>Ga0222714_10002886_pt1 | contig 17862 bp, 20 predicted proteins | sample C33_3DmetaG_FD_165048 | JGI IMG/M metagenome (GOLD analysis project Ga0222714, IMG submission 165048) | Estuarine water microbial communities from San Francisco Bay, California, United States - C33_3D | ecosystem: Environmental > Aquatic > Marine > Unclassified | place: USA: California...
TAAATATTATTATGAAGCAACAGAACGAAAAAGATATAATTATATGAACATAAAAATGAGAGAGAATCCTGTTGAAGTATATGCAACATTTGAAAAAAGAGTTTTATAAAAATAATTTTTAGTTAATAAAAAATCTTATATATTTTAAAATGTCTTATTCTGATTTAGTAAGTTCTCAAAATGAATTATTAGGGAATTTAGCTAGTGAAAATGTTAATGTTGAAATGGGTAATATTCAGAAATTAGCTGATTTTGATAAAAAAAAGAAAGATATTAGTGATACAATAACAGGACTACAAAATAAAGAACAAGGAGAAACTGGTAAAATTGATTTAGTAGAAGGAATCCCTGTTACCGTTGAAGATGTTGGTGGAGTTTTGGGCACTAAAGCAACATATAATTTATATAAAAATGCTAGAGCAATGCAGAAAACAGGAAGTTTAGCAGTTGAAGGATTAGAAAGTGCTGATACATTAGGAGGACAACTTAGAAATGCCTCTAAATTTGCTCAAGCAGGGGCTAAGCAACTTTTAAAGCCTCCTGTTACAAAAGCTGCTGAAGATGTAGCAAAAACGGCAACAACAACGGCAACAACAGCAGCAGCAGAAGGGGCTCAGGCAGCACGTGGAGCAGTTCAAGAAGGGGCTCAGGCAGTTAGTGGAGCAGTTCAAGAAGGGGCTCAGGCAGCACGTGGAGCAGTTAGTGGAGCAGTTCAAGAAGGGGCTCAAACATTAAAAGCTGCTGGTAAGGCAGCATTAGCAGGTGAAAAAACAATAGCATCTGCTGCATCTGATATTATAGGAAAAGCTGGAGCTGGTCTGTCAATAGCCTCAGGCTTAGAATTAGGTTCAAAAGATTTACAAGGACTAGCAGAAGGTAAAGGCTGGGGTGCTTTCGGTGATAATACAGGAGAACGTATAGGTAATATACTCTCATTAGCAGGAGATGTGACCTCTGTAGTTCCTGGAGGTGAGATAATAGGTGGATTATTAGACCTTGCAGGCGGCGCCTTTTCATTTTTTGGTGAGAAGTCTGAGAATGATAAAATTAATGCTCAAATAGACCAACAAAACAAAACTAAAAATAGTCTAACACCTGCACCTCCTCAGTCTAATGTTATTCATCCTTCATTATCAACATTAGGAATTGTTAGTAATGTAGCTCATCCTGTTGCTCAGATGATTGCTGGTTCAGGTAGTTTTTGATTAAACAAACTTTTTTCTAAAAAGTTTTTTATAAAATAAAATTCTTTAAAAAAATTATATTATTAATAAATAAATAATGTCTAATCTATTTACATCACGACCAAAAATAAAAGTAGGACAGAGCAGTAAATCATTCGTTAGTCAAAATGGGCTTCAATATACTGGAGGACAGAAGATAGTCGTAGAAATTGATGAGTCAGTTCAATTTTTTGACCCTCAACAGAGTTATTTGAAATTTGATTTACAGATTAATCTAAATGACCCTACATATAATTATTTAGTTCAATTAGATGCTCTAATCGGTGCATCCGTTCTATTGGAAGATGTAAGATGTTATAATCGTGCTGGAGTTCTTCTAGAAGAATATCCTAATTATTATACTTGGGCTAATGTTCATACTCTCTATTCTGAAACAGAAACACGTATAAATAAAGACGGTTTAACTGAGGGTGTTGTAGCATATAATCCAAATCAGAAATCATGGACTGGTAATAATATTAATCGTTTTACAAATACTCAATTTAATCCATATTTTAAAAAAGATTCTACTGGAAATGTAACATATAATAAAGTCCGTATTTGTTTAAAACTCAAAACAGGATTAATGAGCAGTAAAACAATTGTTCCAAATGCTCTCTTAGGGGGTATGCGGTGGGAATTTATCCTATCTCCTGACCGTAGAGTTTTTAGATTATTTAGAAATGCAATTACTTCTGCTTATTGTCCTAAACTCTCTCATGTAGGAGTAGGTGCTAAATATACTGGCTACCCTACGACTTCATCCCCTGTAACTGCTATTTATCTCTCATGGGCTAATAATATGATGATATCTGCTGATAGAGTTCCGTTTTGTGTCGGTGAAAGAATTCAAATTACTGGAATTACTGGAAAAACAACTATTACTAGTATAGAAGTTGAAGAAATAACTGGTGAAAATTTTATTAAGATCGGCTGCACCTCGTATGCTAATGCTGACGGAAACATTGCTAGTGAAGCCCCTATTGTTTCTACTTCGTATGATGATAATATTGCAGGAGGTGATTCTCCTCCATCTTATACAGTCTCAGATGTAGAAATGATTGTTGAAGAAATTGAAACATCTCCTGCTTATCAGAATGCGATGATGAAGGCACTCAAAGAAAATGGAAAAGTTGCTTATAATTGCTTGTGTGCTCAGAATTATCGTCATTCAGTTCTAGCAAGTGATAAAAATTCTACTGTTCATTTTAACCTTAATAATAGTATGGCTAAGGCAATTCTAGCTGTTCCTGTAACTGACCCCTCCTCAAATATAGATACTACTATTAAACAATTTACCCTAAGAGATGGAATTAGTGGGAACTGGGATCATCTCTTAGAATATCAGTGGTTATATGATTCAAAACTTCAGCCTGACAGAGCCGTAGATACTAGAAAAACGAATGACCAAACAACTGATATATATAATGGGCAGTATTTGTGTGAATTAGAAAAAGCCTTAATTATGGCTGGTATTCCTAGCAATTCATTCGAACATATAAAATCTAATTGTGTAATTCCCCGTGCTCTAGCACTGGAAGGGCAAATTTACGATACGAGGATGAAAGATGCTCAATTAAATCTAAATTATAGCACTCTTAGTGAAAAATCGAAATTAATTAATGCTTGGGTTGTTCATGTTAGACGTTTTGAAATGACAACATCAGGTGTAAATGTAATTTTCTAAACTGATTCTTTTTGATTAAACTTTTTCTTAAAAAGTTTTTTTTGATTAAACTTTTTCTTAAAAAGTTTTTTATAAAATAAAATTCTTTAAAATAAATATATTATTAATAAATAAATAATGTCTCAATATTTTCATCTTCTTCCGAGCAATCAACCATCGAATAATGTGATTAAATTTGAAGGTGTCCCTCTTATTAATTTTACACTGGCTCAGAATCCAAATGCAACTGTTCAGGGTTCATCTATTAGACTAAATGGAAAATTAACCTGTAAAGCTTCTAATGGTTCTGTCATTACAGGAGGAACTGCTAATTTAGATGAACGTCTAGGAGTTTATTCTCTATTTGATAGGCTTTCTATTAGTTTATTAAATAATTCTCAAATTTTAGAAGAGATTAAATTCTATAATTCATTTTTAAGCTCCTATTTATCGGTGACTACTTCTGAACAACAGATTCTAACATCTGATAATGTTCAACGTGGTTCAGTAATGAGTCAGGGGCAGGGTTCTGATATTGTAGTGAATGGAACAGGTGCAGGACAATCTACTATATTTTTCAGCATTCAGCTTCCATGTGGGCTGTTTTTAGGACAGAATCCAATTCCATTAATGCACGGTTTAGTTATATCATTAAATCTGTGTCCTCCATCTCAGGCTTTCCGTGCTGATGCTGGAACTGCTCCATATTATGAACTTTCTGATGTTCATCTGTCAGGACGTATGATGACAGGAATGCAGAATGTTCCTCGAACCCTTGTTTATAACTCTATTCAGAGTTATTATTCGGTAATTAATAGTGCCTTCGCGACCTTGAATTTCAATCTAGGAACTTCTCAGACACTTGGTGCTTGGGTGGTATTTAGACCATCTGAGAACACTAATAATTATGAAAAATCAGGAACTCGTAATCTTCCAATAATGAAGAGTGCAACTAGTCCTGCCGTTATTAAAGACCTCCAATTTTTACAGAATGGAGTTAAAATTCAGCTACAGTATCCAATTGAGGACGATAATGCAGAAAATCAAACTCTATTTAATAGTCAAATTACTAGAAACTTTATTAGTGCTATTCGTAATTTCTCCTCTCTTGGTAATACTGGTGTCTCTCCAATTAACACTAATCTAACAACAACCTTTTCCGATGAACACGATAAAGTAAAAGGTGATTTTATATATGGTATAGGTTTAAGAATGGATTATTATTCTGACCAAGGTGTTAATATGGTAGGAGGCAACTTCACTATTCAATTTACTAGCACTCTAGACACTGATTTTCCTAATAGTGCCTATATGTTCGTGCATACTAGAAACACCGTTAATTTTGGAGATACGGGGGTTCAAGTTTTGAACTAGTTTAATATTTTTTAAACTTTTCTTTTTGATAAAACTTTTTTCTAAAAAGTTTAAAGTTTTTATAAAATAAAATTCTTTAAAAAAAATATATTATTAATAAATAAATAATGTCTCAACCAAATAATCTTAATGATGAAGTAAAGGCACTTAATCCATTAATTTCAGATCCAACAAGATGTAATAATCCTCAAGTTCCTGATTTATTAAAACCAAATTGTAAAAATTTTCAGGAATCTCAGAATGTGGATACATCAATCCTCGACCCTGTAATTGTAAAAAGTGATTATATCCGTTTTGTTTTAGATAAAAAGGGCATTTTACACTCAAACAGTAAAATCTCTTTTTCGATGAAATTAAACGGTGGTTCTTATAAGGCTTTTTTTCCAATTACTACAGGGGCTTATTCAATCGTTAAAAAGGCAGTTCTTCGTGCAGGAACGACTATCCTCGATTCTACCGACCAATTCAATGTGCTGAGTGCTTATGAGAATTTAATGTTAGATAATGACACTGTTCTCCGTAAAGAAGCAATTAAATCAGGGATGGTAGGTGCTTATAAATCTACGATTCTCCCATATATGAACGGCTCAGGGGTGGCAAATGGCACTGAGTGGGCAAGTGAATCATCTCTAAATGTAGGAAGAGATTTTTCTCTGTCATTTACTCCTGGTAGTTTTACTTCTACATTAGGAACTGATAAATGCCCTGTAACTCTTCATGATTATCAAGATTTAAGAAAAAATTCAGAATATATTCTAGAATTAGCTACACTATTTAAATCTCTACGTTTTACCCAGTTGCCCCTATATATGATTGAACAACCCGTAATTATCGAATTGTTTTTAGAACCAACTAATGCAACCCGTTTATCTGTCCCTCTTGGAGGAACCGTTCCTGTTTTTGAATTAGACACTACAAGCCCCAAACTCATAGCTGATTATATTTACTACTCGTCAGACACGATGAATGCCTTTCAGGAAAGTAATAAAATTATGAGCCTTCCATTTTTTGAGCATCAGTTAGTAAATACTAATGTTAATTATGATACAACCCCTAATTTTGTTAGGAATTTAGGATGTGCAGGTAAAGCAGTTAATACTATTAAAATCTGTCATACAGATTTAACTTCTAATTTAACTAATACACTTCTAAATCGTTATAAGTCAGAAGTTGCAGCTTGTTCTCGTGATGACATCTCCTATAACTTAAAAGTTAATGATAGATTTTTATTCCCTGTTTCTGTTAAGAATCCATCCGAACAATATGTTAATACTGTGTCAGCTGAGGGTATGTCTCTTAATATAACTGGCAGAGAATACGACAAACAGCTCGGAAATGAATTTACTGAATTTGAAACAATTGAAGGACATAAACAGGATGATGAATTAGAAGGACAGAAGAGATGGATGACTATTTACAACCTGACCGGCGAACGTATTAACAATAGGGGGATTGAGTTACATTTAGATGTAAAGAATGCAGGAGATACTGACCTTAATCAGTTAGTATGGGCTCAGTTGAGTAAAACATTAGTTTTATCTAATGGACGTTTCACCGAAGTTTATAATTAAAAAAAACTTTTCTTTTTGATAAAACTTTTTTCTAAAAAGTTTTTTAATAAAAAATTTTCTTTAAAAAATAATATATAAACAATATATAAATGAGTAATAATGAACAACCTGATTATATATTTATTGAATGTTCTGCTGATCATTCCTTTGAAAAAAATGCAACAAATAACAGATGGATTAATAAGATAGACGGCGGTGTAACAATACCTGAAAATGCTATTTTATCCGTTCAATATGCAGGTTTAAATGTTATAGGTTCAGATTCTAATGTTATAGAATTTAAGAATGAAAAAATAGGACAATCTGAAATATATAAATATAATGAAGAAAATGAAAATTATGAAAAAGTTAAATATGATGTTTATGATAATAAAATAACACTTTTTATAGAGTTTTACAAGAACCAAGACGGGCTGTATAATTATATTATGCCTTATCCTCATTTTTCATATAGTTATACTGATTATGGAAATAATTATATAGCACGTGGAAATAATAAGGATAAAACTAATGAGGAAAAACAACAAGGGATAGAACAATCAACATATAATTCAATATTTAATTATGGCTTTCCTGTTGATAATAAAAGATATACAATATTAAAAAGAAATCCAAATTCAGAATATACTGGAACTTATTCAGGAAGAGAACATAACGAGATTTATTTTGCACGTGATATATCCAATTATGAATATTCTGTATATTTTAATGAAGTAGAGATAGAATTAGATAAAGGATATTTAACCCCTTCCTCAATATCTCAGCAAATATCTCAACAATTAGATAAACATACCGAAGTTAAGAAAAAACAAATGAGATGTTGGATAAATGATACTACTTATTCGTCTCAATGGACTGATGATTATGTAGATATTGAAGGAGGAATAACTACTGAAACAGAAACATTTAAATTATTTCAATGTGCTACAAGAAGATCATTTTATTTATATGCTTATACTGCTTTTAATAGTGCTATTAATTATAATGATGATTCAGAGGTTATTCAATATGCTAAAAATTTTGAATATATAGGATGTTATAATCCCTCAATATTTTTAACTGGAAGAAGTATTTTAAAAGATTTAAGCTATGATTCTAAACAACAAAATTTTGTATTTTTAAATGAAATAAATTGCACAGGTGAAACATCACCAAGATATAAAATTTATGCACTACATACTAATATTCCTTATAATAAAGATATATTAAAACAATTTAATTATATTTTTAATTATCAAATAAAAGATGAAGCAATGTATGAAACAAAAGTAGCAAAATTAACTAATTCAACACCTCAAAATTCAAGATTTTTACATGTTGATTGTAAAACACCTCAAACTTATACAAATTTAGCTTCTTATAAAACGGCACGTTTTGGGACTGATTATTCAACATCAACAACCACTGCCGGAAATTTAACTAATCCAATGTATTTAAATTATTATGAAGGATGGAATGATTTTCATGGTGATGGAGCTTATGGGGTGTTTTTTCCTTGGATTAATGATTTAGGACAAGTATATACTCGTATAGATGTTAGAATGTATATAGATATAGATGCTTCAAGTAATCCTTATTTTAAATTTTATACAGATGGAGTAACTAATGCTGATAAATATGGAGGAACTTTTACTCAAAGTCATTTTGATTATGACCCTTCTGTTTTTCCATTAATTACTGAAAAATATCTTAGAATTGGATGGGATAGACATTTTTCAGCTCATGGAAATCAATGTATAATGTTATGGAATGGTTTAAGTGATCTAAGTTCTTTAAGAGTAAAAATGACGGCAGATTCAGGAGGTTCAGAACAAGATGCTATTCCTGTTTATAGTAATACATTTTTATTAACATCAGATAATACAAAGGAATATTGTTATGATACAGGAAATGACCAAATATATTTAGGTAGTGATTCATTTTTATTTAATTTTGATGAAGTAGAATCAAGATTTACAATGTCTCAATTACATACATCAAGAAAACAATTTAATAATGCTCTTAGTGGTTTTGATTCATCTGTTATGAGAGGTATAAAGGCAGATGCAACAACTGGAACCCCTCAAATATTTTATCAAAATGGAATAATCCCTGATACTGTAAATACTGATAATATTGATTTTCCTATAGATATAAATCCTAATGGAAATACTCCTATTTATGAAATATCACCTAATGTTTTAACTACATCAACTCAAGAGGTAGAATTCCATTATAGAAATTTAAATATACAAACTAATGTTATATTTGATTCTAATTGTGGTATATATTTAAGTTTTTGGGGTGTAGATGATAAAACTTATCAAAATAGTTTATGGGATATATTAGGATTTAGTCAAACTCAAACTCATACATATTATATAGAAGATTTACCTTTTCAGGAAGTTTTATATAGAAGTAATAGATTTTTAAATAGTGGTGTAAATTTAAATCAATCTCAAATATATCCATTTACTACAAATTGTCAAATTAATAGTAATGAAATTATAACGTGGAAAAATAACCCTTTTAATATTAGTTATTTTAATACTTTAAATATTCCGAATAATTTTAGAGTTGTTCATGATACAAAAAATACTAATCACGAATTCCATTTTGAAGATAATGTTAGACCTTATAGAATTATTCAGAATCAAGTTTCGACGTTAATGTATGCTGAAAGATTACCAAGAAAAACCAATATTCCATATTATCAAATAAGAAGTGATATATTACCAATGGTTAAATATTATGGAGGAAATAAACAGACTAATGGACGTCTTCCTGTTGTTTCATTAGTTAATAAAAGTTTTGGAGGAAATGATTATATGGTAAATCAAGGAGACAACTCAATGGAATTCATAATAACAAGAAGAACAACAATAAATTCAGTAACAACAGAAATATTTGATTCTAACGGAATACCTGCTGTTTTAGATCCTCATAGTTGCATAATATATAAATTCCAAATTCCATATATTACCCCTCAGATTACCCCCTATACAACAAGTGCCGAATTAGAAGAAGCTGAACAACAACAAATGCAAAAAAAACAAAATAAAAAAAATAATTAATAATTATATATGGAAAAAGAAAAAAATTATAATGTAGATTATGCCAAAAAATACTATCTAAAAAACAAAGAAAAGATTCTTAAATATCAAAAAGAATATTATGAAGAAAATAACACTCACCGAAAAAAAAGACAGGATAAAAAAAATTATCAAATAAAAAAAGATGTATTTATAATAAAATTTAATTAATAGTATATAATGGAAGAACTAAAAACCCCTCGTGATTTAGATGATGATAAATATATATGGAGTAATGAGATTGAAGAACTATTATCTGAATGGAGTGAAAAAGCAGGATGCTATCAATGGCTTCATCGTTATTCAGAACGGAAATACAAGAAGAAGAGCCATTCCTATCAAATACCTATAATCATTTTATCAACTGTATGTGGTGTTGGTAATTTTGGGGCTGACAGTTATGTCCCTGTTGATTATCAGAGTGGATTCTCTGCACTAGTTGGTTCTTTAAATGTTCTTACTGGAATTTTAGGAACATTACTAAGTTTTTTAAGATATTCCGAAATATATGAAGGACATCGTATTAGTGCTTTATCGTGGAGTAAATTGTCTCGTAGTATTCAGATAGAATTAGCATTAAAGGATGAAAGACGTAAGCCCTGCCGAGACTTCCTGAAAATAACACGTGCTGAATATGATAGACTTTTAGAAAGTAGTCCATCAATAGACCAAGATGTAATTGATATATTTAAAAAAAAATTTAATGAAGATTATCCTGAAATAAAAAAGCCTGTTATATGCAATGGATTAGAAGAATGTAGAATATATAAGGAAGAGATAAAATACCCTAAAATACATTCTGATAAAATAAAAAGAGTAGTATAATATATAATGCCAAGTCAGAAAAGAATAACATCTGATATTAATAGATTAGAAAATGAAATAAAAGATATTAGAAATATTCTAGTTGAAATTCAGCAAATGATTAAACAATATAATAATGAGATTAAAAGAATTAATAATTCACTGATTAAAAAAGAGCCTGACTTAACGGATTATATTAATATTGACCATGATTATTAAAAAAAGATACTTTTTTATGGAAAAGTATCTTTTTTGAATTGAAAAAGATACTTTTTTGCATTTGAATATCTTCTAAAATCGTCTTAAAGTCCTATAATTTTAAAATTATAGGACTTTAAGACGATTTTAAGGCTTATTTTGGAAAAAGATATTTAAATGTAAAAAAGTATCTTAAAAATGCAATGATACTATTTAGAAAAAAAGTATCTTTTTAAGGGGGTATGTTAAATTCGGGGGTTGATATGGGTTATTAAGTGGTATATATTAATTGGGCTAAATGAAAAATGTATCAATTGATAAAATAAATATAGGAATCCGATGGGCTTGGGGAGGAGGAGTCCATTAGATCCCTATATTATTTATAAATATTTTATTTTTTAATTAAAAACATATATATAATATAATATTATGACTGATATTGAAAATTATTTATTTGAGATATATAAAAACAATCCTAAAATGAAACGTAAAATATATTATCATAAGAATAAAAAAAAGTTATTAGAGTATAATAATAAAAAATATGCAGATAGATTTAATAATATGGATTCTGTTATAATAAATAAAGGCATATTTATCATAAAAATGAAATAATCATAAGGGGGTAGTATATGTTTTTTTATATTCAGTTTCAATACTTTTAAATTTATTTAACCAATTTATAAATTGTTTCGCATTTGAACCATAACTTTTTTTACAATAATTAATATGATTTTTATTATTACAATGTTTTAAAAAAGAATCATTTTTATAATAACCAAAAGTAAATTTTGCTGTTTCACCTTTTTCTTTTAATTCTAAATATTGATTTTTTATTGTAATACATTTGCAATAATATTCATCTTTATTTTTTACTTTTTTAAATTTTTCCGAACAAGTAGAACAATATTTGTTCGGATTTTTTTTCATATCTCTTTTTTTCTCATAAGCTTTTTTAGCTTCTGTTGCTTCTGCTTTATTAATATGTTTATTGCATTCTGAACCGATTTTTAATATTGTTTTTGAATGTTTATTTTCAATTAGAAATACATTAAATATTTTTTTAGTGCATATACATTCTTCTTGTTGTTCTGATTCGTAAGAATCAAAATTATGCCATTCTTTTTTTGCTTCTGAATATTCGTCTGCAATTGAATAATTTACTAATTTTTGTCTAAAAATACTGTAATGAGCCTGAGCTTTTAATTCTTCCATATATATATATATATTACTAGAATTTTTTTTAAATAAAAATGCAATATTCAATAAATGAATTAAATGAAATAACATACACTTTTAAAAAATGATTTTTTTTGTTATTGAATTCAGTTTTCTTTTTTTTTATTTTTTTATTTTATTTTGAAAGAGTTTTATTATTATTACTGATATTTTTTATTAGTGAATGTTTTTATATTTTTTAATCCTTGTAAATAAATCCTTGTCATTTTACATATATAAATATTATACCATATTGTAAAATAAATATACACTAATACACTTAATTTTTAAGTAATAAAATATTACTATAATATATATTATATATATAATATATATAGTTATATAACTGATATAAGTCTTATGAAATAAAAATGTATGTATAAAAAAAACATACATTTTTAATTAATAATTATACATTTAATTAATAAAAAGTATATAAAAAAAAAATAATTAGTATATATATATGAATAATCAAGAACTTCTAGATAATGCAACTAATGAAAAAATTGTGATTGAAATTAAAGATTTTTCTAAGGACTTTCAAAGTTCCTACTTTAATAACAATAAGAAATTCAATAATGGAAAAGAATATATAGAAATTGTAGATTTAGAAGATTTTAAAAAAGAATATTTAAAAAAAGATTCAACTCATAACATTTTTGAGGTAATTCAAAAAGAAACAAAAATAAAGCCATTTTATGATATTGATAAAGGATTCGAAACAGAACAAGAATTTAATTCGAAACATCAAGATTTATTAATAAATTTTATGAATAAATTAGCCGTAATGTATCCATTAGGAAATTTAGCTATTAGTAAAGCTCACGGTTGGAAAATGAAGGATGTAATAAAAGACGGGAAAAAAACAGAGAAAAAACAGTATGCGATGAGTTTCCATATTGTAGTAAATAATTATGAAACAACAATACATGGATTAAGAAAATATAATGAAGAACATGATATATATAACAAATTTGATTTTGTTGATAAAGGAGTTTATAGAACTTATGGATTAATGAAATGTTTATATGGTTCAAAACCTTGGGAACATAGATATAAAATTATTGAAACAAATAATAATCCATTAGCTCATTTAATCCAATCAAATAAAAAAACAAATACAGGATTCAATAAATTAAACTTTTTAGAAAAAAGTTTTATCAAAAATGACAACAATGACAAAAATGACGAAGAAAAACCAACTGCAAAAAACACAATCAAAATCAAAAAAGAAGATAAAAATGTAGAAGAAAAAAATGTATCTTTTTCAGAAAAAGATACACTAAATAAAAATAATAATTCTGAACTGGTATTCAGTGATGTAATTCATACATTATTAAGTATTAGAACTAAATGGCTCTATTATAAGGACATTATAGATGTAGGAATGGCTTTTTTTAATACTTGTAAAGAAATGGATGAATTAGAATCAGGTAAAATTATTATTGCTCAATGGATAAAAAACGGCACTAAAATATGGACTTCAAGACCTGACAGAAGTGTAGCAGACTGGAATACTAGAATAATTTATGAATGGGAATATTGGACTAAAAGAAATAACGAAGTAGATAATAAATTAACTTATGGTTCATTGGTTAGATGGAGTAAAGAAACAAAATTAGCAGAATCTAAACCTCCTGAAAAATATAATGAATTATCAGAATTAAATAAACAATATTTGAAATTAATACCCTGTAATAATAATACGTGGTATAAAGTCGGAGCAATATTAAAAAGATTAAAATGTAATCAGAAAATATGGGATGAATGGACTGTTGATTATACCCAAGAAGATAATAATTTTAGATGGTTAGATATTGAGAAATATAATTATAATGAAAAAACATTATATTTTTTGGCATCAGAATATAACAAAGAAAAAGCAATACATTTAAAAAATTCATTATATGAAAAAGTAGTAAGTCAGTATATGAAAAATCAGACTGAATACCAAATGGCACGATTAATTAAAGAATACATAAAAAATATTTATTGTATAGAATCAGATGGACGTAATAAGGCTTTTATTATTCCAAATGAATATAATCGTTGGGAAAGAAAGAATAAAGCTCAATTAGGTAAAATATTATCTGAGGAAGTTTATTATATTTTTATTAATAAATCATTAGAAGCTCAAAGAGAAAAGAAAGAAGTAGAGAAAAAGATTAAAGAATTACAAGATGCATTAATGATGATTAGTATCAATGATTCAGAATCAAAAGAGAAAAATTTAAAAACAATTCAAGATAAAATAAATGAAAAAACATTAGAATTAGAAAATTTAAGTTCTGCAATAAATATAACAAATACAACGGCTAAAAAATTACAAACTCAAAGCAGTAAAAATAATTTTATATCTGCATTAATAGATAGTTCTTATGAAGAAGGAATTGAAGACAAATTAGATGAATCAAATCCATATTTAATTAATTTTAATAATGGAGCTTATGATCTGAAAAATAGTTGTTTTATTATTCCTGAGCCTGATGATTTTGTCAGTAAAACAACAGGTTTTAATTATGTGGCTGAAATAGATGAAGAAATAAGAACAGAACTATTTAGTTTATTAAATAAAATTTATAAAGATGAAACAGATGAAACAACAGAATTGAGAGATTATAATATGAAAATTATTGCTTCTTCATTATGTGGAGTAAATAAATATGAGGGTTTTTATGTATGGACTGGTTCAGGAGGAAACGGAAAAGGTTTATTAGATTCTCTCTGTGGGATGGTATTCGGTGAATATTACGATGTAATAGACAAGAGTTTTTTTACAACTCAAAAGAAATCATCAGGCTCGGCAGACCCTGAACTAGCAGGAAAAAAAGGGATTAGAATGCTAGTAAGTTCAGAATGTGAGAAAACCGAAGAATTCCAAGCCAATAAATTAAAATTATTAAGTGGAAATGATAATATCTCAACTCGTGGATTATTCAAAGAACAATTTAAATTTATTCCTCAATTTACTATATTTATTCAATCAAATGGAAGCCCTAATTTATCTCAGGTAGATAAAGGAGTAAAAAGAAGATTTCGATTAATAGAACATCCGACTCAATTCGTAAAGAATCCTGACCCTTCTAATCGTTATGAAGAACGTAAAGATGTTTCATTAAAGGAGAAATTCAGAAATGATATTAGATATAGACAACAATTCATGTTAATATTAATTGAATATTATAATAAATATATTAAAAATGATAAAGCAGGAGAAATAACAACTCCAAAAATGGTAAGAGATTATACAGATGATTTTATTTATGATAATGATATTATCGGACAATTTTTATTTGAAAATAAATTAAAAATAACGAATAATAAATCAGATGTAATTTTACAAAAATCATTATGGGATTTATATAAACAATCAAATTATAATGATGATGTTGCAAGATATAGCAGAAATGAATTTTATAAACAATTATCCAATTATGAAGGTATTAAAAAAGTGAGACGTTCAGATGGATTATATTTTCAAGGAATTAAAATTTACATATAAAAAAATTTTTTTTATATGTTATTTAAAAAAAATATTGTATATATATATATAAGAAATGTCTTTATTAAAAGAATTCAATAAATTAGATGAAGCCGAAAAATGTAATTTTTTAGATTATATAGCAGATGAAAATATTAAATATTTTGTAAAAGTAGTAAATAAACATTATAAAGAGAGCAGAAGAAATTATTTTAAAAAAAATTATACTGAAAACCCTGAATTTAGAAAAAAACATTTAGAAAGTAATAAAAAAAATTATCAAAAAAAGAAAGAAGAAGAAGAAAATAAATAAAAAAACTTTTTAAAAAAATATCTTTTTAATAAAAAATATCTTTTTAATATAAAATGAGGGATGAATTAGAACTCATAATAGAAGCTTTTGAAGATTTAACAGATGATGAAAAATTAGAATTCTATATTAATTATGAAGAATTATTTAAGGAATTCGTGCAGATGGAAAAACGAATAAAAAATACAGAATATGCAAGAAAAAGATATAATGAAAATGAGGAACATCGAAATAAACAAAGAGAAGCAAAAAAAAGATATAATAGAAAAAAGAAAATTGAGAAAGAAAAAAAACTAATAGAAAGTATAAATGCCGAGGACTAAGGAAGGAAAAGCTATATTATATAAGCCGTGGAAGAATACAACAAAAGCCGTTTATAAATATTGGGTATATGTTAGAGCTGATAATAAACAAGGATATAAAAAAATTGGATTTGGAAATAAAAATTATCAACATTATAAAGATAAATTAGGGGAATATTCTAATTTAGATCATAATGATAAAATAAGACGTAAATCATATTTAACACGTGCTAAAGGAATTAAAAATAAAAAAGGAGAATTAACATGGAAAGATAAAAACACCTCAAATTATTGGGCAATTCGGGCTCTTTGGTGAAATTTTTTTAATGACCATTTTCTAAACTTTCACAATAAGTCTCCCAAAGTCTCACACATTCATTTAAACTTTCACACCAAGTATAGCCACAAGATATACAACAACCATTATTATCATATGGTGATTTAACCATTTGATTAATCAATAAATAAAATATTGAATACATTATATCTATATATATTATTTAAAATTTTAAAAAATTGATTTTTTTTGATAAAATTTTTTTCTAAAAAGGTTATATAATGTCATTAATTGAAGGATTTGAAGATTTTATAACCCATATAAAAAATCAAGAAAGAAGAATTAATAATTTAAAAGAAGAATTAAATGTTGCATTAGCAGAAAGAGACCAAGCCGACGAATACCACGACCGATTTTTAAATTATAATATATTTTATATTATATATTATGTTATGAATTATAAATTAAAAAATATGTTTGAACCTCAAAAGATATATAAATTTTTATAAATAAATTTTTTTTTAAAAAGTTTAATTAAAATTAATAATCCAACAACCATAATTAAATCTTATTATAGGGTAATGTTTTTCTTTTTTTAATCTAACTGTATTATAAACCTTAGAATTAGGTTTATCTTCTTTATATTTTTCACGTTGTATTTTTAATCTCTTTTTTAAATAATGAGATTTTTCAGGATTATCTTTATATTTATGATAATATTTTCGTTGTAATGCTTTAATATGTTCTTTATTTTTTTCATAATAATTTTTACGATATAATTCTTTATCCATAATATTATTAATAAAAAGATTTTTTGATATAACTTTTTTCTAAAAAGTTATTATATGGATTATTTTCAATATTCTATAAAAGACGATGCAAGAGTAAAAGAAATAAAAGATTTATTAGAGAATAACGTTCAATTATTAAATTTTTTAATGTCATTATTGGATTTAGCAGATGAATATATAACTGAAATGTATGATTTGAGTTCAGAATCTGATATAGAAGAAGATGACCCTGACGACCCTAATTATTCAACAGAATCAGAAGAAGATGATTATTAAAAAACTTTTTAAAAAAAAGTTTAATCAAAAAGTTATTTAGAAGGTTTAAATTTTAAAGTCTTCCAAAATACACGACCGTCCATGTCTTTATTTTTTTTACGTGCTAATTTTAATAAATCTTCTTTTGAATGCATTTTCATTAATTCAGGTAAAGTAACAGGTGTTGAAGAACTTGTCCTTTTAAAAGGACGACAAACTTTATTTTTTTTATTAGCACTTCCACAGGCTATTTTTTCACCATTAGTTAAATAAGGTATTACCTGAATCCATTGTTCTTTATTCCATCTGTCAGTCCCTCCTGATGTTTTTTTAGAAGTTTTATATTTACCTCCTAATTCCTTATATCTTTTACTAATAAACATAGATTTATAAGCTGAATGTCTTTTATATTTTTCATCTGCATCTTTTTTAGCCTGTTGATATATTTTAGGATTTAAAATATTTTCCATTTAATTAATAACTATATAAAATTTTTGATATTACTTTTTTTTATTTGCTTCATTACCAAATATTTTTTTTTGAGAAATATTATTTTTATTCTGTTCTTTCCTTCTATTATTTTCTTCAATCATTGAGGTAATATTATTATGAGACGGTTTCTTCATTTTGCACCATTCACAAGGTTTAAGTTCGGCATCTTTTAAATAAGGGTTCATTTTTTTTCCTTCATTTTTTTTAGGCATATTTAATTATTAATAATAAAAAAATTTATAATAATATAATTTTATTGTTAATTAATAAAATGCCATACAAGACAGGCTCACTCAAAGGACAACTTTTAACATCAGAAATAAGAAAATTAGTTAGACTACACAATAAATTATCTAAAATAACAATCCCACCACGTTCTTCTCGTGATGATATAATAAAAATTATTGAAGATAATGGATATAAAATAGATCATCAAAATCAAAAATTAACGGCAACACGAATGAATAAAGATTTAACACTAAAAGAAGCTCAGGAAACTTTTCCAGTAAAACAACGTGTTAAAAAAGAAACTCCTAAGGTAGAATCTCCTAAACCAAAAAAAGAGGATGAAGTAAGACCTGCAAAAAAAGCTTTTCCACCAATACCGAAAAATATTAGAGGAAAACGTGTAAATGTAAAATTTGAAAAACCTGCAACAAAAGAAAGGATTGAAACAGGAGCTTTAAATGTTGGAAAACTTGAAGAACCAAAACTAAAAATTAAAATTAAAATTAAGAAAGAAAAGAAAGTCCGAAAACCAACAGGAGAAAAAGTAAAAAAAGCAGTTGAAAAGATTGAAAAGAAAGAAGAACCTGAACCAAAGAAAAAA
>Ga0222714_10002889_pt1 | contig 17848 bp, 19 predicted proteins | sample C33_3DmetaG_FD_165048 | JGI IMG/M metagenome (GOLD analysis project Ga0222714, IMG submission 165048) | Estuarine water microbial communities from San Francisco Bay, California, United States - C33_3D | ecosystem: Environmental > Aquatic > Marine > Unclassified | place: USA: California...
ATGCGGATCTTATCTTCTGTCGTATGTCTTTTACCTTTCATGGTCTGGGTCCTTTCTGGGGCCCAGACTAACATCAAAGGTGGCTCAAAATAGCGAGGTCAGGTCAGGATCGCGCGCCATGAACAGTCGTTTTTCCAATGAATCCCACCAGGCAAAGGCGAACATTCCGCGGAGTTTAGGCAAAGCGGCTGCACCCCATTCCACCAACGCTGCGAGCAATACCTCCGTATCACAATGGGTGTGAAACGAATGCCCTCGGGGTTCCAGTTCAGCCCGCAGGTCCTGAAAATTATAAATGGCGCCGTTAAAAACGAGGACATGGCGTCCGTCCTTCGTCGCCATAGGTTGATGGCCATGGGCGGGATCAAATATTGCCAACCGGCGCATACCGATACACGCCGTTTCAGTCGAATGGATACCCGTGTCGTCTGGACCGCGGTGATGCATGGCTGCGTTCATCCGCGCAACGCGCTCGGCGCGTGATTCCGTCGATTCAGCTGACCCGATGATTCCGGCAATTCCACACATGATTTAGCGGATGGCTTCGCCCCGTCGCTTCCACATGGAACCAACTGAAATGTTAAAATTGGCCAAAAGGCCCATAGGCAAATAGACTAGGGCATATACCCCAGTCCGTTATAGGGCTACGGTATCCTGGAGCTTACGCAACTCCATTGATAAACACGTAGTTTCACGCACAAATTGATTGGGCAACCTTTTGTGAAATATCCCGTCCACATAGGTTTTCGACCATACTAAATCCAAAGTCCAGGGCTGTGCCTGCTCCACGGGAGGTAATGATATGACCGTCGGTCACAACACGCTCATTGACAAGAATATCCGGAAATTCATCTGCGGTCGAGAAATGGGCTGTATAGCGCCTGGAGTGTAACACCCCGGCATCAAGCAATACCAAAGGCGCGGCGCAGATGACGGCAATCAGACGGGTGGCGTCATTTTGGCGCTGCACGATTTCTCGCACCAACACGCTCTGGCGGAGCAGAGCTACCCCCGGTCCACCCGGCAAAAAAACACAGTCAAACACGCGTTCACCGACGGTAGTCAGTGCGACGTCGGCATGCATGATAAGCCCAACCTTACCGGTGACGTGAATCCCTTCGCCGATCGCGGCAATGGTCACTTCGACTCCGGCACGCCGAAGCAGGTCGATAGGCGTGATCGCCTCAATTTCCTCAAAACCATCCGCCAGGATTGCGAGAACCGTGGGCATGATGCTATATCAACACGAATGTCCCGAAATACGCACCGTTTTTTTGCAGGAAAGCAGCTGGTTGTCCTGGGTTGCGGTTACATCGGCAGCGAAGTGTGTCGACAGGCAGTCCAAAGGGAAATGCAGGTGACCGCGTTGACGCGAAATACCGATAAAGCAGCCGCGCTCCGGGCCATGGATATTCGGGTGGTTGAGGCCGACTTGGCCGGCGATGCCTGGCACGAGCAGATGCCGGTCAGTCCTGATTTCGTTTTGAACTGTGTAAGTTCTGGTGGTGGTGGGGTAGAGGGCTACCGCCACAGTTATCTGGATGGTATGAAATCGGTTCTGGCTTGGGCCCGTCAGTCCAAACCTGGCACCTTTACCTATACCGGTAGCACCTCAGTGTATCCTCAGGATAACGGCAGTCTGGTGGATGAGTCATCACCGACATCATCGCAAAACGATCGGTCAGGATTGCTGATAGAAACGGAAAATCTGCTGCGTTCCAGTGAGGCATTCTCCCGTTGGATCATTTTGCGTCTGGCCGGTATTTATGGACCGGGAAGGCATCACGTTTTGGATCAAATTCAAGCTGGGCAAGTGTTGACCGGCTCGGCCAGCCATCGTCTGAACTTGGCACACCGTGATGACATTTCCGCGGCCATTTGGGCGGTATTTGCCGCTCCAAGTAACATGGCGAATCAAGTTTACAATGTCGCTGATGATGCTCCCGCGACGAAGGGGGAATTGGCGGCCTGGCTCGCCAGATCACTGAAACTGCCAGCACCGCAATTTGACCCCACAGCCGTTTCAGCACGCCGACGGGTGGTGCCGGATCGGATCATTTTGAATGGCAAATTGAAAAACGACCTCGGTTGGCAACCCAAGTATCCGGACTATCGAAAGGGCTACGCAGCCATCCTGGGTGCACTCTAGCCTTGCCACACGCTGTGGGGCGCGGCCCAATCGATTTTTAACCCAATTATTCCCATGGCTGGTGTAGGCAAACTTCTCAAACAAGCACAGAAAATGCAGAAGGGTATCGAGGCACTGCAAACGCAGCTCGAAGCCCATGAAATCGACGTCACCAGCGGTGGCGGCGCCGTAAAAATCAAGGTCAATGGAGGTGGCAAATTTATCGCTTTGGAACTTGATCCCGACCTGTTGAAAGAGGACGCGAAGTTTGTCGCCGATACCATCCTGACGGCGATGCAGGATGCCGCCAAACAGTCTAAGGAATACAACGACGCCGAAATGCAGAAGGTTACCTCGGCATTCCAAGTGCCGGGTATGTTCTGAGGGACTGACTCGGTGCATTCTTAGCCTTTGTCCCGGCAATGACCCCTGCGTTTGAGCACCTGCAACAGCAGCTGAAACAGTTGCCCGGGGTGGGTTTTCGTTCGGCTGAGCGGATTGCGCTTAATTTGCTGGTGGAAAAGGCCGACCGGTTACCCACCTTGGTCCATGCCTTGCAAGAGGCCGCGCGGACGGTGCGGCGTTGCACGCGCTGCGGCAACCTGGCCGAAGCTGAGCTCTGTCCTCTGTGTGCGGATCAACACCGCGATCAATCGTTGGTTTGCGTGGTCGAACAGGTGCCCGATCTGGTCGCACTGGAACGCAGTGCAGCCTACCGCGGGGTATATCATGTTCTCCACGGCAAGTTGTCGCCGATTCACGGCGTGGCGCCGGAGGATTTGAACTTTGAACCGCTTTTTGCGCGCATCGCCACGGGAGAAGTTAAGGAACTCATCTTGGCGCTCTCCAATGATGTGGAAGGCGAGGCGACCTGCCATTACTTGACCTCCCAATTGCCGGCGGATCGTGAGGTTGCCACCAGTCGGATCGGTTTCGGTCTGCCGAGTGGCGGTGGGGTGTTATATGCCGATTCGGTAACCTTGAAAAGTGCCTTGGAAAGTCGCCGCAGTTATTCGTGATTGCGACCGCTTGGAAAGTCAGTTTGTAACAAGATCCTTCGATTGCGGGCGTAGTATATCGGTATTATGTGTGCTTCCCAAGCATGAGAGGCGGGTTCGACTCCCGCCGCCCGCACCAAGGTGTTGTTGTCCCTTTAACAAGATCTTCGCTTGATGGGCAAAGTTGCACTCTGATTCTCTTTTGAACGGCTCCATTCATATGGAGATATCCACATACAGGGAATGTGGTGAGTGATTTGGGTTGCGGGCAATGCGGGCGACTTTCTTTTCTACATAATGTTGGATAGCGCCGCCACTTCATCAACTCAGCTGCCCCAAGATCGCATGCCCGTTTTGGATATACTGCGCGGGTTGGCAGCCTTGGCCGTTTGCCTTTTCCATTTTGGGAATGACGGATTATGGTCCAGAGTGCCCGGGGGCTTTGTTTTTGAATCCGGCTATCTGGGAGTGTATGCTTTCTTCGTAATCTCAGGGTTTGTGATCCCACATTCACTGGTTGGGAAAGAGCATACAGTCAGTAACTATGGTCGATTCCTGATTCGACGGTTTTTGCGGCTTCAACCCGCCTACGTGGCGGCTTTGCTGGTGGTTATCGGTCTTTGGATAGGCTCGTCAATGACGCCGGGGTTTAAGGGGCAAGTGCCCCATTTCGCTTTTCACTATTTGCTGACCAATTTTACGCTTACCTGCGATTTTACCGGCGAGCCATGGCTGCTGGTTGTGGCTTGGACGTTGGCGATTGAAGCACAGTATTACCTTCTGATCGGTTTGACCATGCCGGGTTTACATCACGCCAAGTTGTGGGTGCGACAAGCCACTTTGGCCGCATGGGTGTTATCGTCTGCTTTGGCTTTTACCCCGGGGATGATTTTTGCCTATTGTCCTCTATTTGTTCTAGGCTTGGCCTTGCATGCTTGGTCCCAGGGATTGGTGAGCGGAAAATATTTTGGAATGATTGTGATCTTGTCTGTAGGGTTATATTTCCAATTTGCCACTGGATCCATATTTGCAATGGGGCAAACAGATGCCCCTCTTGTCATAGCGGTTGGCCTTACGACGATGTGTTTAATTTGGAAATGTAGGAAATGGCAGACCCCCTATCTTGTTTGGTTGGGCATGATTTCTTATTCCATTTATTTGTTACATGTCCCGATTGGAGGACGGGTCATGAATCTGGCGCGCCGGTATTTCGAATCTGACATCCTTTTGTTAGCGGCGGTCCTGAGTGCACTGGGTGCCTCGATTTTATCGGCGTGGTTGTTTTATCGATTGATAGAGCTACCGGCCCATCGCTGGGCACGTCGCATTCGCCTCGTGGTTCGTCCCGTAAAGTAACCGAACTGGATGACTGCATGACTCATCATCCATGGATATTGTCTGCAGTGAAGTTGCCCGTCCTTTTATCAATAACTGGGGTAGGGGGCTAACAAACTAGATTCCCGCCAAATGCAATCCGGCCTATGCCTGATGGTTCATAAATGACGTGCACTTGCTCCGTTCGACGTTCGCAGGCTTTGGCGATAATTTCGCTGATGCTCCTCGCCTCTACTTTGAGCGATTCAATTCCCGGCAGTTTGCGATGCGTGATTTTTACGAAAATCGCGTCGGCCCCGAGAGGGTGAACAACCCCATTTTCCGCGTAGTGGGGGATTTGGGCAATTTGCGCAACCGCACCCAAGTGCCGCCGGGGGCAGATCCGAATAAGAGTCCTAATTCGTCAGCCAATATACTCGGAAGTCCGGGTTCCGGAACGGTCATTTCGCCGATGATTTCAATTTCAACCAAAGGCATGATCCGGAAGACAGAGCGTGTTGGGATTAAGTGTCGGCGGTAACCGACTCGGAATGATGGTGACGCCAGCGTCCGAGGATGCGTTGGAACATTACATCAGCTGATAAGCCGTAGGTCTCGCGAAGAATTTCCGGACTGCTGCCGTGCTCGACAAACTTGTCGGGCCAGCCGATGCGTTCAACAGCGGTCGTGCAATTGGCTTCCTGCAGGGCATCAATTACCGCACTGCCAAAACCGCCGCTCCCCACGTGATCCTCCATCGTGACGATCAGTGGAATGCACGCGGCGTGACTAAGCAGCAGGGTGCGATCGAGTGGTTTGGCAAAGCGTGCGTTGACGACGCCAACCGAGATATTTTCCTCTGCCTTGAGACGGTCAGCCAAAGCAAGGGCTTCGGCTACCATTGGGCCCAGCGCCCAGATCATGATGTTGGAGCCCTCGCGCAGGACCTCCGCTTGGCCGAGGGGAATCAATGCCGGCTGATCCTTGATTGCTACACCGGTGCCGGCGCCGCGCGGGTAACGGATGAAGGCCGGGCCGTTGTGCTGCAAACCGGTGTGCAACATGTCCACGAGCTCATCTTCATCCTTGGGTTGCATGATGACGGCGTGAGGGACGCAACGCAGATAGGCCATGTCGAAGAGCCCGTGGTGGGTGGGACCGTCATTGGCAGAGAGGCCGGCGCGATCCATGCAAAAAGTCACCGGCAGATTCTGCAGGCACACGTCATGAATGATTTGATCGTAGGCGCGCTGCAGGAAAGTCGAATAGATGCCAACCACGGGGCGAATGCCTTTGGTAGCCAGACCGGCTGCGAACAGCACGGCGTGCTCCTCCGCGATGCCGACATCGAAAAACTGCTTGGGCAATGCGGTGGCCAAATGATTGAGACCTGTGCCACTGGGCATGGCCCCAGTGATACCGACGATACGGGAATCCGCCTGAGCGAAACGCACGAGCGCCTTGCCGAAGACATCCTGGTAATTGGGCGCGCTGACTCCGCCTGATTTGCGGCTTTCTCCGGTAACAGGGTCATACGGACTGGCCCCATGAAATTTTTCCGGGTGAGCCATGGCAGCCTCGAGCCCCTTGCCCTTCTTGGTCAGCACATGAATCAGAATCGGGGTGTCGCAGTTCTTGGCGAATTCGAGATTCTTGACGAGTTCCTCCAGATTGTGCCCATCGATGGGGCCGAGGTAACGCAGGCCAAATTTTTCAAACAGGCTCGACTCCACGAAGAAATCCTTGGTTTCGCGTTTCCACTTCATGTAGACGCGATTCATTTCCACGCCACCAGGCAGACTGGTGAAGAATTTCTCCAAGTCGTGATGCACCTTGTTGTAGGTGGGATTCGTGCTCAGGCGGTTGAGATACTTCGCCATCGCGCCGACATTCTTGGCGATGGACCATTCGTTATCATTGAGGATGACGATCAGCCGCTTGGTGGAACTGACCACGTTGTTCAGTGCCTCCATCGTGATACCGCAGGTAAACGCGGCATCGCCGCAGAGTGCGACGACGTGTTCATCGGTGCCCTTGAGATCGCGGGCCGTAGCCATGCCGAGGGCGGCGGAAAGAGCCGTGCCGGCGTGACCCGCACCAAAGGCATCATGTTTACTTTCACTCCGGTAGAGGAAGCCACTGGCGCCACCGGACTGCCGAAGTTTGCGGAAAAAGTCCCCATTGCGGCCGGTCAGGAGCTTGTGCACGTAGCCTTGGTGGGCGACATCGAATACGAATTGATCCTGCGGCGTATCGAATACGCGGTGCAGGGCGATGGTCAGCTCAACCACCCCAAGATTAGGTCCAACATGGCCACCCGTGGCAGAGGTTACGGCAATGATTTCTTCGCGGATTTCCTGAGCCAAGGCTGGCAGTTGATCGGCTGAAAGTGCCTTGAGGTCGGCCGGGCTCTTTATGCCGGGAAGGATGGGATCCGATGGAACGGAATTAGAATCGTTCATTAGTGATGCAGTCGGCGCCGGAATTAGGCGGGACGTTCAGTGTCAAATTTGGTGAAAGCCACGCCTTCTTTGGTCTTTTTGAGTTGTTCGATTTTCAACTCGGCGTCTTTCAGTCGGGTTTCGCAGGTTTTGAGCAATTTATTGCCTTCCTCAAATTTGGCCAACAGCTCAGCCAGGGGCACGTCGCCGGTCTCCATGGACTCGACAATACCCTCGAGTTTGGCGAGGGCGGCTTCAAAGGAAAGTTTGGAATCTTTGGCTTCCACGGTCCCACGATGCGGTGACTCAGGGGCATTTCAACTAATCTTTGGACTCGCGACACCGCGATTTTCGCATGCACTGGGAGCATGTCTTCCGTGTTATGGATTGTCGCCGGCCTCATGGTTTTCCGTCTGCTGGGCGAATGGTTTTTGTCCGCCCTGAACCGGGCCGAAGTTCGACGACACGCGGGATCGGCTCCCCCGGCTGTCGCGGCCATCATGGATGAGCCAACCTACCGCAAATCCGTGGCTTACACGCTGGAGCGCTCCCGCTTCGGTCAGATTACCGAGCTGTTCGATGTGCTGGTGCTGATGCTGGTGATTTTTGGCGGGGTTTTGCCATGGCTCTACACTGAGGTGGTGGGATGGGGCGGAGCCGAGGCGGTGTGGAGCCGTGCGGTCTATTTGCTGCTGGTCGGTATCCTATTGGCAATCCCGGGGCTGCCATTCGAATGGTGGTCACAGTTTCGCTTGGAAGAAAAATATGGCTTCAACAAGAGCACCCCCAAGTTGTGGGTCGCCGATAAATTGAAAGGGCTGCTGTTGATGCTGATCCTGGGCTTTGGGCTATTGTGGGTGCTGTTATCCCTGGTAAATTGGGTTGGTCAGGCTTGGTGGCTTTGGGGCTTTGGCGTGTTGTTTGGATTTCAGATTCTGATGCTGGTGCTCTATCCGAAATTGATTTTGCCACTGTTCAACAAACTGACCCCGTTGCCCGAGGGTGAATTACGCGATCGATTGTTGGCTTTGGGTGAGCGCACTGGATTCCAAGCCCAAGCGATCGAGGTTATGGATGGTTCGAAACGCTCCGGACATTCGAATGCCTTTTTCACCGGGTTTGGCCGGTTTCGTCGTATTGTCCTTTTTGACACGCTGATGAATCAACTGAGCACCGAGGAACTCGAAGCGGTGTTGGCCCATGAGATCGGTCACTATCGCCGCGGTCACATTCCCAAGATGATCGCGGTCTCTGCCTTGATGCAATTGGGTGGTTTTGCCTTGATTGCTTGGTTGGCGCGCAGTGCGTGGTTCAATCCGGCTTTTGGATTTCCATTGGGGGAGCTCGCGCCGTCTCTCCTGATGTTCGGGTTGCTGAGTGGTCTGATCACTTTTTGGTTTTCTCCCATCGGCAACCTGTTTTCACGCAAGCACGAGTATGAGGCCGATGCCTTTGCCCGTAACGCCATGGGTGGCCCGACGGCCATGATCGGCGCCTTGCGCAAACTGGCTCAGAAAAACCTCAGCAACCTCACGCCGCATCCTTGGTTCAGTGCGTTTTACTATTCGCATCCCACCTTGGTTGAACGGGAACGCGCGCTGATTACGGAGCCGTAATGAAGGCCGTGGCGGGGTTGGGTTTGGGGCTGCTGGCCGTGGTTTCGGTCACCGCAACCGAACTGACCATTGCCACCTATAATATTGAGAATTACGTATCGACTGATCGGTTGATTCCAGCGGGCTACCGGAAGGACTATCCGAAACCAGAGTCAGCCAAAGCGGCATTACGCGAGGTCATTCGTGACTTGAACGCAGATGTGCTCGTATTGCAGGAAATGGGCCCACGGCCGTATTTGGAGGAGCTGAGACGAGACCTGGCGGTGCTGGGCGTTAACTACGACCAAGCGGTTTTATTGGAGGCGGCTGACCCCGACCGCCATGTAGCGGTATTGTCGCGTAGAGTTTTCACCAAAATCAATCTACACACGGATCTGAAATTCAAATATCTTGATGGGGTTGAAACGGTTAAGCGCGGGCTTTTAGAACTCAGTTTGGAAACCCCGTCAGGTGAGCTGACACTTTGGTCTCTGCATCTCAAAAGTCGTTATACCGATAACAAGGCCGACCCCGAATCAACGAAACGCAGGGCGGGTGAAGCCATGGCTATACGGGAGCATATCCTTGCCCACACACCGGAACCACGGACTGACCGGTTTATCATTCTGGGTGATTTCAATGACGTGAAAAGTAGTGCGGCGGTGCGTTATCTCACCAAGCGCGGTGCCATGAAATTCGCGCGGCTGCTTCCGGCTGCTGATGATCACGGGGAGCATTGGACCTATCACTATCGACGGGAGGATGCTTACACCCGGGTCGATCATATCCTGGTCTCAGCGGGACTGCGGTCGGCGGTAAAAGCGGGCACCGCCAAGATTTTCGGTGGGGAGAAAGTCGCGTTGGCCAGTGATCACCGACCGGTAAGGGTCACCTTGGAATGGAAGGATTGAGCCTCGAATGTAACAACGATTCAGTTCAGGTGCAGGAGATGACAAACCAGACCACCGAGGCTGCCAGTCCAGCCAACAGGCCGTGTCTCAGCCGGTATACCTGACTGCCATGGGTCGGAAGAATGGAGTAGGCGAGGTCCGGTTTGAAGAAATAGCGTTTGAAATTGGTCACGGTGAAAGTCGCGGTTTTCAGGAGCATGCCGTATTGTGAGCGGATATCCTCCACGTTGGGCGGTCGCCGGTATTTGATGATCGATTGCTCGGTGAATTGCTTCTTGGCCGTGTCATTGACCAGCGCGAAGGGAACCGTGATCGGGGTATCGGGGTTGGCTTCCAGTGGTAGGTCGTGCCAACGCCAGTTTTTATAGGTGCGGGCGGTAATATCTCCGAAGGCATTGTGCCGGCAGAGGTGGAATACGTCGGCGGAATTTAAGGCGCGACCCTGAGGATCGAAAACCCCGATGACTATGGCCTGCGGATCAACGTAGACCCAGCGATTCTGATCCTGCAGATAGCATTCGTTCCAGGAATGACCATTGTAGACCAGGATGTTACCTTGCACGGTGGCACCATAGACAAATCGAGTGGGCACCCCGACCCGATTCGCAAAGAAAGCGAAGACTTGGGCATTTTGGGTGCACCAACCCTTGCCCTTTCCGTCGCGCAAATCCTGAAATATCCGCAAAGGATCCAGCCAACGATAATCATCCTTCGGCACGCCACCGGCGTTGGACCAACTGGTGCGCAGGAAATGGACGATTTTTTCCATGCGTTCCAGTTCGGAGTCACCGGGCTGAATGCCGGCTTCATTCGTCAAAAGACGATCGGCCTCTGCGAGTGCCGCTGAGCCCATGTAAGCATAGTCGTCCACCCAGTAAGCCACGGGGTAACGGATGAATTTACCAACCGGGGTTTCCGTATCGATTAGCTGGATATCATTCGGAAACCGCATGCTGTGCTTGGAATAAAATTCCCGGGCAATGGTTTTGATGTTCAGGGTGATGTCCGGTCCCAGACCAGCGGGCAGCGGTCGTAATAGGTAGGTATGCTCGAAGTCAGCCAAAGTAGTGTCCTGGTCGCCGCGAAATTTGTCGGTGGTAAGTTTGATGACTGGTTTGTCACCGGGTAGGGTGGCGGCCAGTTGGCCGTCGATATGCAGTTCCCAACCGGCAGGTTGTTTGGTCCACACGATCTCCGGAGTGAGCGCACCGGGCTCAATGTGCCATTTTCTGATGGTGGGCCGGTCGCTGGGGAAAAAGAGGCGTGCGTAATCCACCGCGCGATGTGAGGCCTCCCATTCCCGCGTAAAGAACACATAGAGATTGGCGGCCAACAACAATAGTATGAACAGGCCGGACCAAAAAGCCGGATAGTGGATGAGTTCGCTCATGGATATGCGCAGGTTCGTGGTTGGGTATAAAAAAGGCGGGCCGCGTGGGCCCGCCAAGTATCAAAGGGACTATCCGACCATTTTAGTTGGCCGTGACGGTAACGGGAATCGTGACTTCACCCGCTTCGTAGCCTTTCAGGTAGAGACTGCCTGAACCGGGACGTCCGCCTTGGACATCGACTGAAACCGTGGTCTGACCGGCGGGAATAAACACCTCGGCCATAATGACGCTTTCAGGCACATCGGTGGTAACATCGAGCAGGAGACCGCCCATGGGAGCGGGATTCGCAACGCTGAAGGTAAGCGTCTGACGATCGCCGGTGCGCAACAGGATGTTCGACGGCGAGACACTCAGGGCACTCGGATCAATCCGGAAAGTGCCGACGTCAGTTGAACCATTGGCTCCGACCATCGTTACCTTGTAATTGTGAGAGGCGCCCAAAGTGGGGACGAAAAAGCTGATGGATGTGGGTGACTCATATACCGTGCGAACGGGGATGCCATCGAAGAAGAGACTGTCTTGAGTGGTGAAGCCACGGCCCAAGAGACTGATCCGGGCTCCGACCGGCCCGCGATTGGCCTCAAGCGAAAGGACATAGCGGTCAACGATGTTGACGTTGTTGATCGCCGAATAGGTTTCGCGACGCTCCTCGCGCTCGTTGAACTGGACGCTGTAATTGACCAGAAAATAGTAGGCCAACTTGGTGCGTCCCGGCGGCAAGTGATAATCATACTCATACAGGCCCTCAGCGAGCGGGCTCTTTGACATGATGTGATTTTCCCCATCGATGATGATATGCGGTTCCACACTGCCGGGCACAATCGTGGTGCTCTTGGTGGCAACACGCAAAGTGATGGTATAGATGCGGGATGGATTATCCGAGATGGATGGTGGCGTCAGATTGGTGAGCGTGACAGCTTCGCAACCAGCGAGGAGCGCCATGCCGAGCAGGGCGCCAGCCCAGAGGAAAATTTTCCGCGTGAGAGTGAGACGGGAGTTTTGCATTGGTTTTCAGTTAAAACCGGTCAGTTAGAGTGCGTAAGTAATGAGTGACACTGTGTTAGCGCAAGCCAAAGCTGCACCGACAGACCCGTTGGGACTGTATGTGCATGTGCCTTTCTGCGCCTCGACCTGTGACTTTTGTGCGTTTTATCAAGTGAAGCCGACCGCGGATGGGATGGCTAAGTTCCTCAATGGAATAGAAACCGAGGCAAACTTGATCAAATGGTCCCGTCCCGTGTCCACGGTCTTCTGGGGCGGGGGGACCCCCGGTTTGTTGTCGCCCAAGGCTTTGGAGCACCTGGGTGGGATGGTCCGCCAGCGCAGTGGCGGCCAACCCCGGGAATGGACCGTCGAACTCGCACCGGCATCTGTCAGTGAGGCTCGTTTGAATGCATTGAAGGACTTGGGGGTCACACGGATTTCGATGGGGGTGCAAAGTTTTCAACCCGCACTTTTGGATGCGCTTGGTCGACAACACAGCCTCGACCAAATTTATCGGGCCTATGATCTCGTGCGAGCGGCGGATTTTCAGAGTGTTAACCTCGATCTGATGTTTGCGCTGCCTGGGCAGAGTGAAGCTGAATGGGTGGCGGATATCACCGAAGCCCTCCGTTTGGCGCCGGATCACCTGTCGACCTATTGTCTGACCTTTGAGGAAGACACGGCCCTTTGGGTCAAATTATCGCAAGGTCGGGTGAAATTGGATCCGGAGCACGAGGCCAAACTCTATGAATCGACGTGGTCCCGCCTGGCCACGGCCGGCTATGAGCAATACGAAGTGGCCAATTTTGCCCGTCCGGGACATCAATGCCGTCACAACCTCAACACGTGGCATATGCATGAATGGGTTGGCTTGGGGCCCTCGGCGGCGTCCCAGCACGATGGTTGGCGTGGTGGGAATGTCGCTGATCTGGCCCGTTGGCAGTCCTTGCTCTCAGAGGGCAAGCGCATGACCGAAGATCGGCTGGGCCTGACCCCCGCACAACTGGCTGAGGACGCGCTGATCTTTGGGTTGCGCATGAATGCCGGTGTCGCTGTGGCACACTGGCGACAACGTGCTCCTTCGGCACCTTGGGCGGCGGTTGATGCCAGGATAAATGACCTGTTGGGTGATGGACTGGCCGTGTTTTCCGGTGAAAATTTAATACTTACTTCCCGAGGCCGTTTGCTGGCGGATGCAGTGGGGCTCGAAATGATGGAAGCATTTGAGGAGCCTGTCCCGGTGTGAATAAACTGATTGTTATCTTTATGGGTTTAATGGCGGGTTTGCTTTGGCTGCTCACCAGCTGTGCCAGCAAACCCACCTCGGAACGATCTTTGGTGGTCGCCCGGTTTCTCATTGAGGCCGGGGAGAATCAGCCAGCAGTCAATGTGGTATTGCCGATCAGCGGGGTGGCCGTACGCGCCCAGCCCAAGCCGGTCGTTACGGAATTCGATATTATCGAAGTGGTCGAGGCCGAGGTGGACTTGGGCCGCTGTGCGCTATTTCGCCTATCGGTCCCGGCGGGTCGCGATCTCTATCGCCTGACGGCGGCCAATATATCCCGGCGTTTGGTTCTCGTGATAAATGGCCAAGCGATCGGGGTGGGGGTAATTGACCGGCCCATCGAGGGCGGGATGTTGTTTATCTTTATGGAAGTGCCCGATGCCGCCTTGTCGCAATTGGTGGCTGATTTGAATTACACCACGCGCAAGATTCAAGAGGAGGCGGCGCGGAAGGGATGAAGCGGCTAATCATCAGGATATTGGCGAGCGGTCTGTTGACTGCATCCGCCCAAGCGCAACGGGTCGATTTATCCTGGCCGACCCCAAATCCAGCTTGGGCCGCCGGTAAACCTATCTCGGCATTTTTGCAGGACACGGGGACTGGAGATCCCGCGTCCGGTAGTTTTGGCGGAGTGCGCACCAATGGCCGCCAATTTCATGAGGGTCTTGATATCAAGGCACTCAAACGAGACAGCCGGGGTGAGCCGGCTGATCCGGTGTTTGCCGCCATGGATGGAGTGGTGCGTTATGTGAATTCGGTGGCCGGTAACAGCAGCTATGGACGCTACATTGTCATGGAGCATCCGGCCCAATCTCCCGCCGTCTATACCCTCTACGCACATCTGGCCAAAATTGAACCCGGGATTCGCCCCGACGTCGTCGTGCGCCAGGGGCAAACCATTGCCCTGATGGGGCGGAGCGCCAGCGGCTATGCGATTCCGAAGCAACGGGCGCATGTGCATTTTGAAATTGGCCTCTACCTTTCGCGCAATTTTCAGTCGTGGTATAACTGGAAAAAATTTGGCAGTCGCAATGAACACGGCGTCTACAACGGCATGAATCTGATGGGGATCGACCCGCTGGATTTTTTCAATGCCCACCGAGCCCGTCGAATCAACAATGTGCGGGACTATTTCAATCAGTTGAGCCCCGTGGTGAAGCTGCGGATCGCCACCCGGCAACGGCCGGATTTTGTGGATCGCTACCCGGGGCTGGTCACCAAACACCCGCCGATGCTGATTGCCGGTTGGGAGATTGAATTTTCCTGGACTGGGTTGCCCTACCGCTGGACGCCGCTTGATTCAACCGACGTGAAGGGCATGCGGACCAATGAAGTAAAAATTCTCTCGGTGGATGAGAAGGCCGATGCCCGGGACAAGTCCAAACGTCTGGCTATTTCACGCCGGGGTCAGTGGGTGATGACGGACGATTTGCAAACCGTCATGCAACTCCTGTTCGGACTGCGCTAGGATTCTCTGGATTGAGCCTGAATGCGCTCTACCAGCGATTCGAATGTGGGATGTCCTTTCAGCACTTCCATGTCGGGGTCCTGCCGCATCCAATCGATGTCATTGTAGCCCAAGTCGATGGCTTTTTTGAGGGTGCGCAGCGCATCGGCCTTGCGGTTCAACAACGCCAGGCTGCAGGCCAAATTGTAATGGGCGGTGGCATTCTCCGGTAGAAACCGGACCAGCTTCCGATCCATGCGCAGTCCATCGGCGATACGACCGTGTTTTGTGTAGAGGCCGCCAAGAATTTCAATGACCTCGGTGTAGTAGGGCGAACGGCGGAGCACCGACTCGAAGAATTGCATGTCGAATTCGTGATCCGTCTTTTTATCCATGGCGACTTAGGCTCGGCGCGGGCAGGTGCCGGTCTTGCGGAATGTGTCGCAATTCGCGCTGACTTGCAGGCGTTGAGAGACGGGCGTCAGTCCGAGTTTGGAGGAAACGGTGCTGCCATACCATTCCATGAATGGGGCGCTGATTTCAAAAATTCGATCGCAGTCCACGCAGACCACTTGGGCGACTTGAGTCGAATCGCCCAGTATCGGCAGGTAGAATTTCTCGCCGGTCCCAATGTCGACCTCGCGCAACAAGGCGCTTTCGGTCATGATCGGCAGGGTGCGATAAACGGTGGCCCGGGATACGGAATCGTCGATGCTCCGGGCGTAATCGAGGAGTTGCTCGGCGGTAAAGTGCTCCTTGCGATTGAAGGCGGCATCAAAGATCGCCAGTCGCTGGTTGGTCACGCGCAGTCCTTTTTGGGTCAGATAGTGGCGAAACTTCTCGCGTGCGGGGGCGATACTCACAGGGAAACTGTTTGAATGGCGTTGGGAACTGTCAATCTGTTCGTGTAAAGTGGTGTTCAGGTTTGCCTTCGTCGGCTCGGGTAGGCGTCATTCGGCGCCATGATTGTGGGTGTCCATCCGCTGGCAGGCTTCGACAAGCTGCTGCATTACCGGGTCCCGGAGAATCTGCGCGCCACGCTGCAGATGGGGTCGTTGGTGCGGGTTCCCGTGCTCAATACCCTGCGACTTGGGGTGGTCGGAGCGATTGGCGCCCCCAAGGATTTCCCCTTGGATCGGCTTAAAAGTGTCGCCCAAGTGGTTCATCCGTTTCCGGCCCTGACGCCCGATCTGCTGAAACTGGCCCGGTGGATGTCGATTTACTACGCGGCTTCACTGGACGGTATCATTGAAACCATGATTCCCGCCACGGTCCGCAGTGGGGCGGGGATCAAAGAGGAGAAGCTGCTGAGCGTTGCGCAGAAATTATCACCGGAAGATTTGGCGACCCTCGCCAAACGTGCGCCGCAACAGGCCCGGCTTTATCAGTTTCTGGTTCAACAATACCGCCCGCAAAACAAAGGATTGGTGTTAAAGCGCCTTTCCCAGACCGCGGCGGTGGTGAACGCCTTGATCAAGCGCGGAGTGGTGAAAGAGGAAGTCCGCCGGGTGGTGCGGGAAGCTTACGCGGAGGACTGGTCGAAAGGCGAACTGGTGGCGGCGCAAGCCCCCAAGTTGAATGACGAACAATTGGCGGCCGTGCGGGGTATCACGGAGGAAGTCGCGCATGATCGCTTTGGGGTAACTTTGCTGCACGGCGTAACGGGCTCCGGGAAAACGGAAGTGTATCTGCACGCGATTGACACCGTGCTGAAGGCCGGAGGGGGTGTAATGTTTCTTGTGCCGGAGGTCGCGCTCACGCCGCAAACCGTGGCCCGGTTGCGTTCCCGGTTGGAGGCGATTGCGCCGGATCACAAGTGTGTGGTCTGGCACAGCCACCTGAGTGAAGGCGAGCGACTGGATGGTTGGCTGGCCCTGGCAGCCGGTGAGGCGAAGGTGGTGGTCGGCGCGCGATCCGCCGTCTTTGCGCCCGTGCACAACTTGAAACTCATCGTCGTCGATGAGGAGCATGAGCCAGCCTACAAGCAGGACGAAACTCCACGCTATCACGGCCGCGACGTGGCGGTTTACCGGGCCAAATTGAATGAGGCCCATTGCCTGCTTGGTTCCGCAACCCCGTCCCTGGAAAGTTACCATAATGCACTGAACGGGAAGTATGTCTTGCAGACCCTGAAATTGCGCGTCGATAACCGGAAACTCCCTTTCATCGATGTGGTGGACATGCGGATCGAAGTGATGCGGTCCCGCGGACTCACGACATTATCGCAGCGCTTAGCCAACGCGATGCAGGACCGTTTCGAGAAACGGGAGCAAACCATCCTGTTCATCAACCGGCGGGGCTACTCCTCATCCATGCTTTGCACCGATTGCGGTCACGTGGAGGAATGCGAACATTGCAGCATCAGCATGACCTATCACCGCGCGGATGAGATGTTGCGGTGCCATTTGTGCGGAGCCGAACGCAATGCACCGGTAACCTGCCCCAAGTGCCGCTCGCCGAAGATTCGATGGCGGGGACTCGGCACCCAGCGGGTGGAGGAGTCCGTGCGCCGGGTGCTGCCCCGTGCGCGCATTGAGCGGATGGATACCGATACGATGTCCAAAAAGAACCGTTTCCGCGAAATCCTCGGTCAGTTTCGAGCGGGGAAAATTGATGTATTGGTCGGCACCCAGATGATCGGCAAGGGACTGGATTTTCCCAATGTCACTTTGGTGGGACTGATCGATGCCGACATATCCATGCACATTCCCGATTTTCGGGCCAACGAGCGCACCTTTCAGTTACTGGTCCAGGTGGCGGGTCGGGCCGGTCGTGGCGACCGGGCAGGCGAGGTCGTGGTGCAAACTTTTACGCCGCAGGCCGAGCCAATCCAATTTTCCCGGCACGCGGATTACGAGGGTTTCAGTGCGACAGAGTTGAAACTGCGCAAGGACTTTCACTATCCACCCTACCGGCATCTGATACATCATCTGTTTCGTGGACCCAACCCGGAGAAATTGAAATTTTTCTCCGAGCAGTGGGCCAAACTGGTTGAGGCAGAGCTCGGTAAACGGGTCGAGTTGCGCGGACCGTCGCCTTCTCCGATCGAAAAGATCAAGGACGCCTACCGCTGGCAGCTGTGGTATTTCACGGACAACGTCTCCAAGACCATCCCGTTACTCTCCAAGCTGCGCAGCGATTTCAAGTGGCCGGACGACATTACCCAAGTGCTGGATGTCGATCCGGTCAGTTTGATGTAATACTCAGGTATCGCCGACCAACCAACGGGTGGCGTAGATACCGACTTTATATTTATTGACCTGACCTCGCTATTTTGAGCCACCTTTGATGTTAGTCTGGGCCCCAGAAAGGACCCAGACCATGAAAGGTAAAAGACATACGACAGAAGATAAG
>Ga0222714_10002890_pt1 | contig 17847 bp, 10 predicted proteins | sample C33_3DmetaG_FD_165048 | JGI IMG/M metagenome (GOLD analysis project Ga0222714, IMG submission 165048) | Estuarine water microbial communities from San Francisco Bay, California, United States - C33_3D | ecosystem: Environmental > Aquatic > Marine > Unclassified | place: USA: California...
ATAGTTTGGCACTAGGTTGTTTCGAACTTGCCGTTCATTGTACATCCGCAAAAGATCATTTGTAAATGTTATGTTCTTGGGCATGAGATAAAAATTCATGTCTTTAACTAACATAAGCCACTTAGATTTTTGAACCGGTTTCCATTTTTTAAACGGTTCAATTGCTTTGCCCGTGAATGTATAATTATAATTCAATCCCCCTGTATAATTCTTTGTTCGGTCATAATTAGTATTAAAGTCCCTTTTTAAATTCTCCGCATAGGCATAACTCGCAGACCAGTTAGAAATGCGCCAAAATGCTGGTTTAGCCCCTGCTTTTGCCTCTTTGCGAACGTTTGTAAAGTTGAACGATTTCCGCTCGTTAAAATCTTGACCTAATTTTGCACGGTCCTTCCGCGTTGCTAAATCGTAGTCCGCTAGTTTTATATCCGGATTGAACGGGTCGTATTCGGGATTAATTACATTTAATGAATAGCCGTAGAAAAAAGGTAATGAAACTTTAGCTTGCTTACCAAAGAATTGCCCAAGTTGAACCGTAGAATTCATATCTACACCAACCTTTTGATTTCGTTGACGATCTTGAACACGGCTTTCAACAGATCCCCAATTGATGCCAGAATAATTACCGGAGGCCGATATAGTAGCGAAATCGGCTAACTGCAATTGCGCTTGACCTACAGCAGCTCCTCCACCTTCACTTACAAAGTCAGTTAACCGCAATTCATTGACCCAAACATTGACGCATTCAGGCTGGCCATCATCTGGCCAAGTGTTGTTCGGATCTGATTGAAGGGGATTCCGAACACCAATCATGATGGTTTTAATCGATTGTAAATTTGGAGAGCCTTTCACCTTGATTCTACGTTCTGCGTTAGCAGGATCGACTTTTGCGTACTCAAACATCGTAGAAACTCCAGTCACTCCATCTTCTACTTTTTGATTGCGTTCTTTTTTTAAATTCAATAAATCATCAAATACAATTTCAACGTTATTTTCCGCTGGCCAGATATCATCCGGTGAAGTTGCCCCCCATTGAGTTTTAACTAAAGGCAATTCATATTCATAATAGTTATCTACGAAATCTGTACCTAGACGAACAAACAGGGAAACTTCTTTATCGTTAAACGGGATTAAAGGATTTACTTCTTCTGCGTGGGCAAACAGTTTCAGTTTTTTATACGTTCGCACATCAAATACCACATTTTTATATGCTGCTCTAGCATCGCCGTCCTCTAAATTGCAGATATCTAACACTAATGACTGCTCATTCATTTGACGCTGGTAGGTTTGTGAAGGGTCGATTTCTCGAACAATCCCCGGAGGTACTTCATATTTTACTGGGGTTCGTTGGTCATTTTCTTCCACATTCACCGCAGAGATATTGAATACTGTTAAGTTCGGATCAGGTTGAACGCTTATTCCTGGCTGTGTTAAATCGAGTAAATAAGGCCTCCATTCACCACGCATGAATTCCATTTTAGCAAAACGAATTTGTGTTTGCTCATCAAAGTTTTTCATGAATAAGCGCATAAATCGAATAGATCTAAAATCTTGAATTCCATTTACCTTCTTTTCATATGAGATCAATGGTATACGCACCTGATACCACTTTTCAGTTTTATTCCCATTTTGATATAGTTGAACATTGGTAATGAAGTTTTTTCCTACAACCATATCATTTGGCCTCAAACTCATTTTGTATTGGAAATAGGCCTCAGACTCTGAAAGGTTATTATCTTGATTGATATCTTCCAAATCTGGCATATTCGTGGCCTGAGTAGGATAACCTGCAGCATTCGCTGTATCTGACATATTGGTAGTAGGGGCATTTCCTTCCATGCCATTATATCGTTTGTATCGTTCTAAAATATTTAACTGTGCATTATCATAGTTGTCATCGAGGTAATAGTTATAATCGTCATTCGATGGGTCTTGGATCATTTTCGTTTTAGCGGCAGGAGAAAGTGTCGAATTATTTTGAATCCAAGTCACATAGTTCGAATATGCTGATTGCTCGGAGCTGTTATTCCATCCATCGAGTCCAATGTCTTGGTTCAGTCTTGCCTCTGGATCGGTATCGAACGCGTTAACAATGACCTGCTCATTTGAAACCCTTGCCCAAACAGTGGTGTCAACATTATCTGCAATGGATGGGCCAAAAGGAGGTATCCCGTTTTCATATTCTTTACGCGAATCAGGTAAAACATCTTCTGAAACATTCCCTAAATTGAAATATAAATCCCCACCACTCATTGTCGTACTTGGGTCTTGGTTTTCTGCATCATCATTGAAAGGATCAAGCATCCAAAATTGAATAAACTGTACGTTTGCTAACTCAAAATCATTCGTTGAAAGCGCCCTCATGATGCCACCCCATCGATTCTCAGGGTTGGTGAACTGCCCAATGCTATCTACAGTTGCTGTAGTATCATAATTGTACATCCCCCTCTCCTTTGGATAATAACAAACATCGAATACAGTTATATTTGGAATGGAACCATATTGCAACTGTTGATTCGGGAAAATGTCTGTAAAATTTACAAGGCGCATGCGACTATCCGCTAACATCGTTGCATCTTGTTTAATGTGATTTGGGGTTAAGTTATTACTCTGATAGAAAAGCGGGTCAATGGTATACCAGGACATTTTCGACCGTTTGAACCCCGCGGATAAATTCTGTGAAGAAGCTTCCGGGAAAAGATCAGGTTGACCTTGAGGAATTGATGCTAAGTGCCACGCTGTAGCAGATTTTAAGTCTATTGTACTTTGACTTGCTTCAAAATCATCTACGTAGGATGTTCCCTCTTTATTAATCACTTTTGGTTGACCAGGAATCAGATAAGCCGCTTCTCCATTGATGGAGAAGGTAGACATTTGATTAGTTGAAATAACCGGAAGCAAATCAACAAGTCGAGTTAGGAATGGAACATCCGTTCGAATGCTAAAGTCGATTCCTAAAACATTATTTTTAAATGGTTCGCTGCCAAAATCTACTTTTTGCGTTACAGGCCGTTCAGTCATGCGCACCCAGGTAGCGCCAAACTTCATCTTATCGCTCAAGCGATATTGATAATGCCCCCCCATGAGTGAGCGTGCTTGAAACCCAAATACTGAATTACTTTCTATGGAAATTTTTATTGGTGTATTTGACTCAAGAATCCCAGTATTTAAAATTTTAACTCTTCCAAGGTTATAATCTACCGTATAGTCAGTTCCTTCCGTTAGCTTGATTCCTCCGGCTGTTACAGTAACGGCCCCTTGTGGTACATTGAGTGCATTGAGTGGGATGTCTGAACTTACCGAGGATTGATACTCTCCTTTGAATAAAAACCTATTTTTACTAGGGATTTGTTGGGCGGCTGTTTTTGTAGAGTCGTATAATTCGTAATAGGCGATGCTATTAATTGTAGTTTGAGGGACTCCAATTGATTGTAACTTATTTGCAAGTGTTTTTCCAAAAGGTTCTACAGTTGAGAAAAAGATTCTTCCATTCTTACGGTTAATAGTTCCCCCGTTTTCAATTTTAGAACCGCTAATAGTAAAAGGCACGTAGTCAAAAACCCCATCAGCAAACGGCTGATTATTCTGATTTAAGCGGTCCATCTCTAGCAAGGTTACTAATTGTTTATCGTCTAACCCGGCCAAAGGAAAAACAGGTAATGGAACGCTAGTAGAGGGATTATTATAAAAAATATCAACTTTGAACCCTTGTTGATCTACTTGATATGCGCCTATAGAGTAAACGTTTTTCATCATTAAGTCCCAAATCTTATTTTGAGGGCTTGTAATGGTTGGCTTTAGTAATTTCAAGATTAATGCTTCTTGACCGCTGGCACCATCAGTTGAAAATTCCCCTACTTGATAAGTTTGGCCTCTGTAGGTATACTCATATGCCACGGAAAGCACTTCATCATTATTCAGCGGATTATTTAAAGAAACATATCCAAGCAATGCATTGTAGCTAAATTCTTGATCAGATAATTTACGTGCATTCTCCACTTTTTCATAGTCTTTGGCTTGTTGGAAAGGTCCGGGTGCGGTTACTTGATTATTTAAGGCGGGAACTGCAGTAGAGAAATTTCGGATTAAGGGTTGGTTTGCAGCCCACTGGTATAAACCATTTGCTTCATTTGCAGGTTCAACACCTGTACCAAAGCCACCAGGATTACCCTGACAATTAATGGATTTTCCTTCACCTAAGTCAGAAAATGCAATGATATTCCTTGTGTTTTCAGTAATATTCGAGCGATTCGTAACCCAGACTTCTATTCGAGTAATGTATCTTGTTGCATTCACGTTGGGTAAAGATGTCATTGCCGAATCATAATCGTCATGATAAAACAAATTCAAAAAGTAATGACGATTGGCTTCATAGTTATCGGCGGTTAATTCAAATTTTTGTACTTGGGACTTCCCCGTGATGTTGATCTCTTGGCGCTTGCCTTTAGACTGGGCAAGAATCAAATCAAACGTAGAACGACCGAATTTAAGCTGTGTTTTAGCTCCAAATAGGGTTTGGGAGCCTTGAATCAATGAGGTAGGTAAATCAAGGCTGACCATACCTAGTGCAATTTTCTGGATGATTTGATCCTCGTCGCCCGTATGCTCAAGTTTGGAAATATTTTCAAAATCAAAAGCAGCTTGCGTATTGTATTTGGCCCCAATTTTTAGGCGTGTGCCAATTTGTCCAACAATATCCATATTGATGTTTTGTTGGAAATCAAAGCGTGTAATTCTTCGTTGACGCATTGGAAGGATGGGATTTTCATACCTCGAATGATTTACACCGAGTTGAACCTCCACATTTCCTTGCGGTCGAATGACAATTTCACCAGAACCGAAAATACTCTCAAAAACTTTACTTCCAATTTTTATTGGAAGTTCAAAGGACCTTCCCACCACTGATTCTTCCTCAATTTGATCCTCCCAGTTTTGACCTTCAAATTGTTGATTCTTATACTTAAGATAATCCTCCAACGACATAGCCGTAGGGTTTCTAAATAAAAGCCCTTCGCCTAAGGTTTGCTTAAAGACATAGTGTCCTGTTTCAGGATCGTATTCAATGCTTTGTTGCATATTTGTAGGATCCCCTAAATCAAATGATTGCTGATTATTATTAAACGAATTGAAAGATGGATTAATTGGGAAAGGAAGAACAGGTCCTTGAGTGTATGATACATTGGAGTAAAGGACTAAAAGAAAGCCCAATAAGAAACACTTAGAAAGAATATTTCTCTTACACCAATTCACTATAAAACTTTTAAGGCTTCTTTGATTAATGCTTCAACCGGTTGACTTCCCGTATCGATACGTTCAATAGCTTTTTCCGCTGCTTTTTTATCAAAACCCAAAGAAACCAGGGCCGTTAACGCATCAAATCGATTTGTATTGTTCGAGCTGAATATATTTTGGGCTTGTTCAGATAACTTCACCACTTTTCCTTTTAAATCAATGATTACCCTTTGTGCCGTTTTTGCACCAATTCCTTTGATTTTCTGAATGGTTACTACATCCTCTGTTTGAATTGCTTTCGCAATATCCTCAGGGACCATTGACGACAACATAATCATCGCGGTATTTGGCCCAATTCCGGAAACGCTAATCAAGTGATTAAACATTTCCCTTTCTTCTTTTGCGTGAAAGCCATAAAGCAGATGAGCATCCTCTCGAACAATGAGTTTTGTGAAAACTTTCACTTGTTCCGACTCACCCAAAGCCGAGAAGCAATTCAATGAAATTTTAACTTCGTAGCCAACCCCATTACAATCAATAATGAGTTCTGTTGGGTGTTTTTCAACAAGGCGTCCCTGAAGTTGTGCAATCATAATTTATTTGTTTTGAGCGTCAATAACGGCCACCTTTACCATGTTAATTATTTCTCTAACTGTAGCCCCTAACTGGACCACATGAATGGATTTTCTCAAGCCAATAAGGATTGGTCCGACTGCATCACTATCAGTCATTTGCTGTAATAATTTGTAAGAAATATTACCCGCGGATAAATTTGGGAAAATCAAGGTATTGACTTCTTTATTTGATAAAGTTGAAAAAGGAAATTTTTCTAACAGAAGATCTGAGTTTAGCGCAAAGTTTGCTTGAATTTCTCCATCAACAATTAAATTCGGTTGATCTGCATGAAGCGATGCCACGGCTTCTGCCATTTTTTCCGCATCCGGGCCAGGGGAAGAACCAAAGTTGGAATAACTCAACAAAGCAATTTTAGGTTGCACTTTAAGTTTCCGAATAGTTTTAGCTACATTGATGGTTATTTCGGCAATCTGAGTTGCATTTGGATTCATATTAACTGTAGTATCAGCAAGGAATATTGGGCCGCGCTTGGTATTTAGAATATACATGCCAGAAACCGTATTAACATCCTTTTCAAGGCCAATAATTTGCAACAAAGGCTTTACCGTAGACCGATAAGATCGAGTTAATCCGGTAATCATTGCATCGGCGAAGCCCAAGTCAACCATCATTGCTCCAAAATGATTTCTTTCACGCATTAATTTTACTGATTCATATTCAGTTAATCCTTTCCGTTTCCTACGCTCAAAAAATTCTTTTCCGAAAAGATTGCGCCGCTCATCCTCGGAATCTGCCTTGGGGTCGATAATAGTAACTTCAGGCAACTCTACGTTGTATTCTTCCATCAGCTCGAGAATTACCTCCCTATCACCTAAAAGAATTGGAAAAGCAACACCTTCCTCATAAGAAACTTGTGCGGCTTTTAATATTTTGACATTATCTGCTTCAGCAAAAACAACCTTTTTGGGATTACTTTGAGCTTTCGCGGTGATATTTCGTAGTAACTCATTATCAATTCCTAGTCGAGCTTTCAATTCAGCCTCGTAACTTTGCCAGTCTTTAATAGAATTCTTCGCAACACCTGAGTCCATCGCTGCCTTTGCTACAGCTGGTGCTACTGAATAAATTAAACGTGGGTCAAGTGGCTTAGGGATAATTTGGTCTCTTCCGAATGAGATATTCTTTTCCCCATAGGCCTCAATTACTTCTTCTGGGATGGTTTCCTTGGCAAGAGAGGCAATGGCTTTCACCGCGGCTAATTTCATTTCTTCATTTATCGTAGTTGCTCGAACATCAAGTGCTCCTCGGAAAATAAATGGAAATCCCAATACATTATTTACTTGATTCGGGTGATCGGATCGACCGGTAGCCATAATAATATCTTTACGAACTGATGTCGCATCTTTATACGAAATTTCGGGGTCTGGATTCGCTAAGGCAAAAACTATTGGATCTTTTGCCATTTTCTTTATCATGTCCTTGTTTACAAGGCCCCCGCGAGAAAGTCCTAAAAATACATCGGCTCCTTTAAATGCCTCTTCAAATCTAACTTCCTTTTTATGACTCGCAAAAAAGGATTTCATTTCATCTAAATCATCCCTATATGACCCAATCAACCCCTTGGAATCATACATAAAAATATTAGAAACGTTGGCTCCTAAAGCAACATATAATTTCGCACATGAGAGGGCTGATGCTCCGGCTCCAGAAATGACAATCTTAACTCGATGGATTTTCTTTTTTGCTAATTCTAAGGCATTAAGTAAGGCGGCAGCTGAGATAATTGCTGTACCGTGTTGGTCATCATGCATGATAGGAATATCTAATTCCTCTTTGAGCCGACGTTCGATTTCGAATGCTTCAGGTGCTTTGATATCTTCTAGATTAATTCCTCCAAAAGTGGGTGAGATCGCCTTCACTGTTTGAATAAATAACTCCGGATCTTTCGCATCAATTTCGATATCAAACACATCTATATCGGCGAAAATTTTAAACAATAGCCCCTTACCTTCCATTACAGGCTTGGATGCTTCCGGACCAATATCACCAAGCCCCAACACTGCGGTACCATTAGAAATTACAGCCACAAGATTGGATTTACTGGTGTATTTGTAAACATCATCTTTATGTTCTGCAATTCTTAAGCATGGCTCTGCCACTCCTGGAGAATATGCTAAAGATAAATCTCGTTGAGAGGAATAAGGTTTAGTAGGAATTACTTGAATTTTCCCAGGCCTTCCCATTGCGTGGTAATCCAACGCATCCTGCTTTCTTATTTTTGCCATAAGTTGTTTTGGATTATAATCCCAATAATATTTCTGCTGGATCTTTTGAACCAAACAACATTAGTTCTGGTTTTTCCAACATTTCTTTCACTTTCACTAAGAATCCAACAGACTCCTTTCCATCAATAATACGGTGGTCATATGAAAGAGCCACGAACATAATTGGTCTAATTTCCACCTGGCCATTCACCGCTACTGGACGTTCAACAATATTGTGCATTCCAAGTATGGCCGATTGGGGGGGGTTAATAATTGGAGTAGAAAGCATTGATCCGAATACACCTCCGTTGGTAATGGTAAAAGTTCCTCCCATCATATCTTCAGGAGTAATCTTACCCTCTCTTGCCTTTACTGCAAGGCGTTTAATTTCCCGCTCAATCGCAGCTAATGACATTTGTTCTGCATTACGCAATACAGGAACCATCAACCCTTTGGGTGAAGAAACAGCAATACCCACATCTGCATAGTCATGATATACAATTTCATTTCCGTCAATTTGACCGTTTACAGCAGGATATAGTTTCAATGCTTCCGTTACGGCTTTTGTGAAAAATGACATGAAGCCTAAATTCACTTCATGGTGTTTTGCAAAAGCATCTTTATATTTCGCGCGCAACTCCATTATCGGCTTCATATCAATTTCATTGAAGGTAGTAAGCATTGCTGTTTCATTTTTCACTGAAACAAGTCGTTCTGCAATTTTTCTGCGCAACATTGACATTTTCTCACGACGTGTATCACGTGTGCCGCCCCATCCTTCTGACGCACTACCATCAAATCCGGTGGATAATGCATTGATTACATCATTTTTTGTGATTCGACCATCTTTACCGGTAGCTTTTACTTGAACCGCATCCAGTTTGTTTTCATTCATCAATTTTGCTGCCGCGGGCGATGGAGTTCCAGCCGCGTATGAAGGCACAGGATCAGGGTTTGGTGCAGGTGTTTCTTTTATCTCCTCCACAGGCGCTTCTTCCTTTGCACTAACAGGTTTTGACTTCCCTGCGGTACGCTTTGCGCTCGTGTCAATGTGACACACCACTTGGCCCACTTTAACTGTATCTCCTTCTTGCGCTTTTAAGGTAATTATTCCACTTTGCTCCGCAGGCAATTCAAGTGTAGCTTTATCTGAATCAACCTCTGCAATTGGTTGGTCTTTTTCTACATAATCTCCATCAGCAACTAACCACTGAGCGATTTCTACTTCTGATATTGATTCCCCTGGAGAGGGTACTTTCATTTCAAGTATTGCCATAATATTATTTTACAACCGTTAATTTAGCATAAGCAAAAAGCGAATCGTATAAGTTCGCTAAATGTTTTTCATGCAATTTTTTAGACCCCTCGGCGGATGCTGCACTAGCTCTTCTATGAATTCCAATAAGGTTCAACGCCTTCAAATTCATAGCCATATATGTCCATGCACCCATATTGGCAGGTTCTTCTTGTGCCCAAATAACATGCTTTGGGCTATATTTTTTAATTATTCCATTTATTTGTTTTTCAGGTAAAGGATATAGCTGTTCAACACGCACAAAAGCCATATTTTGAACACCTAATGCCTTTGCTTTTTCTTTCATTTCGTAATAAAACTTACCTGAACATAAAACTACGGAATCTATAGATTTCAAATTTACTCCCTTATCATCTATCACCTCGGAAAAACAACCTTTTTCAATTTCTTCAAGAGATGAAGTTGCATCTGGATATCGCAATAACATTTTTGGTGAGAAGACCACTAAAGGTTTTCTAAAATCACGTTTCAATTGACGTCTTATTACATGAAAATGATTGGCAGGGGTTGAAGTATTTACAATCTGCATATTATAATCTGCACATTGTTGTAAAAACCTTTCAAGCCGGGCACTTGAGTGCTCGGCACCTTGACCTTCATATCCATGCGGAAGTAACATCATTAAACCTGATTGAGTTGCCCATTTATCCTCCCCCGCTGAAATAAACTGGTCTACCATAATTTGAGCACCATTAAAGAAGTCGCCGAATTGAGCTTCCCAAATTGTTAAACCAGATGGGTGGGCAAGCGAATAACCATACTCAAAGCCAAGTACTCCATATTCTGAAAGCAACGAGTTATAAGCGTAAAACTTAGCTTGACGATCTGTTAATAAATTTAAGGTCTCAATTTCTTCTTCCGTATCTTCGGTTTTTACTACTGCATGACGATGAGAAAAGGTACCCCGTTCAACATCTTGACCAGAAAGACGAACACTATGTCCTTCATTTAAAAGCGAGGCATAGGCTAGCATTTCAGCGGTTCCCCAATCCAATTTATTATTTTCTACGGCAGCTAAACGATCTTCATAAATCTTAGATATCTTTCGAAAGTATTTTTTATCCTTAGGCAAGGTCGCCAATTTTCTACCTAGTTCAAGTAAGATTTTCTTGTCAACCCCTGTTATTGGAGATTGCTCAAAATCAGCTTGGGTGCCATGCCGGAAACCTTCCCACGTTGCACTCAAGAAATCAAACACTTGTGACTTATCTTTCTTCTGTGCTTCTTCATATTCATGTTCAAGAAATTGCAAGTAAGAATCCTCAATGGATTTAGCTTGATCAGCCATTAATACCCCTTCTGCCTCCAATTGCTTTTGATAAATCACTTTGGGATTAGGGTGTTTCATGATAATATCATACAACGTCGGTTGGGTAAATTTAGGCTCGTCTCCTTCGTTGTGCCCGTATTTTCTGTAGCATAATAAATCAATAAAGATATCACGCTTGAATTCTTGGCGATAAGCAACTGCAATCTCCATTGCCTGAACCACCGCTTCAACATCATCTCCGTTCACATGAAATACTGGAGAGAGCGTTGTTTTAGCGACATCAGTGCAATAGGTAGATGATCTACCATCCAGGTAATTGGTAGTAAATCCAACTTGATTATTGACAACTATATGTATGGTCCCGCCTACACGGTAACCATCTAACTGAGCCATTTGAACGGTTTCATAAACAATCCCTTGCCCGGCAATCGCAGCATCTCCATGAATCAATACAGGACATACTTTATTCTCACTGTAAAAAACATTATCAATTTTCGCACGAGCGATGCCTTCAACCACTGTATTTACAGCCTCTAAATGAGAAGGGTTTGGAGCAAGTGTAAGACCTAGTTCATTACCGTTTTCGAGGGTGATATTAGAGGTAAAACCTTGGTGATATTTTACATCACCATCAAAATACATATTAAACTCAAATTCTTTCCCTTCAAACTCAGAGAAAATGTTGCTTGGTTTTTTATTAAATATATTAGCCAAGGTGTTTAGGCGGCCTCTGTGAGCCATTCCCATCACGAAATAAGAAATGCCTGCTTCAGCTCCTTTGCGAATTAGGGTGTCAAGGGATGGAATTAGTGCCTCTCCCCCTTCAATTGAAAAACGTTTTTGGCCAACGAATTTCTTACCTAAAAAAGCTTCAAATACTGAGGCCTGAACAAGTTTCTCGAATATTTTTATCTTCCGAGTTGCATCTAATTTGGGTCTATTATTTAGTTCTATTTTATTTTTCAACCATGCGATTCGCTCTGGATCTCGCATGTAAACGAACTCAATGCCTATCGATTGGCAATACGTTAATTCAAGGTGTTGGATGATCTCATTTAGAGTGGCTGGACCAATACCAACTTCCTCCCCAGCTTGAAATATTAGATTTAAGTCTGTTTTAGCTAATCCGAAATTCTCAATCTCTAAGTTAGGTGAATATTTTCTGCGTTCCCTAACGGGGTTGGTTTTCGTGAACAAATGTCCTCGTGTTCGGTAGGCATTTATAAGATTGATTACATTAAATTCTTTTTGGAAATTCTCAGGAATGCCCCCGGAAGCAGAAAAATCCGTTTGTGCAAATTCAAATCCCTCAAAAAACTTCTGCCAACCTAAATCAACATTGGCTGGGTTTTGTTTGTATTGGTTGTATAAATGCTCAATAGCATTTACATCAGCGTTCCCTACATAAGAAATTTTATCCATCTTTAACTACGGAATTTAGTCGAATGCAAAGTTATCAAATTACAAGGAATTCCCCTACTAATCGTCTTTATTTGTAACATACTTTATTCCGATAGCAAGGATAGAAGAAATCATTAGCAGACCTCCGATTGGAGTAATCGGCCCAAGAAAGGAAAGGTCTAAGTGCGTAATTTCGGCAACAACAAGACCGTAAATTGATCCTGAAAAGCAGGCCAAACCAACCAAAAAAAGGAGTACCCATCGTTTAATTTGAATCCGACTAAAAATTGGCTGAAATGAAAGAATTAAGAGAAATAGTGCTCCATAAATTTGATATTTTACCGCTGTTTCAAAAGCAAGCTGCCATTTAATGATTACAAGCTTTTTTAGCGCATGGGCCCCAAATGCACCCAAGGAAATAGCAAGTGCAAATATTATAAAAGCAATAAGCGTCAACTTTCGATTCATTATCTTGTTTTATTCAAAAGTATATATCTTCGTTGACATATAATTCAGCTCATGAAACTGAACCTGCTAATTCTTTTATCTCTTGGTTTGTTATTGTCTTGCGACAATAATGAGAATAAACAAGCGATGGCTGAAGATTATTATCAATTCAAAGAAGTAGACCTCAGCCCTTACGACTTACCTGCCACCTTTTTTATTCCGGATGAAACGGCTGGAATTGGTGCCTCATTTCAAACTACCATTGAACATGAGGAAGAATTTAAATGGAAAGTAATGGCTGGACCGAATTTTCAATTATTCATTGAAGATTGGGGAAACAATGCTAATAAATTTTCGGAGTTTAAAAAAACGTTACAAGAAAGCGATGTATTTAAGGTATCCATTATCTCTGATGAACGTGATTGTATTATTTACAAACGAGAATTAATAAAACACATTAAAGTACCAAAATACAAGCATGTTTCTTATCACATCTACGGTTTAAAAAAATTGGGCGATTATTATTATGAGATAAAAAACAAAGATAATGGAGACAGTAAATCCGTAGTTGAACTTATGAGAAAGTCGGTAAAATCCTTTAAATATAAATCAAATTGATTTCAAGAGAAGAAATATTAAACGTATTAGCAAATATTCAAGATCCAGACTCCAAGCAGGATATTGTTAGTGCTAATTTGCTCGGAAAAATTGAAATCGATGAATCACGAATATTCATTCAAGTTAACAGCATTAACCCAGCTTTACACGCCAGAAAACGCATGGAAGAAGCGGTAAGATTTAGATTAACCAATGAATTTGGTAAGCAATTTAAGATTGAATGTGAAGTTAAAACTGTATCCGGTAATGAGCGAAAAAGCAGGCGCAATGTACTTCCTGAAGTCTCTCACGTGGTTGCAATCGCCTCGGGTAAGGGCGGAGTAGGTAAATCTACCTTGACGGCCAACCTTGCAGTTGGATTAGTACAAGCAGGGTTCACCGTGGGATTAATTGATGCGGACATTTACGGTCCAAGTATGCCTACCATGTTCGACGTAATCGGAGAGCGCCCTAAAATGATAGAAATAAATGGAAAATCATTGATTGAACCTGTTGAAAATCATGGCGTTAAGTTACTTTCCATTGGGTTTTTTACCGATCAAGAGAACGCTGTCGTTTGGCGTGGTCCAATGGCTTCTAAAGCACTCACACAAATGATTACGGAAGCAAATTGGGGAAAGCTAGATTTTTTATTGGTTGATTTACCTCCGGGAACAGGAGACATTCATTTATCATTGTTACAGACCTTACCATTAGATGGTGTTGTTATTATAAGTACCCCTCAAGAGGTAGCTTTAGCCGATGCTCGTAGGGGTGTCAATATGTTCAAAGTAGAAGGATTGCAAGTTCCTATTGTTGGTATTGTAGAAAACATGGCTTGGTTCACACCTGAAGAGTTGCCTGAAAATAAATACTATATTTTCGGAAGGGATGGTGCTAAAAACCTTGCCAATGGTATGGGTATTGAGTTTTTGGGGGCAATTCCTTTGGTACAAAGCATTCGAGAAGCCGGCGATGTAGGGCGTCCCGCAGTTCTTCAAAGGGGATCAATTATTGGGTTGGCATTTGACGAATTAGTTCATAATTTTGTTCAACGCATACAGAATTTAAAATCTTAATTTTCTTATGGATGATTTAACTTCAAAGGTACTTTCTGCTATCGCTTTAATTCGACCATTTCTCAACGATGATGGTGGTGACGTTGAGTTGGTTGAAGTAACACAAAATCATGAGGCAAAAGTTAGGTTAACCGGTTCTTGCCGAGAATGTTCAATGAAGCAATCTACCCTAAAAGGAGGGATTGAAGAAACGATCCGAAAAGCAGTACCTGAAATTAAGAGTGTGATTGCCGTGGAAGATTAAATCACCACAATTTTGGCCATTTGTCCTTTACATTTTACGAAATAAACCCCTTTAATGGGGCTGCTTTTATAAACTTCATTGGGTTCTAGTCTTATAATACTATGCTGTCCTGAGGTATTGATTATTTGGACAACTTGAAGTTCTGAACTTTGATTTTTGAATTCAATAATGGTTGAAGGATTGGCACCAATAGCTAATGGTTGAACAGCCGAATTTTGCGTCCCTGACAATGCGGTTATTGCCATTACAACCGCTAAATGCGCGTTTAAACGGCCATATCCTGCTTCTAGGTCCCATGCACCAAGTACTGCCATGCTGTCATATCCATAAGTTACCTTTTCCGCTGTCCAGCAGAGTATTTGTCTAACTTGTTCATTGGTTAGGTTAGGATTTGCACTAACCAACAACGCACCTACCCCAGCGGCATTTGGGCAGGCGGCACTCGTTCCATTAAAGGTTAACGTGAGTGCGTTGGCAGTAAAACCATTAGCTCCAAGCATGTCGGTAGTTGCGATTTTTACACCCGGTGCCATGAAATCTAAGTAATCACCAAACGTGCTGCCCCAATTTTCGCCTGAACAATCCGTTGGGCTTTTTCGATTATCGCACATGTCACTTGCCCCAACTGCCAACGTTGTTGATAAATTAGCAGGCCAAAGTACATCATTTATGTTGTCGTTACCTGCAGAGAAGAACATGGAAACCCCGAGTCCATTTCTTCCTTGATAAAAAGCACTGTCGATTTCATCGTTGATAATTTGTGTGTCAATTTGAAGCGCCTGAATGAACAAGGTGCTTAATCCCGCCGACGTACTCATAATATCACAATCCGCGATTCGCCATGCGTAAGCAGCACCATTCAATAAGCCAAGGGTACTCGTAAAGGGCTGCACGCCTATATTCCCCGCGTATTGCATGTAATAAAAAATTCTAACCGGTATGAGCCTAGCTTCTGGGGCAATTCCAGTTGTGCCAATTGCATTATCCTGCACGGCAGCTACGATGCCAGCGCATGCAGTGCCATGACCATCTGAACTAAAATTTGGGGTTGGATAGCCATGGGTATTCGATAAACTATCCGCATATGCATCAAAACCAGGAAGCAGGTTAGACATTAAATCAGGATGTAACGTATCTATCCCTGAGTCAAGAATGGCGACCTTTACCCCAAGACCCTTGGCGTAATCCCAGGCCGGTATTACCTCCATATCTGCCCCTATTGTACCATTATAATTTAATGGTCCTCCAAGATTTTCTATCGCCCATTGTCGATTGAAATTTGGGTCATCGGTAGTCGATTCCATGGTGAAAACCTGGTTGTAAAAGACGTCTACGTTCCAGTTTTTTTCAATAAGTTCTTTCTCCTGTTTTAAGGATTCAGCATCTTTAGCGGTTGACTTTACCAAGTAAATATTTGGAATAAACGGATGTGGATTAAAGTTTTCTGGTAGGGATGCAATTATATTTGGTTCCCAAGTTTTATTCCTAACTATTAACGTATTGGTTTCAAAGCAAAGGTGTTTTCCTGCCGTTCTAACTTGCGTTTGAAAATTCCCATTAACCACAGTTTTTCCAACAACTCCCCAAGAAAACCCATGGGGGAGTTGCGCATTAATTGTCCAAAAAATCAAGCAAAAAAATATAGAAACGTACTTATTCATATTTAATAAAAATGTTTTTAGGCTCCGTAAAAAACCGAAGTGCCTCCCATCCTCCTTCACGCCCCACACCTGAATCTTTCATCCCTCCAAATGGTGTTCGTAAGTCCCTCACCAACCAAGAATTTACCCACACAATGCCCATTTCCAAGCGATCTGCCATTCGATGGGCGGTGTTTAAGTCCTTTGTCCAAACCGAAGCTGCCAATCCGTATCGGGTGTCATTCGCCATAGCCAATACTTCCTCCTCGGTGGAAAAAGGCATCAAGGTTACCACCGGACCAAAAATCTCTTCCTGATTAGTTCGACACTCATTGGTTAGACCTTCAATGATGGTAGGAGCGAGATAATAGCCTTCGTCATAGGGTGCTTCAAGAAACACTCGTTTTCCGCCCGTAAGTACATTTCCTCCTTCTGATTTAGCCAATTCAATATAGCCTAGTACCTTTTCCATATGTGCCTTAGAAACTACGGCGCCAATTTGCGCTTTTGGGTCTGTTGGATTACTCACTTTGGCTGAAGAAACCCAATTCACGAAGGCGCTTTTAAAGGTGTCATAAATATCATTATGGATGAAGATTCGCGAACCACAAAGGCATATTTGGCCTTGATTTGAAAATGATGACCTGAAAATTTCTTTCACGGTTTGTTCGATGTCTACATCGGGAAATATAATGGTGGGATTTTTTCCCCCCAATTCTAAGCTCAATTTTTTAAACATAGGTGCAGCTACCTTCGCAATATGCTTCCCTGTTGCTGTTCCTCCGGTAAATGAAATGGCCTTTATTTTTGGATGCGCAACCATTGCATTTCCAATTTCAGGACCGGTTCCATGTAGAATATTAAGCACCCCCGGGGGCAACCCGGCTTCCTTGGCTACTTGCCCTAACAAAAATGCGGTATATGGAGTAATTTCACTGGGTTTTGCAATCACGCAATTCCCTGCAGCAAGGGCAGGCGCGATTTTCCAAGAAAACAGATAAAGTGGAAGGTTCCATGGTGAAATGCAACCGACAACACCAATAGGACGCCGTGTGGTGAAATTCACTCCAACATTTTCCATGTAGTGAGATTCAGAAGCGAAGTGCTCTATAGCCGTAGCAAAAAAATGAAAATTTGAAATCGCTCTTGGGATGTCAACATGTGCCGCTAATTTCTCTGGCTTACCATTGTCTTTTGATTCAGCTTTCACGAATTCATCCATACGAGATTCTATTCCTGCGGCTAAACGAAGTAAAATCGCACTTCGTTCGTTTACAGACATTCCCGACCAAATGGGAAACGCTTTCTCGGATGCAAGCACAGCCATGCTTAAATCTTCATCACCTGATCGGGGTATTTTGGAATATACCGCCCCGGTTGCTGGTTCGACATTGTCAATGTATAGGCCGCTTACAGGAGCGTGGAATTCTCCATTGATAAAATTTTCTAATAATTCCATGAGCGTGAATTTAATGATTCTGCGGCTAATACTTTAAGACTTTACCTTTTTCTCGGGCATCTATTCCTTCCTTCATCCAAAGTGGTTGAACTCCATTATTCAGGTAAAAATCAAAAAACTGGCGCATTCTAATACTTAAATCCATTTTATTGGGTAACCGAGTTAGGTTGTGGTCATCATCATTATAATTCAACAACCAACAGGGTTTTCCTAATCGTCGGAGTCCAGTATACAATTCTATGCTTTGGTACCATGGAACCGCACCGTCTTTATCATTGGCCATTACGAGCAAGGGAGTATTGACTTTTGGTAAATGAAATAGC
>Ga0222714_10002891_pt1 | contig 17844 bp, 41 predicted proteins | sample C33_3DmetaG_FD_165048 | JGI IMG/M metagenome (GOLD analysis project Ga0222714, IMG submission 165048) | Estuarine water microbial communities from San Francisco Bay, California, United States - C33_3D | ecosystem: Environmental > Aquatic > Marine > Unclassified | place: USA: California...
CTATTAGTAAATTAAATTATAGAGTTATGATTTCAACAGAATTAGTAAATGGAGTTCTACGTATGGTACAAAGAATTTCTTATAGAGCAGTGAAAGACGGAAGAATGGTACTAGTTAAATCAACTAGACTATTGGACAAGAATCACCAAGTAGAAGAAATTCTTGAACAGGAGGAGAAATTCCTACACAAGATCGTGAAGTGATCATATCACATAAAGTGATTTTAACTGAGAGCAGAGATGCTCTCTTTATTTTTTCTTAACAACTTATTTCTTATAGTAAATTAAATTTATTTACTATGGATAAAGAAACTGTATTAGAGATTATAAGAATTATTGATAAACGGATTCAGACCTTAGAGGGTTGGCATTATGAGTCTTTAGAACAAGATGGTTATGATAACATATATATCTACCAAATGGGAGTTCTTTGGGACCTTAAGCATAGGATCAAAGATCATACAATAATCAGAGATGAAGACAAAGAAATGGGTTTATAAGGAGAGTAATCTCCTTTTTTTCTTAACAACTTTTGACTTATAGTAAATTAAAAATTTAAGTTATGATAATAAACATTTGTTTGACTGTTGACACAGTAATTGCACGTCTTATATCAACTAAAGGAAACATTATGTGTGAGGTTAAGAATTATCCGGGTGAAGGCTTTGTTGTCATTCACAAGAAATACTTTAACCAAATACATCAGTTGGGACAAGTTGAGGGACGCATACGTAAAACAGAAGATGGATTGAATCTATTTGAAGGTTTTAATTGGAGATGATTGAAGGGATAATATCCCTTCTTTTTTTCTTAACAACTTTTTTCTATTTATAAATTTAAATTGTTATGATAAGTAAAAAAGAAAGAGAACTGAATTGGTATGCTTTATCTATGGCTAGCAGTATTTATGCTTGCAAGAGAAAAGGATCAAGATTGTATGGTAAGAAGGCTTACTACTTTAGAAAACAATTAGAAGGAGCAATAAGAAGAGGTGCTGATCTGGACAAATTTGAAAAGTATCTTTACAAAGGACGCTGGTGACAGCATCCTTTTTTTCTTAACAACTTTATTCTTTTTATAAATTAAAAATTATGAATAAGTATTTGCAATGGATTATGGCATCCCTATTACTTGGAGTATTCATGGGAGTGCTAATGGCTTGGCCAACTACTGTAGTTGAGTTTTTAGCAGCTGGTGGATTTGCCACGTTATTTTGGATGCTCATGCTTATGCCTATGCTAGGCGTAGATGAGTAGATTTTAAAAGGGCTTAGGCCCTTTCTTTTTTTCTAACAACTTCTAACTCTTAATAAATTAAATTGATAAATTATGAAAAAGATTTGTTACAATTTTAATAAAAGAAACACAGAGTGCTCACCAAACTTCAAGTCATATCTTGATGCGGTAGAGTATATTATCTCACCTTATGTGAGATTGAATGCTGAGGCATCTGAGTGTGAGATCATTGAATACTTTGATAATGACTTGTTTGTAGGGTATCCTCCATACGCATTAGGTAACGTTAAGTTTTTAACTTATTACTGTAATGCAATAACGGAGACCTGGACAGGTACTATTCATCTAGGTATAGATGGTACTTATCCAAGATACTTTAGACTCAAAGACAATGTGCTTTACATCTGTAAATCAACATATGTTGAAGAGTGACACTCACTCCCTTCGGGGAGTTTCTTTTTTATTAACAACTTTTTACTTTAAGTAAATTATTAAAAATAAGATTATGAAAAGTAAACTATGGATTGGGGTTTATATAAACCTCGCTGTACTGATTTTTGGGAATCTGTACGCATATTTAAGCGGAGAAATTATGATTGGTTTTATACTTACTCTGAGTACAAGCGTGCTGTTTCTTGCTATGATGAAGTTTGGAGAGAAATATAAACTCCTTGACTAAAGTAAGAAATCTTATGATTAAGTGATGTGGTGTTATGCCACATTACTTTTTCTTAGCAACTTGCTTTAGCTTCGCATCTTGTATACAACTTTTTTCTTTTAAGAAATTATTTTGAACTATTTAGTAGGTAACTGTCCTTGGGTGACAGTACTAAATAGGCTTAACACTTAATTCTCTGGACTGTGGAAGAAAAGAAATTAATGGTTAAGTTGGTATCAATCGCAAAGGATGCTTTGTCGCAGACCAATGCCAAAGGTGAAACCACGTTGTTTTACCCTTGCACTATTGAGTTCAAGAACCCGAAAGGGGACTTGATTCAAACAAGTGCTCGCGTATTTGAAGGAAACTTCAAGTATGGGATGGAGGTTGGTAATGAGTATCGTGCTACGGCACGTACTTATGCAGACAAGGACGGAGCTTGGCAAGTAGACATTCAGGTGTCTCATTTGCAAGCTGCGGCAAGACCTTCTCTGGAGGACCTTGGCTTTGCGGTGCCAACACCAAGCACACCTGACTTTAACTAAGTAATCTTAGATTACTTGTTATAAGTAAGGCTGTGCTGGCTGAATAAGATTCAGGGCTTTGCACCATGTGCCTGGTAACAGAAGGTGTAATTATATTATTTGATATTACAGATGTAGTAATATAAATAATATAATTTTTTTCTCAGCAACTTCTTTTAGTTTCACATCTTGTGGACAACTTTTCGCTGACGCGGGGATAGTGAGACTTCGTACTATCCCACGCGGTCAGCCTGTTTTGCAAGACATTGTCCTACAATAGTGCTCTGGCCAAGCGGTCAGCGTTAATAGCAAGACTGCAAAATAGGAATCCAACAATAAGTTTTGTGATATAAATTACTTAACTTGTTGATATGCAAGCATTTAGTTATTATGGTCAGCGTGTATACTGTATATACAATGATGATACCTTAATAGCGTTAGGATTCCAAGAATGAAGCTTAGGATGTAGGAAAATTAAGGTGAATGTGTTAAAGTAATGGTTTGAGAATAACACTATAACCCTTTCATAACCTTAGTATTAGCCCCTAAAATAGCCCTTACAATACCCCTTTTAGTAAAGTATATGGCTATACCTACATTAGCACTTACTATATCTTATCTATTACTATATATAGTATCATTATATACAATAGATTTAGCATGCTAATTAGCCCCGCGGATTTATTCACCTCAAAAATAAAATGTTACTAAACTATAGGAGTCCTTGACACCGTTATAACGGGCTACCTAGAGTATATATACCAGGTGCACTTTATGGTATATGTATGCTTATGTTTAAAGCTCCAGGTTAGACGCTTGTACTATAGTTTAGTATTTCAGTATAGTCAATCTTTTAAGGGGAATGTTGGATAGTAGTTTAAAGCGTTGAATGATACGTCAGACTTACAGACAACTGCCCTTAAAGATTGCTAAGATTATAAGAGAACCTATGGTTGATGTATCCATTCTAGACGGGATATAATCTGTAAACCTACTGTCACTTAGATGACAGCTGAGACAACACCGCAAAAGGTGGGGGCTGTAGGTTTCTCTTATAATTATCTATCGTCATCCAATGGTTGGATGATTTATCTTAACAACAGGGTGATGACCTACCATCATATGGAACCAGAAACAGGCGTTCTCTTATTGCTTTGAGATGTGAGACCAAAAGAGCCGTAGCGGGCACCAGTAGGTTAGTAGACCTATTAAAAACTACGTGCTGTGTGTTGCAACTAATGCATGTCGTCAACCGGACTAACGGTAATATGGGGGTAACCATTCCCCATTACTCTCATATGATTGGGTTCATGTGAGAGTACTATCTATGCCATTAGAACAGGGGCAAGCATATAATATGTGCAGAGATACTTGTTTAACTAATAGTCTATACGCGGAATGTGTGTAGACCAGCAATCATTAGTATTCGCCAAAGTGGTGTTAGGGTTGCATTTTTGTTTTGTATAATCACTTAAACTTCACTTATATGTACACTATTTACCACCCATTTAACGGAGTACTCAACTCTGATTGTAAAAGAGGATTGTATGAATACGTTATCGTGCATAATGTAGATGCAGTATCTCTAGAAGATGCATTTAGAAAAAGTCAGAATGACTTTGATGATGTATACAGATCATTAAATCTTCGTAGTACTTCTATTGGTGACATCATTAAAGATGATACAACTAATGAGTACTATATGATTAATGGTATTGGCTTTACTGAAGTTCCATTTACTGTAGTATCCTACATTGATTGGGGAAATTATATGGCCCTTACAGAACATTTGGCTCAACAGATGTTAGATAATCCTGAAGACTATGGGCTCGTTTGAGCCTATAGTTTATGTATATGAATTACTTAAACTTCACTTATGGTAGTACTTAAATCTCAATCACAGGTTCGGTCTTTTGTGAAAAGGCAAACAGCGTTTCACAACAAAAATACTACAGTTTCTCATAAATTCTGTGATGATCCTGATGATCCAAATGGTTATGGTACAAAAGCTACTGTATTTATAGATGGAAATAGAGTATTGTTATCACTTTCACATTGGATGTCTGGCTTAAACCAGAAAAATGTTGAATATTTTGTGATAGCAATCATAAAGATATCTACTAAGTAGTGTCGGATGGCCACTGCCTACTTTCAAGGTTGGAAACCTTTCATGTCCAAGGGATAATGTAAACAAGGTAGGAGTATTAGCTCCTACCACCATCCGTTTTTTAATTGTATCTTTAACCTCTAAAAATTAAATTATGCAAGAGGAAATCAATAAAAGCGTATATTATAGATACGTAAGACATGGTGTAGAGTTTATTACACCTTGTGAGTCTATTGCTATTCTCCGGTCAACTACCGGTGAGTATGAAGTGATAGAGTATTAAGACTTTACTGCGAGTTGCCCGCAGAATAAACTACAGATGCTGAACTGTAGCGTGAAATAGGCAAAACACCGTTGTATCAGTAGATTCTGCTTGGAATCGAGGAGTACAACCAAGCGGTGGGAGTTACAATGGTCCTTGTAGGCCACAATAGCTCCAGTAGTAACAATAAAGAGATACTGTACAAGCAGTATTGTGGTTGTTGTTATAAGCAGGTACACTGAACAAACCTGTTAAAGCGTAATTCCTTACCAAGAACTAAAGAAATTGGTCTGCCAAAACATGTTCAACCCTATAGAGAAGAGGGGACTAACACAATGGGGTAAAACTCGTTGTGTCTCGCAAGAGTACTATTGGATGCTATGGCAGTAGCGGAAGGTGGTAACTTAAGTACTGAGCGGTTTGCTCCCGAATTGGTACAAGAGTAGTATTCTCATAGGTTTAAGTGTAGGCTATGCACATCCTCATAGCTCAGTCCAAGTGTAGTGAACAGCTTTACCAGCTGGTTGCCAGACGTTAGAGATAACGGTCAATACACATTACCCTGTAGATCTTGGCATAGGGGTTCATTTTTTATAGGTATTGTTACTCTTCCTTTAACCGAGTGTCTATCCAGTAAGCTGCTGGCGTTGGCTCACCATAACAGACAAGTGAGAGGCTTTGGTCTATATGCCTTAAAGACCATAATTAATGCACCATTCCTCCTTCCCAAGGGCGAGGCAGTTGTAATAAAAGTAGTAACCTGAGATAACATCAATAAGGATAAGTGGAGACAACCACATTTAAAACTATTACAACTGAGTGCAGAGGGGTTATTAAAATCCAGTTGAAACAGATTGGTAGTGTAAAGTCACTCAAAAGCAGACGAGGCTTTCAAAAGATAGAAATATTGGAGATGTAAGTCCTCACTTTTTACTTACTTAAAAATCAACTCAAATGGAAAAGAAAAATATAAAGTACATAAGAGACTTTGTTGAGACCTTTCAACTAGGTCTAGATTACCCAGACTCTGAATTTCAATACAAAATCTATGCTAAGCATAGAGATGTGAAAATTGAGAATGCAGATGATTTTAGTCGTGGTGGTTGGAATGTCTCATCAGACAATGAAGTGTATGAAGGGTTGCTTAGGGTGTTAGGTACAACCCCTGGAGGCATAATAGTAGAGCAAGATTATGAAATGGCTTTCAATCTACATTGGGGACACGAAAAATATAAGTTCCTGTTTGAAGCAAAAGACTTTAAGCTATACGTAATGGTTGAAGGCAAACTCGTAATAAAAGATGGAAAAGAAAACTATGCTAGAATAATATCAAGCTTAGATTTACTGACACTTGAAGAAAAAGCAGAGGCTATTAACTTTTATCGTGAACAAATAAATTAAAATCAACTCAAATGACAAAAGCAGAAGCACTTAAGAAAACAAGAGAGAGATTTACCAACCTATTAGGCGGTGGAATTCTTCCAAGATATAGTGTCACAGACATTATTGTGTATTACGAGACACTAATTGCTAAAAATAAAACAGTTATCATTAATCGTGGTAGTGGGATAGAAGACAACTTTATTGAAGAAGAAATTAAAGAGTATGAAGATGAAGATGACTACTGTTGAATTAACTATGCAAGAGATATGGCAGGCTACACGGCCTGTCATACAGAAAAACAAGAAAAAGTATACACGTAAAAACAAACATAAAAATAAAGAATCATGATTGTATTACATTTGATTGAAGAAATCGCTGACATTTATCAGCGTGAAACAGGTTCGCCTCTCACACAAGAAGAACTTAATGATTTGGGATATAAGTCCCAGTCAGAACTTGAGGAGCTTAAGTTTAGGCTTCTTACAGCTAATGTGGATTTAAACAACGTTAATTAACATGAGTAAAACTAAATTAAACTTTGCTGAGAAGGTGCGTCCTATGCTTTCAGCAAAGTCAGACTCTGATGGGTCTCGTGCTCAACAAAGAGCAATTGTACAGGCTGAAATCAATAGCAGACCTGTTAGTATTAACAGATCTGTTTTTCAGAAAACAGAACAAGAAAAAGAGGAGCTTAGAATAGAAAAAGCTCATTGGAAGAGGCTCAATCCTTGAGTACATAGTTCAATAAAGTCAAGTTTAGGTATCCCTGCCAGTGGGCACACTGGCTTTTTTATTAACTTAAAAATCAACTTATTATGATTACAAAACTGATTTTTTTATTTTATCTGATTACAGGAACCATTGTCCCTCAAGATGAACATGAAGGTAGACCAACGTATGCTATCATTTTAGAAGATGATACTTGTATTGAGTATGCTTACAAAGGTGAGATTTACCAGTGGATTGAAACAGGTGAATTTGAATACAATGAATTTTTAGAAGATTAATCAATATGTCAAGAAAAATATTAGACGGAGAAATTGCTTATCAAAAAATGCAAGAGTATTTAAATGAACCCTTAGAAAAACAGAGATATAGATTTTTTACAGGTTCAGTTTATACATTTGTTGTAGTTGATAAGTCTGAAACTGATACTCATGTTTACTACGGTCAAAATGAGTATAAACCTATGTTTAACAATGGTCTATTCTATAAAAGAATAAATAGAAATGGTATGACCTATGATAAACAAGCCAAAAAAGTAAAATTTTGGTACGGTAAAGCACCACTTCCAGTTATAGTTCATGATTTTGAAAAAGATCATAGAGTAGATGAATGGAAAAGTATTTTACATCCTAATTTTGAATCTTACTATTGTGTATCTTATCTTAATGATATTGCAAAAGGTAAAATAAACTCAATTAGTGATTTTGCAGAGCATCTTACTAAGAAATCATTAATGTTTAAAGGTTTAGACAAATATGCTATTACTAAGGTAATGCTTTCTCCTTGTTACGCAGCTTTAAATATTATTGCTTCTATATTGCAAGTAGCTGAAAATCAATCTGATGCCGCGGATTGGATAGTAGCAAATAGTGAAAACAATCTTTACTATGGATATTACAATATTCCTAATTTAGCAAGAGCAATAAATACAAAAGTTAATTTCCTGGATTATGATAATGAAGCTGAGCGTATTAGAAATGAGATTACAAAGCAAGATGAGACAGGTGTAGGAAAAGGTATGAATATTCTACCATTTTAATGATTAAAAAATCTGATTATGAAAACAATTGCATTTATGTTAGGGTTATTAAACCCAATGGTCGGTGAAGACTTAATGAAAGTGAATATGACTGTTTGTGAAGCAGTTACTTCTGTTCACATGTATGTCTATAATGACCAAGATGAGCTGATTAAGATTAACAATTACGCTGTGGAAGGTGATATTGTATCTTTATATCTGAAAGAGTACAAGGATTATCAATTAGTGATAAATGATAATCACTGGATTACTATAACTCCTATGGCTTATGAGCCTATTGATGAAAGAGATTTTAGTATCTCTTGTGACGGGACTTATGAGTTTTCCGGTGGAATTCTTACATTTCACTTAGATCCTATAACTTCATTAAGATGACTAGTATTGTAGTTTATGCTGTAAGTTTAGCACTTGTGTTAGCAGGTACTAGACTTGTTATAGCAATAGTAAACAAGATAGACAAAGATTAAGTATATCTGCTATACTTTTCCAAGATAAATTGAGGGTTGAAATATACCCTCTTTGTTATCTTAGCTATATATTGCAAGAAAACAGCTACTGTTAAACTGCTGATTACATATTTGTTACGTTTAATGTAATATATTTACCATTATTTGTAAAAAAATTGTATTATCAACTGCCTAACGGGAAAACTGTCTATCTTACAATAGAAGAGTATCTAGATCTTACAGATGCAGATATACAATACATGATGTCTCTTGACTATGGGGAATCTATCCTCAACCCTTTTAAAGGCTCCGCTGTAGATACAAATGAAAAACAAAGGCTTTATGACTTTGAGTATCTATCAGAAGGAGATGATGAAAAGGATATTCCATCAGATGATATTTCATTTGATGATATCATAGATTTATCGGGCCCTTTGGACACATAATATTACAATTTGCAATACGTAATATTATACACTTATCAATTACTTGAGTAATTATTGATATAGTATTTTTCACTCAACAATTCAATTCAATTAATTTATTAACTAAAAATTAGAGCCATGAACTCAAAAGTTAAAGTAGTTGCAGATGCAACAACAGGTGCAGTTATTGTACAATCTCCAAACAATCCTGATTACGGTTATGTAAGATTAGAGCAAAGTAGAACAATGGTAGATGATAATGGTTTCTTAAAAAGAAAAGTTATTTCTACTCTTCTTCAAGGTGAAATGAAAGATCTAACAGCAAGTGGATTTTATGCAGGTCAAGAACTTCCAGGTACTATTTGTATCCAGGAATCTCTTGAGCCATTCAACAAGAAGAATCCTGAGCGTGATTTGAAGATCGCAGGTGAAACAGGTATTGTATGTACTTTTGATGATGCACCAATCTATCGTAAGACAGTTTGGTCTGTGTCAGCAAATGCGGAGGATGTGCTAATTAAGCATGACAATGTTGATGAACTAAGAGCAGCTTATGCTTCTAAGTCATCTGCTATATCTGCAAACACTAGTTTTGATAACATTGGCTAATCATTAGATTTAGTCTTCAACTAGTTATAAGAGGAAGGGTAATGATTTTATACATTACTCTTCCTCTTTTTTTTTATTACTTATTTTTAAAATGTATATGATTATGGAAAATGTAAAAAGCAAAAAAGACAAATTTGAGTATGTAGGTAAACTTGAAGAATATCAGTTAATGCCTAAGAAACTGTTTATGGAATATGAAACAGATAAATATACTCCTTATCAAAATTATTTGTACAAAAGAGCCTTAGAAGGCTTAAATTCCCTCTCACAGCAGGAATTGGCTACAATATGTAGCAAGAAGAAAAAGAGAATAGAAAAAGTACATATTAGAGCCCAGCAGGCAATTAATCTTTATAAGCAGAGGTTAACTAATAAGTTTACTAATCTTCTATTTGAAAAGTTATTTCCGGAGTCTCCACTTACTCAATTTTTTATTGATAATACAGAGACTGATATGAAGTTTAAAAATACTTTAAACTTTAAAGATTTAAACATCAAAAAAGATGATATTATTGCTATCTTTATTGAAGAAGGAGTATTACCTAAAAACTTCATGGAAATCACTAATGATCCAAATCAATTACCCAGATTAAGAAATGCAGGTAAAAAAGAAAATATGCTCAGGGTGTAATACTGAGCAATATATTTGGAAGAGACACCTTGGGGAACCTTACTGTAAGTCATGCTGGAGTTGCCACAAAAGCACTGATCCTACACAAAAATCAACAATTATCCCCAAAGTCTCTTCCAAGCGTAAAAAGTTAGATGATGAATATTCTAAGCTAAGGCATAGATATTTATCTGAGCGTACTTTGTGTGAGGTGAAGGTAACCGGTTGTATGATGCATGCCACAGACGTGCATCATACATATGCCGGGGCCAACAGAAATGTATATTACCTTATACAAAGCACTTGGTTGCCTGTATGTAGAAACTGTCACAATTGGATACATGAGCATCCAGAACAATCAAGAGAATTAGGTTATTTAAAATGATTAAATGTATATGATTATGAATTATAAAATTTGTAATAAGTGTAGTAATAATTTACCAGCAACAAAAGAACATTTTCACGTTTTACAAAAAGGAAAGTATGGTTTAAGAGCTGTATGTAAAAAGTGTATGGCTGCTCAATTTAAAGCTAAGTATGTACCTATTCCAAAGAAAACTGAAAAAGTGTGTGGTAGGTGTAAAATTACATTTCCTTTAACAGATGAGTATTTTTACAAAAAGAGAACTAAGAAGGGAACTTTAATAAATGGTAAACCTTTAAATACAGATTCTATATCATATAGATCTGTGTGTAAAAGTTGTAACAACGCCCAAAATTATGAAAGAGAAAGAGCTAAGCTTTTAATCAAGTATAATATTAGTTCATATGAAGAGTTAGATGAAATAATTTATGCTATGCGTAGAAGAGCTTGTATGCTTGGTACTTATGCTAATTTAAATATCCCATCTAAAAGAAGAAAGTATCAATATCCTGAAAATGCAACACCCTATGAAATGCAAAAACTTAGGATGATATATAATAAAGGATATGATCCAAACACTTATCAAGATGAATGGAAAAAAAAATGGTTAGAAAATCGAAAGAAGAGTAGAAAGTATAAGTATCCTGAAGGATATGACAAATTGCCTAGGAGTCTTATACAAAAAGCTATATCTGAAAATTTAACAGATGCATTTGTTGCTAACAGATTAGGTTTTAAATTAGAGGATGTCCCTCAAGAATTATTAGAATTAAAAAGAAAACAACTTAAATTTTATAGGTATGTCAAGAAGAGGAAAGAAAACAGATAGTATATCTGATGTAAGAACACAATTATTGAATATTGCAGATAAGACTGCAGATATTTTTGATAAAACAGATGATATAAAAGCGGCAGAGCTTGCAATGAAATCATATAATGGTGCTGTAAATGCTGCTAAAGTACAGTTAATGTATAAGAAATTAACTGGTGCACCAAGCATGATTGATTTTTTAGAAGATTAATATGACAAGAGACGAGATACAAGAACAAGCACTAAAAGCTACTGATGGTAAGCATAGGTGTGGTTTAGGATTAGCAACCGGGGTTGGTAAGACCCTGGTTGGCCTAAAACATATGGAAAAACATTGTACACCGTTGATGAATGTTCTTGTAGTAGCGCCAAAGAAAAGTATAATTACTGAATGGCAGTCACAAGCTCATAAGTTCAACAAAGACAGACTGTTAAGTCAGGTCACTTTTACCACTTATTTAAGTTTAAATAAACATGATCCAAGAGAGTATGATTTACTTTATCTTGATGAGTGTCATAGTTTATTAGACTCTCATAGAGAGTTCTTAGAAAACTATAGTGGTGTAATTTTAGGTTTATCTGGTACTCCTCCAAAAAGAGAGTATTCTGAGAAAGGTCAAATGGTCAGTGAGTACTGTCCTATAGTATTTAGTTATTTTACAGATGATGCTGTTGGAGATAATATACTTAATGATTATAAAATCATTGTACATGAAATTCAGCTTAGTAACATGAAAGATGTAAAAGTAGATACTAAGAATGGTTCTTTTATGACTTCTGAAAGATTAAACTATCAATACTGGTGTAATAGATTAGACGGTGCTGTAGGTAAATCTCAGCAAATGGCCCGAGTATTACGCATGAAGGCTTTACAGACTTATCCAAGTAAAGAGAAGTATACAAAACTTCTTATGGAAAGCATAAAGTCAAAATGTATTATATTTGCCAATACGCAAGAACAAGCTGATAAGCTTTGTGAACATAGTTATCATAGTAATAACCCGGACTCTAATACAAATTTAAAAGAGTTTAAGAATGGTTCTATAAGTAAGTTATCTTGTGTACTTCAATTAAGTGAGGGTGTTAACATTCCAGACTTAAAACAAGGTATTATTATGCATGCATATGGTAATGAAAGAAAAGCTGCACAGCGTATTGGTAGATTATTACGTCTTAATCCAGATGACACAGCTGTAGTACATATACTATGTTATATGGATACAGTAGATGAAAAATGGGTAAAAGATGCATTAGAAGGTTATGACGAATCTAAAATAGAATGGAAAAATTTTAATATTAAACTATGATAATTGATCAAAATACAATTAAACTAGTAAGAGCATTAGTAAAAATATCAAGTGCTATTGATAATATGGATGAGATAAGTCATGCTAATGAATTTAAGTTTAGTATTAAAAAAGATCTACCTCCGTATCAGCAATGGCTAGAAGTATTCATAAAACAACCTATGGATGCTTTAGCTAATGCTGATTCTGATACTTTAATGGAGCTAATAAAGATTTTTGATGAGTATGCTGGTAATGTTTATATAAAAAACAATTACTGTACTCATATTAATCTTATGTTAGCCAAATTAAAGTCTGCTTTATATGATTTAGAAGCTTTAGATGAAAGTTATAGGGAAAAAGTTAGTGAACTGATATCTAAAACCTATAACTTTTCTTCTAAAGGTTATTTTAAAACCCACATAAATTATGTAGATCCTGAAGGTAATACGTTTGAAAGTCTTATTCAATATATGAATAAGGCCGGAGACCATATTATTATAGGGACTCAATAATTTTTTGTATCTTAATAGTAAATAATATGATTTTGGAAAAAACACATCAGTTATTCTTATACGATGATTCAGAGCATAGTTTTGAATTAGTTATGGCTTGTCTAATTAAATTTTGTGGACATGCTAAAGATCAAGCTGAACAATGTGCTCTTATAGCACACAATAATGGAAAATGTGATATTAAAAGCGGAACTTATTTAGAAATGCTTGAAATATCAGAAATGTTAGAGTCTATAGGTTTAAAAGTAGAAATCCTTGATAATGAAAGTAGTTTGTATTAATGATTCAAACAGACCTAAACAAATCCCTGAAGATAAGTGGATTAAGAAAGGTGTAGAATATACATTAGTTAAATTAGTTAGACTTAATATTCAAGCTAATAAATTAGGAGCATCTATAGAAGAGATTACTCTTGATGAATCTTGTTTTCCTTATGAATACTTTGATGCCGATAGATTCTCTCCAGTATTTAACAGTACTATTTCAGAAGAAGTAGAATATTCAGAGCCTGATTTTTCTGAGATTTAAATCTTAAAAATTTAAACTTTATTTTATGAAAAGACAATTAGCAGGTTGTTTGCCTGCTCTCATATGGCTTTTATGTCTATATGGATGGTTTGCAAACATATATAAATTTTCACAATGTGATTTTGATGTACCTCTTAAAGCAGAAACTGTAAGAGGAATTGGTATTGTAGTATTTCCTATTGGTATTGTAACCGGCTATATGACAATAGAAGACAAAAAGAAATAGTATGCTTTATCCTAAAGGTTATAGAAAAAAGATTTTAGCTTCATTGCCTTCTTCTCAGTTAGTTATGATTAGAGCTTGTGTTTCTATTGGATATTCAATTGAAACATTAATGCAGAGATACAAACTTACTCAAAAGCAAGCTACTATTTTATATTTAGAATATAAACCGGATGATACTGATCCTAATAGTTATGTAAGATTAGGTAGAAAAGATGAGCCTTATTATAAGGAAGATGTACCAAAAATTCTTGAATATAAACTTGAAGACTTAAAAGGAGAAGAAGCAGAAATTGCTAAGAAAGATACTTCAACAAAACTATGGACATGGGAAGAATGAAAGAAGTATTCATGGAAGTAATGCAGAAATATGGCAAAATACCTCCTGATTATACATTACAACAATATTTTTATGAAAAAGAACAAAGAGAAAAAAGAGCTACAGAAGCTCAGGGAGAAAAAGATAGCAGAAAGATACAAGAAAATTCTGATTCAGGAGAGAAAAAGGAGTCTCCTCCATTTTGATTTTAATTTTAGCTATCCTTTACAAGAACCAGAATTTGATTAATAAAGTTGCGTTCCCTCTAGATGATAAGTTCCAGCTTAAAATCTTGACCGTATTAGAAACAGACATTAAAGGGGTATAGTCTGTTTTACTTAGTCAGGTGGCTGAATGGTTAAGCAGCGGTTCTTCAAATGTTTAAAAAACTACCGTGCTATACAGGTTCGATTCCTGTCCTGACTACAATAAACCACAAGAACAGCAATCAGGTGTTAGGCTATACTGATGATGCCGCACAGTGTTTACACAAGGATTCTAATTAGGTGAGTGGTTCATTTTTTTAAATCAAAATAAGATGCAGGTATGAAAGAAGAAATAATAATTGAAGTCTATTATTACATAGACGAAGATGGTAAAAAAGTTATAGATGAAGATGAGATGCGAGCTGAATTTGAAATGAAGCTTGCTAGTTTAATAATTAAATCAGAATAAAATGGAAGGTAAAGAAGCACCAGAAATTATAGATAAAATAGTAGATTTTTTTAATTTTTGGAATAATCCAGATAATGAAAAAACAGAACATACATCTATTAAAGAATTTCAGTTAAGAATATATGATGTATCATATGATTTTGTATTTAAATGGTATATTACTAAAGAAGAATTAAAACAAGTATCGGACTTTACAAAAATTCCAATTGAAAATAATATGCTTGCATTAGGTATAGGTGAACATTTTTTAGAACTAGCTATTAAATCAGAATAAGATGAGAAAATTATTATTAGGAATGGGTTATTTTACTTGGTTTGTATGTAACCTAGCAATTATTTATGGAGTGGGATGGGGTGTGTTTGAGTTAATTAAATCTACATCTGTGGGTGACTTTCTTTTAAAATTAGCTGGAGGTATGGTAACGTTATTCCTGCTAGCTATATTAAGTGGATTAATCCTTGGACTTATTGCTATGCTATTTGATGATCAGAAAGTAATAAAAAAACTTGATGAAACCTTTAAATCAGAATAAGATGAAGCTATATAGATTTGATGATAAGATGCAACTTCACAGGGTGAGGGTGTATCCATATATCTTAGTAGGTATATGCTTAATAGGATTGCTGTCTATTAGCAGTAGTCCTAAACATGCTGAATATGAGGTGCCTCCTGTGTTTTTAGAAACATATACAGGAGAAGAACCTTTTAACTTTAAGGTATTCAAACAATTTATTGTAGATTGCGGGATTAAATATCCTGACATTGTATTAGCTCAAGCTATACAAGAGTGTAACTTTAACTCTAAGATCTGGCATGAGAATCATAATCCTTTTGGTATGAAGGTAGCAAAGAGTAGAAATACTACGGCTATTGGAGTTAATAGAGGACATGCTCAGTATAAGAATTGGAGAATGGCAGTATTAGACTATGCATTAATGCAGGCTGTATACGCAAAGAAAGTTAAATCACGTAAAGGTTATTACAAATACTTAGAGCACTATGCAGAAGACCCAGGCTATATTCAAAAGATTAAGAAACATGTCAGAGACCATAAAGGATTTGGTCTTTCTGATGATTATTTGGATGATCTATAAAAATTAAACCAAAACAAAGATGACTAAGAAGATGACAGCAGTTGAATGGTTAGAAGATGAGATTAATAAAGTTTTATTACATCTACCAATTGAAAGAGATGAAGTAAAAATTCTTATTCAACAAGCCAAACAGATGGAGAAAGAGCAGATGAAAGATTGCTATTGGTACGGTGATTATGACGGACGTAATGGCTCAGATAGAAACTTTGAACAATACTACAACGAAACATTTAAACCAAAACAAAGATGAAAGTAACAAATTATAAAATAGGTGATGAAGTTTATTATGTGAAAGAATCCTATGGAATCCATACTATTTTAGACTTTAATGAAAAGTCTGAAGTTTTACTTTCTACTCCTAAATTAATAGGTGAAGGTGTTAGTAAATTTTGGACAGATATTAATAGAATTAAACCAAAACAAAGATGAGAAAAGTAGAAATTAAAAAATGCGTTGGTGAAATCATTGATACATTATGTGATAGAGGTGGATTTGATGATTGGTGGTATAACCTTGATGATGATATAGAAAAAGAAATTGAAAAGGAATTAGAAAGTATTATAGAACGAAGATTAAACCAAAACAAAGATGAACAATCTAGATAAACAATATCAATCACTACTCCAAGATATCCTAGATAACGGGATTAAGAAGGAGGATCGTACAGGTACTGGAACACTATCAGTATTCGGAAGACAAATCAGACATAAAATGTCAGAAGGTTTTCCACTACTCACAACAAAGAAAATGTATTTCAAAGGCATCGTAACAGAATTGTTATGGTTCTTACGTGGTGATACAAACATCAAATACCTTGTTGATAATAATTGTAACATTTGGACAGGCGACGCATACCAAGCGTACCTCAAAGAATGTGAAAAATTAAAAAAAGATGAGGAAAATAAGTAATTTTTATATCCATCACCATATTTATATTAAAAGAGAATATGGAAACAAAGTATTATTTGTATATTAAGACAAGCCCTTTGGGTTTAAAGTATCTTGGTAAAACAACAAAAGACCCAATTACTTATTTAGGTAGCGGTAAAATTTGGAAACGACATATTAAAAAACATAGTTTGACTATGGATGATATTAAAACTGAAATTGTTTTTGAAACAAACGATGTTGATGAATTAATTAAAAAAGGTATAGAATTAAGTAATTTATACAATGTAGTTGAGTCAAAAGAGTGGGCAAATTTAAGAGAAGAAACTGGTGATGGTGGAAACACAAGTAAATTTATAGATTTTTCAAATCCCGTTTTTCACAATCCAAATAGAAGTAAACATCTAAATGAGTGGTTAAAAAATGTGAGTGAAGATGAAAGAAAACAAATTTTAAGAGAAAGAATTGCAAAGGTTGATTTTAATGAAAGGGATAAAAAAACAAAAGAAAATACAGATTGGGATAGTTGGAGAGAATCTATTAAAAATAGAAAAACTGATTATTCTAAATTTTTAAATGATATACACGAAAAAAATAAAAAACCTGTTTTACAATTTGATTTGAATGGGAATTTTATAATGGAACACAAATCGGCAGCAGATGCTGTTAGATACCTTAACGCTAAAAAATATAGTGCTAGTACTATAACTAATTGTTGTAAGGGAAAAGGTGAAACGGCATTAGGTTATAAATGGAAATATAAAAAATAAAATTATGAATAAAGAACACTTACATCCAGACGGAAGACCTTACACAAAAGAAGAATTTGTAGAAAAGATTAAAAAAGATAAATCATTTGCTAAACGATTTGGAAATCTCGGCCCCGTGTATGGTAAGCAATGGAGAAGTTGGAGTCAAAACCAGTACCACAACTTTGGTACTGGTATAAATTTTAACGAGTTTAATACTGACCAAATCGCAAACCTAATCGAACAACTCAAAACAAACCCAGATTCTAGAAGATTAATGGTTAACGCTTGGAATGTAGGTGAATTAGACCAAATGGTTCTTCCACCTTGTCATTATGGATTTCAAGTTTATACAAGAGAGTTGAGTT
>Ga0222714_10002895_pt1 | contig 17834 bp, 25 predicted proteins | sample C33_3DmetaG_FD_165048 | JGI IMG/M metagenome (GOLD analysis project Ga0222714, IMG submission 165048) | Estuarine water microbial communities from San Francisco Bay, California, United States - C33_3D | ecosystem: Environmental > Aquatic > Marine > Unclassified | place: USA: California...
CAAAGCATTACAACCATATGGTAGTAATTTGGACTACCTTATAATATACTTCAATAAATATTAAGGGTATGGAGAAAATACCCATTCAACTAGTGTATGAAACAATCGAAAATAAGGAAAAGGGGTGTGTCGAGCATTACCGTGAAGGAAAATGGTGCTTTGATTACTATGAGAACGGCACTCTTTGTTCAAACTGTAAAACTGACGGACAAAGAGAATTATATGTTTGTGTATATGGCTGTTGTCATGGTTGCGAAGGTTGTTATGGTGGGTGTATGAAAGATATGGCGTTTTGTAGTTGTAGCGATTGTTTAAAGGCATTTTATGGAGAAGGAGCAGAAGCATATACCGATAATCACGGTTTAGAGCATCATGAACGATGTAATCATATAACCGAAAAAGTCCTTGACACTATCAAGTTAGAAGAGGAAGTTTATGTTCCCGAATATGATATTTATGTAATGCAGAATGTAGTTAAATGGGAAGGGTATAGATGCACTTGTGAACATGAATATGATGAGGAGGATTCAAAATAAGGCCGTGAGGCCGCCTACCTCAAAGTTAATGCAACCATATGGTAGTAAATACTTTGGATTGGAAACCTTAACAGAAAGACTCTCCTTAAGGTTGTCCGTCAAGACACATTCTTAAGGAGATGAAAAGAATGACAAAGAAAGAAACAAAAGAAGAAACCCAAACCCCTATTAGTGAAGGTGCGGAAGATAACGAGGCTCTTATAACCATAAGAGAACTCCTTACAACCGCACCCGATAACCGAGCAAAAGTGTATGTCGAACTTCAACTTGAAGATTATGACAATGCGGCTAACGATAGTCAGCGAGCCAAAGTTTTGTCAAACTTACGAGCAGGTCTTAAGAACAGGGCTGAAAACGATTCCGACTACGCAATTTACAACGATGCAATTCCTCAACGCATTCGGTCAGCCGACCCAATGCGAGAAGCCCATATTCAAGCAGGACTTGAAATGGTTACTATGTTCGTTAATGCAGGACATGAAGCCATGCCTACCTTCTTGGAAACTCTCAATACAAGAGCAGTTAAGGGCGTAACAAGTCCTCACACACCTGCTTCAATGGTTGAATATTTACATGGTCAATGGATGCGAAATAATCCGTATTCAAAAGACGATGCAACAACGGAGGAGGCCCTTTAGGTATAATGCCTAAGTGTCTTGACGGACACCCCCCTACTCTCTTATGTAGGGCGGTAATTCGATGTAAAAACCACTTACCTCAATGATTTATTATTTTTAAGTGAGGCAATAAGTTAAAGGTTATCCGAATTACCGCCCTGCGACCAAATAGGGTTTCTCAAAGTGCAACCATATGGTAGGTTTTATGAGTTTGATTCTAAAGTTCCAACCATATGCTTTGCCTCCCAAAATTTTTTTTTATTAAACAACATTTTTCCTTAATCCTGCAACAAATAAAACAAAAAATGGCTTAATTTTGCTAAAAATAGCGATTTTGCTCTCTTAATAGTAATAAAACGGGGCATATTTTGGCCCTTTTAGAATTGTATTACAGAAAAAAGATTATAAATAGCGTCTTTTTACGCTTTATCATATGAGATTGCCCTACAAAAAGGGGCGAAACCATACTACAACAATAAAAAAATGCTTAACGGGAGGAAAAATAAAGTTTTGGCACTACATTTAATTTTATTTAAGTTAAAATAGCCCCTTTCTTAATAAAAATAAAAGCAAATTGGCCCCATTACCAAATACAACAATACTTAAATAGGCAAAATAAAAGAAAATATAAGAAACGGCTTAAATAAAATAAAATAAAATGTAATAATTACCTTAATACTATTTTTATTATGGGAATACATCGCTTAATAAAAATAAAATTGGGCAAGTGCCAAAAAAATTCCGAGCAATTTTTTGAAAAATTAAAGGTGATAATATGTGGAAAAACATTATAAGAAAACAAGAAAGAGATATGGAAGTAGGTAGCACCAATTATGCTAAGGATTTAGGTGATAGTGTTAAGTTTGGAGGATATGTAGATGAATCCAAAAATGTAACTATTCCTAAAAGCCAACTTGGAGAAGTATTAGATAAATATGAGCAAGCAACGGGTAAAAAAATTAACCGACTTACAGAAATTACTATGTCCGATGGCCCAACTACAAAATTTGTCCTATGGGCTAAACAAAACTTGGGTATGTGAAAAAAAAATTCCGCCCATTTTTTGAGAAAAAACGAGTTGATATTATGTGGAAAAACATCTTAAAAGCAGAATCCGAAACAGATGTGGAAAAAGAGGTCATTGAATCACTAAAACAGGTGCATGAAGCGGCTTTTAATCAATATCTCAAGCAATACTCCGAAAGGGCAGATAGAGGGGTTAGAATTAGAGATAAGGATAAAAACATCCCTACGCCAAAATATCTTACCGTTTTAGAAGAGGCTCTTATGAAACTCGGCTATAATTTGCCAAAGGAGAAAAGAGCAGGAACTCATACATATTCTGATGTTAATGAGTTTAAGGAAATTAGACAGTATAGGTGAAAAAAATTCCGCCCATTTTTTGAGAAATTTAAGGTGAATAATATGACATGGAAGAATATATTAAAAGAAAAAACAACATCTGCCCGTCCTACAAAAGAACAAAAAATTAGTGATATGGGAAAAAAATATCAAATAAAAGATTTAGAAATGTTTTTTCGGACATATCAATATGTAGGTATTCTTGTTAAAAAGGCTAAAACAATAGAAGACCTAAAAGAAAGAGTTAATCTTAGAAGAGCCCCGATAAAAAATCCACCACCTTTTAATTTAGATTATTTGAGTTATCTATCATTTCCGCATGTTGAATTAAAGGGCAATACTCCCGAAGAAAAAATGGAAACATTGAGAGAAATGGAAAAGACCAATGATTTAGGGGAGCAACTAAAAAAGTTATTTCATGATGCGTCTATGAAAGTCAAAGAAGAAATAGATAGAATGAAAGGTGAATAGTATGACATGGAAGACCCTACTAAAAGCACATTGTATGGCTAAAATGGGTAGGGCTTGTAGTTGTGAAGAATGCGAAAAGCAACAGTTTGAAAAAACACTTGTAGGCAATCAAAAGAAAATTGATGCTAACAAAGATGGCAAAATTACAGGGGAGGATTTTGCTATGCTAAGGAATAAGGCTCAAATCGAATGCCCTAAATGTAAGGGCAAAGGTTGTGAGCATTGTAATTACAAAGGGTATCATAATTCGCCTATTAAAAAAGGTCAAGAGGAATTTACAACAGATACTTCTAAAGATAAAGGTATAGATGTTTGGATAAAAAGCCCAAAAAATATAGACATTTTTAGTAAAAGGGTTATTCTAAAATGGAATGGTTCTATTGAAGTTTATGATAGTGGTTTCGGTGCTATAACTTCTTTTCCACAAGATATAGATGTAGAGATTGAATATATGCACGATGATGATGAGAAAGAATATAGAAAAGAATTATCTTTTAGTGGTAAAATTAAAGGTATGGGGAAGGGTAATCCACAAGAGATTCAAATAGATATAGATTTTTCCGATGTTGAAAATCCAAAGATTACAAAAGTAGAAGTTACTTTTGGAAAAAGATTTAACGAGGAATGATTTAATGTCGGATATTAGAAGAATCATGGCTTATGGTAATAATAGTTTATCTAAACTATTAGATAAAATAGGTATGGGTTCTCAAGGGGTTGTTAAAGCAACTACCACTTTTGCTAATAAAATAATTAGTGAGTTATCTAACATTGAAAATGATTATGAAGAGGGAATAAAAACGGGAGAGCAAATTAAGGCCGCTTCTATAATCTTAACTTCTACAATCTATGAAGGGATTGATGCTTATAAAAGACTTAAAGTTAGTGATGAGCAATTAAAAGAATTACAAAATATAGATTTAAATGATGAAAATGCACCTTCAAATATTATTCCCAATGATTTTATTAATACCATTATTGATAAAGCGACTAAAGAAATAAATAAAGAAATAGAAAAAGAATTTGCTGATAAAGGTATGACTGATATTGGTAAGAAAATATCGTCAAAATTGCCTCAAATTATGAATAGCGAAGAAAGTAGAAATTATACAACTTGGGCTATGCTACTCCTTACTTCTTATTTTGCGAGAGGGGATATTGCAGATAGTATAGAAGAAGCGGATGAAAGAGAAGAAAGAACTTTTATTTCAGTTCCCAAAGAAGATACTGATTTTTCCGATGAATTTAGAGAGGTAAATAAGTCATGGTTTAATCTTTTAAGGAAGTGAATATTTTGACTTGGTTTGATATTCTTAAAAACCAAGTGTTAAGCAATACTTCTTTGGGTTCTACAATGGATTGGGATAATCCCGAAATTGAAGAGGAAGATGATGATTGTAAAATGTGGTTGAAAGGACTATGTGATATTTTAGGTAGTGAAATAGTCGGTTTAGATTTTGCGTTTCACATAGTCAATTTGGAGAAAATACCTGAAAATGTAGCGTGTGATATTAAAGAATTTTATACTAGACCTGTATCTTCGTATTGGGATATTTCAACAAATTCGGGCGAAAATATAGATTCGTTTCGTGCAAATTATACTAGAGGCGGTCAATATAAAGAACTAAAAAAGTTTGATATTATAATTGAAACTCATTTTAGGGATGATTTTTCTGTTTTTCTTAGTGTAAGAGATATAAACAATAATCACATAATATACGCTGGAAAAGAAGGCATTGATTATAGGCAGATTTTCGGAGATGAAGAGGATATAGAAGAAAATCCTTCAAAATTAAAAAAACAAATAGAAGAATTATTTGACGGGAAACATGAAATAACTAAACAACTATGTTCTTTTGTGAAAAAATATTTTGAATATATAGGCAAACCATCTTTGAAAGAGGAATTTTTAGATGATTATGCTGATTGGTGGTTTTGGGCTGAAGATAAGATACATGAAATAAAAAACCCTTCGGAAAGGCTAAAACAATATGAAGAGGCAATTAAAAAATATTGGTGATATTATGGATAAGTGGCTTGAAGAATATGTTGAAATGATTATGGAACAACAAGAAGTGCAAAATAAAATTTTTAAGAGGGGTAAAAATGACAAATAACTCTTGGAAAGAACAACTTAGAAAACCCCTGCCCCCAAAGGTAGAAGAGGCTTTAAAAGATGTTATGAATAATAATACTGAATTAACTATTTCTGCTATTGAAAGGGCAATTATGGATAGGGCCAAAAATACAAGAATTAGCCGAAAGCAAATTAGGGATTATTTGAGGGGCCATCCTAACATTATAGAAGTTACATTATCGAATGGCTCAAAACTTTACAGGAAAAGTAGGTGATTATTTTGAGTTGGTTTGATGTCATTAAGATGGTCGAACTAATGACTGAAAGTAGCGTAAGCAAAATTTATCCCAATTTCAAAACTGCTACTGAAAAAGGCTACCCTTCTATTATTAACCCATTAACTTTAGTGGTTAAAAAAGTGGGAGAAGAATTAGGAGCATTTACTTCTTTTAGCGATATGGGAAAATTTTATTTTGTGGGTAATAGTTTTTCTAATCCCAAATATGAAGGACAGGGCAATTATCGTCAAGTTATGGAAAGCCGAAATGACTACACAAAAGGAAAACCTAGAATTGCTCTTCTTAATCCAATTAATGAAAAAGCAAAAGAAATGGTTTTTAGGATTGCGAGAAAAAATGGCGAAGAAGTCATTTCTTATGAACAGGTTAAAGACATAATGACAGAACAAGAATATAGGGCTATGTCAATTTTGCCCATGTTTCGATACGAGGCGTTATAATGAATTGGTTTGATATTCTAAAAGAGCCTTGTGAAGAATGCTCTATGGAAAAAGTAGCAGGAGCAGTAACGACTTCTGCCCCTGCTCACGCACATTTATTTAGGCCTACTTATAGCGGTAAAAAGAGGAGGAAGTGTAAGTCATGCCGAAAGTAGAAAAGAATACTATCGCTATTGGCGATACTACTATAAAATTGGGCGACTCTAATCTTTCTTTTGTTGAGGATTTTAAAAAATGGATTGAAGTTATGCAATCCCAAACGGGTAAAAACATAGGAGTTAAAGAGGGCAATTCCCTCTATGATTTATTGGCTCAACATGGAATAGCCAATAGACCTACTGCTACAGATAGGCAGGGCGTTAAAGATGTAATAGAAGAAATAAGAAAAATTCTTTCTTCTACAAAAGGCGTATTTTCAAAAAAACAGTTGAATGTTTTTGAAAATTTAGACGGAATGATTGACGATATGAAAGGCGACTCCGATACAAACCCACAAAATATTCCCTTTACAAGTTATAGGAAGAAAGATGTTGATTCAAAAGGAAATGTTCTTCCCGATGCTGAACCAATTACAATTTATGGCCACTACTTAGATGAGTATTACAAAAGAAAATATCCTAGTAGAAAAACAGAAGGAAAAACTAGTTGGATTAGCACCTCTACTGAAACTGCAAAGCCTCCATTGTATTTGGCTATCTTTGAAGGGATTGGTGAGGCTAAAGCACTTGAAGATATTATTACAACGGCAATAAAACAAATAGAGGAAATGAACTATACTATCAACATGAATGTAGATAAAAAATATGCTCTTCTCATTTCTATTCCTTCCTTTAGAAAAGAAATGGAGAATGTCTTAAGAAATTCAGTTGTGAATGATTCATATAGCATTAGTAAAGTTATACAACAACTCGAAACGAAGCAATTTACAGTAACGCCACAAACTTCAAAATTCGCAAAAGAAATTGCAGGAATAAAAGATATTGCAGGACAGGTTAAATCCTTTACAATTCAAATGGGGAGTTCAAGAGTTAAACCCGAAACTGCTACTAAAAAACTCATTGAATCTTATATGGCTACTTCAACAAGAGTAAAAGAAAGAGATATTGTCAAGAGTTGGAGAAATGTGTTAAGGCCGATGGTGATACCATGAGAAGAAAAAGTTGTGCTTTTTGTCAGCATGATAATGTTGAGGAATTAGAAACCCAACTTGAATCTATGGAAATCACTTGTGATGATTTAGATGCAAAATATAAGTGGCGTAGTGGAACTTCTGCTCAACACCAAAGAAACCACATGGGCGAATATGAGCAAAGCAGTAATCCTAAATGTAATCTATGCACCGACTCTATGAGAAAACAAATAGAGAAGGGCCTACATGAAGGAAAACTTGAAATTGATGTTGTGGCTGAAATGGTAGATTGTTCAAAGCAACAAGTTCAACGCCATATGAAACACCATTTACAACCTATTGTTCAACAGTCTGCGGCTAATATTATAGCCAAAAAAGAACTAAATGAAGTGGATATGCTCGCTAATAATTTAGAAGTTTTAGATAGCAAACTTACAGATATTGCTTCAAGAGATGATTTAGATGCAAAGGAACTAGATGCTTTAGTAAAATTGGCTAGAGAAATTAGAGAGTCGCTAAAGTATATGATGGAGTTCAAAGGTAAATTGATTCACAAGAGGCAAGATACAATTATAGTCGCCCAAATGCAGATTGTTCAAGAAGTGCTTGCACAGAATAATCCCGAAATTTGGCTAGATATTAAACAGAAGATGCAGGAGAGATTACAATGAGTTGGAAAGATATAATTAAAGCAAAAAATGAAAAAGAAGCACAACTTGAAAGAATTATTAGAAGTAAATTTGAAGGACTAAGTAAAGAAGAATTTGAAAAATACACTAAAGAGGACATAAATGAAAATTCTTTTATGTCGCCAAGTGCAACAATTGGCCCTCTTTTTGCTTATCATAGTAGTCTTTATCGGGGTATGGGTGAAAATGAGGCTTATTTCATGCTATCGGGTGTTTCCGAAGAAGATGAAGGAGGGTTTGTTGTTGATTTTTCAGGCCCGACCACTAAAGTAAAAGATATTTATTTTGCCTTGATTCCCGAAGATGATGATGACTATAATTTTTCCCCCGAAAGAAGAAATATTGAAAGAAGAAATTTTTATTAAATGCAGGAGAGATTACAATGAGTTGGAAAGATATAATAAAACAAGAAGAAGGATATACCGAAGACGAGTTAGTGGAATTAAGCCCTAATAATTGGGAGGATTTTCTTATAGAAATTTTTAAACAAGACCCCCAAGCAAAAAAAGCAGTTGAAGGAATGAAAAAAAGAGTAAGGTCAAGAAGTCAATTTGGTATGTATGATAGAGAAGAAATAGTTGAAATTCTAAAGAAAGATTGGCATAAATATGTAGATGACCCTAAATGGATTGCTTCTTTAAGTTGGACTCCCGATGAAACTGAAAGATATTCAATACCATTTTATGAAAGGTCATATGAATCAGTAGATAGAAGCCCACCTGAATATTAAGGAGAGATTACAATGAGTTGGAAAAATGTCATTAGTAAAAAATATAATGAAGATACGCTATTTATGACATTTGACAATTTAGAGGAATTGATAGAAGCCATGCTAGAAAACAAAACTATGAACGCTAAATCGCTTAATGTAATCTATGATAATGTTAAATCCGAAAAAATAAAGAAAGACAAACAAAAAGATTATTTGATGAATTTTAAAAAATATGTTACTAAAAAGCATGGTCTTAGAAAACAATGGGAAGATTTAGTTTCAGCAGGTAAATTTTAAGGAGAGATTACAATGAGTAAAAATTATTGTATCAATTGTGGTCGAGGATTAGCAGGAACAAAAAAAAGTGAAAGATGCACACATTGTAAAAGACAAAAGGAGATGCTACAATGACTTGGAAAGAAATACTAAAGCAAGATGTTATTGAGGTTGAGAAGATTATTGATTTTATTAAATCTAATAGGAGTCTTCTTACTAGAGATTCAAGCCAACCTTATATTTACGGAGAATTGACAAAAGAAGTTGCTTCGGATATTCTGTATTTGTTAAAGAACGGGAGAAGAACGCCCTTTAATCAAATAGAGGATGAAAGAAATGGAACAGAAGTAAGTGTTTATATTGACGATGGTATTTTTATTGATTTCTCTTCCGATGATTATATGTTTGCTTTTCAAAGTCAAGATTATGAAACTATGGAGAAAAACCCAAAGAAAGTTTATGACTTTTTATTGGAATTTATTAAAATGATAGATAGAACGCCCGAAGAAATGCAGTTAGATGAATCGGGTATGTCTTTAGAATATCTTGGTGAAGGTGGCGTTGATTGGATTCCTAAAGACCCCGAATCTAAACCTACTAAAGCCTCCTCCACAGGATATAGGCCATAGGAGATGCTACAATGACTTGGAAAGAAATACTAAAAGAAGACGATTTAGAAAAGGGTTGGCCATTTACCAAACCCACACAAATTGGCCAAACAAAATTTAGAGCCTCCAAAGATATTCTTAATCAAATACAAAACAAATACAATGAGTTAATTCCAAAAGGGCAAAGAATCGCTGATAGTTTTATTTTTAATGTGGCCATACAAGGACAAAACTATGGAGGAGTTATTCAATTAGACAATGTAGATATTTCTTCTGCTGAACAAAAAGCCCTATCTTCACAACAAGAACAACAACAACAAAGAACAGTTATGCCCGATGAAGCAAGAAGATTAGGTTGATATTATGGCTAGAAGAAACCCTACTATTACTTTGGAAAATCTTCTTCAAGATTTACCAAAAAGACTACCATACTATGAGGGTATTCTTAATACAAAGGCTAGCCAATACCAAAATCTTATTCGTATTCTTCAAGAATTGGGTTCAACAAATAAAGAAATACGCACGAATCCATCTTTTCTTCGTTTGACTGAAAATCTTTCTGCTCAAGAAAGAAAAGAGATTAGTAATGCGTTGGTTCAATTGAATAAAAAGAGGCCAAAAATGGTTACTGAAAATCAACTTGAATCTTTTATTGAGAATCCAACAAAGGAAAAAGCAAAGGAACTTTTTGAGGATATTTTGTCAAGAGGGGAAATAGGTATAAGAAGACAAATAGCCAACCTCAAAAATAGAGAGGCTCTTCTTAACGCCTTTAAATCAGTAGAAGAAAAAACCACATTGGAAAATTTTGAAACTACTCCCAACACTTCTATTCTTTTGACATTTACTTTTGGTAAAATGGGAGTCAAGGGAACACAGAAAGAACAGATGATAGTAGGATATGAAGAAGCCTCAAAAAAAGCCCAACAAAAGATAAAAGAGATTGAAAAAAGAGAAGGAGCAGGTGTTCGTGTTTTTGTAGAATCTACTCTTTCTCCTCTTCTTGATAAAATAAAAATGGATAAAAAAATAGATGTAAAAAGAGAAATTGGAGAAGAAAAAGACATAGAAGAAACCACAGAAGTAGAACCTATGGAAAATTTAACAAGCGGCTACATCAACTTCTTAGAAAATAGAACAATAGGTAAAATTAAACTACAAAAATTAACTCCTAACTTTTTACCTAGCATAAACAATAAACTACTAGGAAAAAACAATATTGTTTTTCAATCGTATGGAGGGGGCTATATTATGAACCCTTATTTGAAAAGACTATTGAGTATAGAAACAACAGAAGGAAACATTCTCAATAATTACTTTTTGGAATTTGCCCCTAAACAACAACAAGATGTAGTATTATCCGAGAGGGATTTAAACAATATAAAAGAAGAATTAGATGATAATGATATAGATATTTTAATGTTTGAGGAAATTGAAATTCGTGATGGGAAAGCCCTACTTATACCCAATGAAGTAGAACGCCTAAAAGAATCTATTTCGGAATTGGTTGATGAAGAAACTAAAGAAGAACTTTTAGAAAAACTTACAATGGATTTACCTACTGTTAAAAATATTTTGAAAACCTATTCCGACTTTTCTTTTTCTTTAGAGAATGCTCAAGAAACTAGCGACTTAGAAGAAAAAATAAGAAGAGGGCTAGGTTCTATTCACATGGCGGCTAGGTATTATGATGAATTAAATTCTTTTGATGAGAAAGATTGGGATAAATATGAACAAGAATTATCAAAGGCAATTTATCAATTTAAACAAGAATTGCCAAACAACATTGAGCAAAAGGTAGAAGACCTAGTGAATAATCCCGAAAAATATACACAGAATGTAGATGCTTTATTTTATTTGTTAAAGAAAAATAATGTGATTCAAGGAGAGGTAGAAGATGAAAGTTAATGAAGAAAATTTTGAGAGTAGATTTGCTTCGACAGATTTAGTAGGGGTTTTGCCTCCAAGTGAAGAACTATTTGATTTGAGAATAAAATATAAGGATAATTATTCGGGGCTTAAAAGAGAAATAATCAATATTATGGAACAACATTTTTCTTCTATTTTAGAAGAAAATGAAGACGGTAAAGAATTAAGAGATTTAATCACAGAAAAAACAAGAGAAGATGGCCCCTTATCTAAAAAGAATTTAGCAATTTTAATGACAGAAAAGGGAGCAGGAAGTGAAGTTGATGAAGCCGAAGAGTTAAATAATTTTTTAAATAAGTTTTTCTCAAACATTACCTATAATGATAAACCCATTACTATGAATACATTATCGGGCGATATTTCTTCTTCTAAAATTAACATCAAAGACCCATTTAGTGAAAAGCAAAACCTTCCCCGTTTTAAGTCCGAAAAAATTCTTGAAAGAATGAAAGCAAGAACTGACTCAATAAGCACTAATATGTTTAAGACAATAGAAGCCATGCCTAGTTTTAAAAAATTATTAGAGGGCATTGATGAATACTATAAGGGCATTACTTCTACTCAAAAAACAAAGAAGGGTAAGGCCATAGATGTAAAGGACGAAATTCGGTCTAAGTTAGGAAATACTCTAAAAAGAGGACTAAAAGAGAGAGAAGAAATTTATAAATTTTGGGAAGATAAGAGTAAAGAATTTGATTCGTTAGTAGAAATAATCAATGGATTGAAAGAAACAAAAAGCGGAATAACACAAGAAGAAATTGATGATGAGAAGAGAAGAAATAGACTCATTAAAACCGCAAAAGTTCTAGCAGTAGGAAAAAAAGGCCAATATATTAAAAAAATGAGTCCTGTAAATCTTATTACTGCTTCTGCCTCAAATGAAAAAGCACAAGCCCTACTTATTTTTACCGAGATGTTAAAAAGAATAGGCTATGATATTGATAAGAAGGCCTTTGAAGAATATGCCGATATTGAAGAAGGAGCAACTAAATTTAGAACAGAAGAAGGTAGGCAAAAATATACTGCATTAGCAAATTCTATACAAGAATCTTACAAGAATATCGTTGAAACAACAGAAATGGATATTATAGGGAAACTCTATGCTGAAAAATATATGGGGTCGTTTATTCCTGCGAGAACTCTTAGAATGAAAAAACTAATACAAGCCTATTCTAGAAAACTTACATTACCATTAAATGAAATAGAAGCAATTAATGATGCCGCTAAAGATATTACTTCAATGAAAAAAATTGAGAATTCCTACTTTCCTATTTTTTATGGGGGGGAAGTATTAGAATGGATAGAATCCGAAACCGAAGAAGGTGAAGAACCCAAAGAGCCTAAAGAATCATCAATAGATAGTAAAGCCAACGAAACAATAGAAGCAATAACAGATGCAATTGAATCCATAGCAGATTATGTAGAATCAACTCAATTCCGTGAAGGAGCAAGAGGTAGTGTTACTTTCATAACAGGAAAAAAGGACTACAAAGCAAATCAAGAAGACGAAGCCGTATCTAGAACATACGGACAAAGAACACGACCAAGACCTTTTTCTGCTAGAGAAAATCTTGATGAGAAAATTATAGAATACATAAAAGCATTCTATGAATATTATATCAAGCCCTCTTTCGATAGAACAAACAATGTAGGGTTGCGTTTCCCATATCAAAATGATAGAAATACAAAGGCTCTTATTATGTTTGTATCGCAACCTACTCCAAAATCCACCCCTACATATTCCGCTTTAGTTCAAAATCTAGCCACAAAGAATATACCAATTAAGAAAAATCAAGCAAACACTATTCTAAAATTCCTAAAGAGTTTAGAAGGAGAAATAGATATTAACAAAGTAATAAGAGAAGGAAGAAGAGCAATCAAAGTCATACAGGCTTTCTTCAAAAACGAGGATGAAAAAAGAAAACAAGTGGTCAAAGACTTTTCTCTTTTAGTCGGCTCAATATGGAAAAAAATGAATCCTAATATTTCCGAAAAAACTCGACTGTTTGGTTCTTTTACTATTACCGATATAGGAGCAGAAGATTTTGATGTGAGGGATTCCGAAACTCTCTATTCTGTTTTAGAATTTATAGACGATAATAAACAAAAGATACCACTAGGAGAAAACATTTCCAATATCTTTAATGAACTAAAGAAAAAAGAAATACAAGATAAAATTTTGAATGTTCATGATTCTTTGAGAATTATGAAGGGTATGGAAACTTTCTATGGTCGGAATTCAATAGATGAAGTTGAACACATTGATTGGGCGATTAGAAAAGTGGATGAAAAATACAGTATGGATATTATTGCTAATGAAATTGTTAAAGCAGTAAGTGAAATTGATTCGTTTAGCAATATTGCTAAATCTTTAGGAATTACAGAAGAAGTAGTTTATTTCCTTAAGGCTAATTTTAGGTGAGTATTATGTTAAAAAAAGATACTTATGCTAAACCAATAGGACAAGAACCATCAAAAGCCAATATTCTTATTCAAAAAATTGGTGAATTTAAAGATATAATTATAGAAATTGAAGAATTTATTCGTGATTATCACACAGAAAAAATGATAAATGCTGATGAATTTGAAGATTTTCTTAGTGAATTTAATAGAATATACAAAATAATAATGGACGAAATGAAAGCCATATTATTTTCTTTGAGGGAACAGTAATGGAAATAAATAAATTAAATCTAGAACACCAAATGGATTTAGAACTTTCTAGAAATTCCTTTTCCTATTTCTTTGAATATGTTTTGAAATACCAAATGACAAATCATCAATTAGAATGGTTAGATTTGATGAAAGACTCCAACAGAAATGTTATCATTTGTAGTCGTGGTCATGGTAAATCAGTATTTATGCACAGTTGGGTAGTATGGAATTTAATATTTCAACCTCCCCCCTATCAAATTGTATATATGTCTTCAAACCAAAAACAGACAAATATGCACATGAAGTCTATTGCTAAATTATTCAATAGCCCCCTTCTTGAAAGATTTAAACCCGAAGGAAATAAGGGTTGGGCGGTTGAAGAAATGAACCTTATCAATGGAAACAATATTGTGGCCCGTTCTGTAAATTCTCAAATTCGTGGACTTCACCCACAAGAAATTATTATTGACGACCCTCTAAAAGAATTCAGTCTTACGGGAATACAAAAAGTTACAGATTGGTTTTTTGGGGATATGATACCCGCACTACATCATTCTGCATCATTAAGAATTATTGGAACTCCTTTTTCTTACACAGATATTTATGCTCAATTAGAAGAAAATCCACTATACCTTGTTAGAAAATATCCTTGTTTGAATTCTCTTAATGAACCTCTTTGGAAAGAAAGATGGGATTATGATTCTCTTATGGATAGAAAGGCTGAAATTGGCTCGCTTAAATTCACAAGAGAATATATGTGTGTGCCTATTTCTACGGGAACTTCTTTATTTAATCCCGAATATATCGAAAGAGCCAAAAACAAAGATTTGATATTAAAGCCTACAAGAAGAGAAGGCTACAAATATTATGTAGGAATTGACCCTGCTATTTCTACTGATGGCGACTACAATGTTATTACAGTCTTAGAAGTTGATGAGCATGACAATAAATCTATTGTGTATATTGACCGAGCAAAGAATGTTGAGTTTAGAGAGAATCTAAATAAAGTTAGAATTGTTAGTAAAATATTCAACCCCGAAGTTATTCTCTTTGAAACGAATGCTTTCGCTAAATCATTTACTCAAGAGTTAAGAAACATATCCGATGTAAATGTGCATGACTTTAATACTACACGCAAAAAGAAACAAGATATTATTCTTAATCTACAAATGAATTTTGAAAATGGCAAAATACATTTGCCCTATGGAAATGAAGAAAGTCGAAGAGTAACAACTGCCTTAGTAGAAGAATTATCTATGTTTGCTATTACAGAAACAGGAAGATTTGAAGGAGTAGGGGGGCATGATGATATGGTTATGAGTTTGGCTTTAGCAAATGCTTCTTCACAAACAATGGGTGAAAAATTCTTATTATTAGACGATTTGGGGATATTTAACGAGAAGCCTTATAATCCATATAAAGGCATCATCGGATTAAACTTCTAGGTGATAACATGGCTACCGCACAAGAATTAAGGGAAGCAAGTAGCCGCCTACAACAAGTGGCTGAACTTGAAGAAGAAGCCGAGAATGACCTTGATGATATTCGGGAAATGATTACACAAAAAATGTATGTTGTTTCCGATAATGAGATTTGCATTGATATTTGTAAAAAATATAATATGAACATGAGCCAAGCAAAAAGAATTGTAGAAGAATATCCACCCACTTTTCAAATTTACGAAGAAACAGTTCCCGACATTATTAAAGATATGAGAAAAGAAAGAAGAAATTTGAAGGGAGAACTTAGAGAAAAAATGACAAAGAGCATTGATTCTTTAATTGAAGGATATTCCGAATATTTACAAAAGTGCATTGATAATATTTATTGGCTAACTCCTTATCAATCTGCATTTAAAAAAATGAAATATAACGAATTAGATTTAAGAAAATTGCATTCGTTAAAAGATGTAGAACCTAGAAGAGAAATTATCGAAAGTCTTTGTAAATATTGGGAAGCAGAACTTGAGCAAAAAAATATGGCGTATGGTAAAGAATACTCAACTTTACAAAAACAGATGAACTTAGCCAAAACAAACTTTAGAAAAAGTCTTTCTAATATTACTGATTATTCAGTTAGAAAATCAATTAAAGAAGAAGTCGAAGATTTTATTATTAAGTGCGTTTGTGAAAATCAAGGCATTACCTCAAGACAAATACATGATAAAATGCCTTCTAAACTATATGATAGAACTTCATGGAATTCCATATCTAAAATTAGTAAAAGTTTAGATATTGTTTCTCTTGAAGGAAAATACTACAAAATAAATACCGAAATAAAAAAGAATATTTGGTCATATACTGCGGCATTTATTGACTCCGATGGATATATTACTATGGATAGAAACTACAACCCAAGAGTCGGACTTATTGCTACGGGGGATAGAGGAAAAATATTCATGGAGGAAATGCACAAAAGCATAGGTTTTGGAAAACTACATCTTAATCAAAAATCCCCACAAGATACTCGACCCGTTAATAGACTAAACTTTTATTCTCAAGATGATGTCTATAATTTACTTACTAAATGTATGCCTCATTTTAAATTAAAAAAGAGTAATGCTGAATTACTTATTGAACTTATAAGAATGAAGAAAGCACATAAAAATACTGATTGGTATGAAGAAAGATGTGAAGAACTTTTTAAGTTAATGAAGTGGGAAAATCATAAAGACCATGTAGGATATGATTTTGTGAAAGAGGGAATTTATGTTGATGATATTCAAAAATATAAAGATAATTGTAAAATGTCTGTAATGGACGAATTAGAACAAGTTGGTGTCATTATTAAAGAAGATACACTAAAGGCTAAAATTAAAAGTTTGAAACAAGCCTACTATTTAGATAAAAATAAACCCGAAACATTTGATATGCTCACTAGACGCTATGGACTACCAACTCATCCGAAAATGCACTATTATCTTGATTACAAAAAACTTAGAGAATTAGGATTTACAGATGAGCAAATTATGAATTATGTTGAAGCAGGTTTAGATGTTGAAAAATTAAAAAATAGAGGATATACTCAAGAAGAAATAGATGCCCGACTAAGATTAGAAAAAAGAGGAGAATGAAATGACCCTTGAAATCTACGAAGTCGGTGTTAGAGATGGCCTTCAAAATAGTAGTTTTCATGTAACAACAGAAGAAAAAAAGTATATGGTGGAATCTTTATACAACGCAGGACTAAAACAAATGGAAATTACTTCTTTTGTAAATCCCAAACTTGTTCCTCAAATGGCCGATGCAAAAGAAATATTTGAAGCAACAAAACACCTTGATGATTTTGATGTTCTTATTCCTAATAAAAAAGGATTACAAAATGCACAAGAAGTCGGTGCTAAAAATTTCAATGTATTTTTTTCAGCATCGAATTCATTCAATCAAAGAAATTTAAATAAAAATTTAGATGAGATATATTCCGAATTATATTCTATGTTAGAAGATATAAATAAAGAAAATGTTAGAGTTTATATTTCATGTGCTTTTGGTTGTCCTATCGAAAACAAACCAAAAGAAAAAGACCTTGTTAATGCAATAGAAAAGGCTTCTAATTTAGGAAAAGAAGTAGTATTATGCGACACAATAGGGGTGGCCCATCCCACACAAATGCTACAAACTTTAGAATTAACTCGCAAGGCAGATTGTGAAATCGCCCTTCATCTTCACCAAAATAAAGAAATTAAACGAGATATTTTTTCTAATGTAAAATCCGCAGTTGATTGGGGAGTAGATAAATTCGATAGTAGTATTGCGGGTTTAGGAGGTTGTCCTTTTATCCCAAAAAGCGGTAGTAATCTTTCTACGAATAAACTCATTCAATGGGCTTATGATAACAATTATGAAACTAATATCGAATTAGAAGACTTAAATGAAATTACTGCATGGGTTCAAAATAAGAGGGGATTTTAATGCCTATTACTCATAAAAAAGATGGGTGGTATTGGGGTTCAAGGGGGCCATTTGAAACAAAGAAAAAGGCCGAAGAAGTAAGAACTGCGGCCTATTCTAGCGGGTATGTTAAGAAAAGTTGGC
>Ga0222714_10002896_pt1 | contig 17834 bp, 18 predicted proteins | sample C33_3DmetaG_FD_165048 | JGI IMG/M metagenome (GOLD analysis project Ga0222714, IMG submission 165048) | Estuarine water microbial communities from San Francisco Bay, California, United States - C33_3D | ecosystem: Environmental > Aquatic > Marine > Unclassified | place: USA: California...
GCTTCCTGATGTTGGAATGTAGGATGTTCCGTAAGAACCAACTTCTAATTGTACTCCCCATCCCAATACACCATCAGTACCATTATTTGAATAAACAGGATTTCTTGTTGCTAATGCAGTTTCACTTGGTGATAATAAAAATCTTGGATTAACTCCTGATGCAGTTTCAGTAACTGAACATCTATACCAATCTCCTATTTTTTCTATTGTTTTACCACTAATATCTCCTGTACCAATAACTCCATCACCTGTTAATTCAAAATTTTGATACTTAGCAGGGAAACCTGAAGAACTTGCTATTTGAATAAAATTATAACCATTAGGCTTTACAAATATACTATAAGTAACTTCATCACCTATAACAACTGTTAATTGTCCATAATCATAATTAAAATAATGATTTGTTGCCGAAGAAGTAGGAGTTATTGTATATCCATAACTCGTACCATCAGGAGATAAAGTTGTGCTTTCAGTTACTGTTACTATACCTGTTGTTAGATAAAAAGGATTAGTTAAATCCTCACTATAAGGAATAAGATTAGTCCTCATAGGCTCTGCTAATATATGTGGACAACCTCCTCCTGTGTAGTCTATACGAGGTACGTTATCTCTTGTAACTTCTTTTACTGATACGTTGTCTATTGAACCTATAAAAGAACTTCTTGCTTGTAAATAAAAAAAACTACCTGATGAGTATGTTATATATTCTGTGTAAGTACCATCAGAATTATTAATAGTACCTGCAGTATTGCCTAATAAAATTCTAAAATCTCCTTGTTGTCTATTAGATATTGTATAAGTAACTTTATATATTTTTCCTACACTTAAAGAAATATTTTGTTGAAAAGATGCAACAGGATTAACACCACTATAATTAGCCTTACCATTACTTATTGTCCAACCACTTATTTCATTTGTCCAATCACTATCAGTTGCAAAGTCGCCATTAGTTATTTCTTCACTTCCTACAATCTCAGCATAATTTACTAAACCATCTTCATCTACTCTTGTAGCAGCAGTTGCTCTAGTAACATCCATATCTGCTGATGTGTATTCTTTTACTGATACGTTGTCTATTGTACAAGATGAAGTATTGCCAACAACTCTTGCAAACGCTATCGCTTCTCTGCCAGATTGTGTTATAAAAGTAACTTTTTTATTGCCAATCGTTGAGTATTCCCCAAGAGTGATTTCCCCACTTGCTGCTCCGTTATTTATTGAACTCGCTTTAATAATACCTGTAATAGAAATAATATCAAAATTTAATACATAAGTTTTGTCTGCAATAGTTACATTGTTTTGGTATAAAGGTTGATATGAAGAAGTAGATGGCATTGATGCTGTGCCATTACTTATTGTCCAAAAACTTGATTTTTCCCAATCACTATCAGTAGCAAAATCTCCATTGACTACTTCTTCAGCACCCTCAGTAGGTACAGGAATAACTGCATACAATTCTCCTGCCTTATATCCGTTAGGAGTTACTACTATACTAACATCATCTAATAAACTCATTCTATATTATTTAAAGTTGTTAATTGTGCTTCTAAACAAGCCTTAGCCTCAAATACTCCACCATCAGCAATAACTCTTGCTTTAAAGTCATTAGTTTGCTTTTGTACAGGGGTTAATCCACCCTTGTTACTTGTTGGTAATGATATGCCTAGAGATAATTTCATTATGAACTTGTATCACCATCACTCTCTCTGTACCCTATGCCAATACCACTCGTTAAAGTGATAGCAGTTGTACGGAAAAATAATGTTGTTCCAGCATTCATAGTTTGACCATTTAAAGCAGTAATATTAGTAGGATCACCTGCTATTGTAGAAATCACTGATTCAACTGGAAAAAATATGCAATACCAGTCTTTACCTGTTTGTGCAGCAGTAGTAAAAACTTCTGTACCATAATTCTTACCAAGCATCTCCATTAGTAATGTATTGTCTGTATCGAATGTACTCATTTTTATTTGTTTTTTATATTATTATTAATCTGTAAATATTTTTAGTATAGCACCTAAAGTTATAGTATATATAACCCACATTGCTTTTACTAATATCTTTCTCATAGATGTATTTCTATTTACCCTAGCAGTTACCCCATCATCTGGATTTAACAATCTTTCTGTTAGCATATCTAGTTTTTCATCTATACTGTTCATCTTTTCGTTTATAGAGTTTATATCTTTTTTCATTGAAACTATTTCCTCTTTAGTAGTCATTAATACGTTGTAGTTTTAATAGTTAAGTTAATATATATCTCTGATCCTCCTGTTGTTTCTTTTATCATTGGGAATATAATATCTCCTGCTGATATATCTGCATCAGATGCTACTGCAAAAGTAGTTTCATCTATAGCAATTAATTTATTGTTACTTGCAAGTCCTGTTAAAACAATCTCTTTTACTCTCTCAGCAGTTCTATTAGATGTATTATCTGCAACTGGAGTTAGTTTACATATTGCAATAGTAAACTCATTAGAACCTGTACTTGTCGCCCATCCTTTAAAAGATACTGCACTACAATTCTCAGGAACTATTTGTGCTTGACCCATCTCAAAAAAAGCGTTAGGTGCTATAGTAATACTTCCTAAAGTTGTACCACCTGAATCTATATTAATTAAGTATGGTGATTTGTTGTCTAGTAAATCTTGACCATAAGAGTAGTTAGTTAACGCAGTTGTAATATAACCTTGCATCTTATAGTTAGTAGCACCCATAAATGACTTGTCTTGCCATTGTAAGTTACCATCAGTACCAGTAGCAGATGTACCTGCAGTCTTGCTCAGTACAGTATTATTAGTAGCAGTTTCAAACCCTTTTGGATTATGCCTATTAATATCGTTTAAATTCTTATGTTCGTTTGCAGCCATTTATATATTTATTTTAACAATCATCACATGGACAAAAATTCTTCCAACTATCATAACCTCTACGCCTAGTATATATGCTATCATACATTATTATACCATGATTCTTATACACATTATCATTACAAGGCTTATTAGTATCAAATGTAGGATATAAACCACTCTGGTCGCTATCTGTCATATAATCTATCATATCCTTTAAGTATATCTCTGCCTTTCTATATGTATCTTGCTTGTAAACATTTAACTCAGCAGGGTCTATAATCGTAGCAAACTCATCTATATTGTGAACAATACCAGCACTACTACTATTACTCTGTACTTCATTGATAACCTCAAACCTAACAAACCAACATAAACATCTTGTCAAGAAATCATCCATCAAAGTTTGATTCGCTACAGTTAAAGTACCATCATTGTGTTGTGTTTTAATTTCTTCATAAAACTTCTGACCTAATGCTGGTTTTAAATGAGCCAACTCAGAAAGTAAAATAGTGTTATCAGAAATTAATGCAGTATCTGTATTAGCATTAGTAAAACTATTGCTTATAACTTCTCCTGCTGTTACTAAAGGTATATATTGGTTTACGTTTGCCATAGTTATTCGTTTGTTTCAGTTACTTGTAAATCACCTGCATCATCATCTCCCTTCCCATCTGCATCATCATCTCTTGTTACAATGATTTGCTCTCTATCTGTCAAGAACATATTACCTTCTTCTAACATAGGTAAATCCTCATCTAACATTTTTCTTTGCTCATTTATAGTAAGAATTTGCTTAGGGTCAATCTGAGTTGCAAAACTAATTGGTGGCTCATAATGTATAATTAACTCCTCTGGTAAAAAGCCCATTTCTTTATAAAGAATAGTTCTTAAACCATTTAAAAGCAAATCTGAAGTATCTTTAATTACTGTAGTCATTGCAAGATCATATGCAATTCTTATCTCACTACCTGTGTTATTCATCTTACCAGAACTAACTAATCCACTTAATGATGGTTGCCATCTATGTGCAGTTACAATATTCTGGTCAGTAATTCGTTGTAAGTCTATCCAACTACCTTCTTGGTCATCTTTTATTATCTGAACATTAGCATTAGCAGCATCACCATTCTTAACGATAAACATTATCTTACCATTGTTACCATCTCCAACAAACTTCTTCTGTGCTTCTCTTACTAACTTCTTTGCTTCTTCTTCACCCATATCACCATTAATCTCAATAATAGCAGAAGGTTGAAAGCCATTTTTGAATTTAGTGTGATTCCATTTACCAATCTCATAATCTACTGCTATATGCTCTAAAGCAGCAACATAATCTGGTAAACCATAGAATTGGAATGTAGGTTCGTAATCTTTAAATTGCATTACAAATCTACTCCCACTCATCTCAGGATATAGAGGTATAATGTTTAATTTGTCCTTCATAGTATTGTACTTAGCCCAGTCTGGGTGTACATATACTTGTTTCTTGTTTTTAGACATTCTAACAGTAGTTGCATCTATGTGATATAGATTTAGTCCACCATCGTATAAAACGCCTTCAATGTAAGCATTTCCAAAAGTGTAGTAATCATCAGCAAGTTTCTTAAAAACTTCTCTTAATGATTCACCATCTGCATTTACATCTTTAATATATTCTTTAACAGTTTCATTGTTGGTTACAAACTTTGCACCACTTGTGAATACTGCCTTCTGTGCCAATACACTTCTATGTGTACTAGATTTTCTTTTTAGTTCTGCTAAATATTGAGGAAAGAGGTTGTTATTACCAAAAGGAATAAACTTAGTCCTTACCTTTGATAAGTCTTGAGGTTCTTCAATATGTTCAGGAATTGCTAAGTTAAAAACTCCAAATTCAAAAGTATTACTCTTCTGATTCTGTAGATTTTTTACCTGACTTTTTTGTTTTCTTTGGCTCATCTTTAGTTTTTGTAGTTGATAATTTTTCTACTAATGAAGTCATACCTAATTCTTCATACGCATACGCTAACTCTTCTTGAGTAGCAGTTGCCCACTTGATTTTAAAATCACCTTTATAAGAAGTTCCAGATGATTTTTTTGCTTTATATGTTGCCATAATTGTATATATTTTTAAGTGTGATAAATCTACAATATTTCCACCACAATCACACATATTATAAAAAAGATATTAATAGGGAAATGTTATAAACTTTTTACGAACTAAGTTCAACCTATCTATCTTTAATTATTAAGCCCCTGTTGTTGCTGTTAACAATGCAGTATCAACTGTAACAGTTCCTGCATACTCTCTTGGTAATTCAAATTGTCTTGCCATCAAAGTAACAGTTATACCACTCTCATCAGAATAAGCAGCACCAGTACCACCTTCAAATCCACTTAAGTTTAAGAAAGTTTGACTTCTACTTGGCTTATCTTCATTAGCATATTTTTCAGAAACACCTAATACCCAATACTTACCATTAGTATCTTTAGCGATTCCCATCATACACTCATTAAGCATTTTTTGTAATTCAGTAAATTTTGCTACATCTATTTTTGGTAACATAAAAGATAATCCACACTCAAAAGCAGTTGAACCATTTTCTTTAGTTGCATTTATAGTTAATGCTGGAGTTTCATTTTTAAACTCATATACCAACCAAGAAGCATCGCCACCTGATTGAATATTATCAATGCTATGGTCAGAACCATAAGTGATTACATCAGCAGTCGCCCAACTTCTAAGTAAGATTTGCTCTATACCACCAGTTGCTTGTAAATCCCCACAACCTATTGCTAAACCTGTATCTATTGCCATTTTTTTATTATTTTATTGATTATAAAAAGTAATTAAGAGAGTGCTTTTACACACTCTCTATTATTACATTATTGTTATGTTGTTACAACTCCCCATTGAACAAGAGAAGGGTACAAGAACTGTACTCCTAGTTTGAAGTAACCTCTGAAGAACATTTTCTCTTCTAAGTCATCATAGAAAACTTTGAAAGAACCTTCAGGATCAGTTACATCAGAACCAATGATTAAGTTCTCAACTGCACAGTAACATACACCATTTTCAGTGTTACCTGTTGCTGCTGCACTTTGGTCAACAAAAATTGCTGGGTTAAGTGCTGCTAAGATAGTATCCCATTCGTAAACAGGTACTAATTCTACACCTCTGAATGAAACTGTTCTCATTCCTTCTTTAGTATTAACGATTGCTAAGTCAGCAGAAGAACCTTCAAGGTTTGCTAAGTAAGCGTTAAATACTTTAGGAGTTACAAACATTTTCTTGTCACCTGCTGCTACTTGTTGAAGTGCTGCTGGTGCGCCATCGTAACATTTTCTTAAAAGTCCTATTGCGTGTGCTGCAGTAACTGTTGCAGTTGTTGCTGCACCTGTTTGCTGAATTTGAGCAGCCAATACTGTTGCATCAGCACCCATTAATTTCATCCAACCATCAAAAGCATCATAATTTGCAGTTGATCCATCACCACCCCATGCTAATCTTACTACATCAGAAGCGATACCTGTTACTGCTCTGTTTACGATTGCATCAGATAATTGAGTTCCCTCAATATTCATTACATCTGCACCATTTCGGTACATTTCTTCAATATAAGTTCCAAAGAACTCATCAGTACATTGCTCTAAAGCAACTCTACATCTACCTGCAGTAATTACTTTGTCATCAATATTAAATTGAGTTGAACCACTTGTTGAAGAACAAGTTGTATAAGGTTGTACTATATTTTTAAGAGCAGCAGAAGTATAAACATTCATTTTATGTTTTACATTAGGAATAACTCTATAGTTACGCATAATATCATCACTTCTAAATACTGGCTCGTAAAATATCTCATTTAGTTGCGCACCACCATAAGTTGCTGCGATACTATTATTTGCTACATTTGCCATTTTTTATTTATTTTTAGTTATTAAATTTAGTTCTAATCTTACCTGCTAATAGATTATAAAAACCTGAATTAGCATCTTCTTTTTTGTTCTCAACTACAACAGGGTCTGCTTCAGTTACAATCTCAGTACCTTTAGCATCTGCTTTGTTGATTTTAGCGTTTAACGCTTCAACTTCTTGTGTCAAAGTTTCGTTAGTTCCTTTTGAAGCAACTAATTCTTCTTCTAACAAAGAAATCTTGTTTGATAATTCAATGTTACTAGATTCAAACTCAGAAATTTTATTTTTTATCTCATCATTATCTCCTAGATTAACAGTTATCGCAGTTTGTTCAGCAACATCTGCAGAAACTTTTACATCACCTTTTACAGCAGTAACAATCTCTTCAACTTTGTTGTTAAACCATTCTTTTAACTCGTTAGTCATTTTTTTGTTATTTATATTAATACTTAATTTATTCTGTATCTCTTCCTGTGTAATGTTCTTAAACTTAGAAACATCATACTTCGCAGCAACTTTAATAGAATCAGAGATAGTATCAATAAAACCCATTTCTAATGCTTCGTTAGCATTTAACCAAGTTTCTTCATCCATCATCTCTGCAAGAGCATCATAAGATAATCCTGTCTTTTTTCTATAAATGTCTGTCAGTTCGCCTGTAATCTTCTCAAGAGTATCTGCTGTCTTTCTCATATCTTTAGCCTCACCCATTGTACCACCCCAAGCATTATGAATCATAAACAAAGAATTTTCAGCCATAACAACCTCATCTGCACCAAGAGATATAATAGTAGCAATACTCGCTGCTATACCCTCAATGTAAACTGTAGTCTTAGCCTCTCTCCTTTTGATTACATTATACATCGCCATACCATCAAAAACATCACCACCTAAACTATTAATGCGTAAGTTGATTGGCGTATCTTTTAAATCTTTAATGTCTGTAATAAACTCTTGTGCAGTTATGCCATAAGTTCCTATTTCATCAAAGATATATACATCAGCAGGTTTTCCTGCCTTGTTCTGAATGTTATACCATTTTTCTGTCATAGAGGCAAAAATAGAATATAATAAACCTTAGTTTACCTTATTTTCGTACAAAACTTTTAATATGTGATATTACTAGATGGTGTGGACTTCTTTCTCTCCTTGTAAACTATATTCTGTGCTTGACTTTCACTTATGTCGTACTTAATAGATAAATCCATCCAAGTGTTAGTTCTACTACCCTCATTGCCTACTAACATTCTATCAAAGTCTGCAATAACCATATAGTTTCTAAGTCTTTTAGGATCAATAATACCTCTTTCTACAAAATGCCTTACAACATCTTTGCAAGTTGGTGAAGAGCCAAATCTTTTCTCTAAGCCTTCTCCAGCAATTTCAATGAAGTCTTTGACTACATCTATTTTATTTTGCCTTTGCCTTTTTTGAGCCATTTCTTTTTTTAGGAGTTTGTTCTATTGCTATCCACTCTTCTACCATGTTTTCCCAAAACTTACATACTGCTGCTCTACAAGAAGTACACTTCATATCTTGTTTGTGTTGTGGGAATAATAAATGCCACTCTGCAAACATTAATCCTAAAGATTCTGCTTGGTACGTTGGAAAGTTTTTAGTGTGGTTTTTGTTTTTGATAACTGCATTAGTCATCATCTTTCTTTTAGTCTTTGCGTAATTGTTAGCGATTTCTTGGAAATTCATATATGTTTTTTTACCATTTATTCTGAGGACACTTACCAAAGAACTCTTTTGTTAAAGATGTTTTCGCATCTAGGAAGCACTTGCAATCAGCACATCTTGCACCTCTTGCTATTTTAGGTTTCTTTAGTAACATAAAGTTTCGGTAAAAACTACAACTTTTACATATATCTAGCCTTTCTAATTTGGTTTTGTTATCAACAAACATTTGTTTATTTCTTTGATTATTAAATTATTGCATCTGATTCTATCACACTAACTGAGTTTTGTGTTGAGGTTATATCTGCTTCAACTACTACTACTTTACTAGCACCTCCCATAGCACCCATCATTTGATTTTGTCCTAGTGCATTGAATTGTTGTTGTGAGAATGAAGGCATATTAAGTAATCCACCATCTGCAAACTTAACACCTCCTCCTGCAGCGTTTATTGCTGATAACTGTCCTTTAAACATTGATGTACTTCTTTTATTTATTACTGCCTCACCACCTTCTAATTCTACCACTCTACCACCTACTGCAAACTTCTCACCACCCTGTGCGTGTGATTTGCCTTGCACCATGCCTCCATTTGCAAATTCTTCTATCATGCCTCCTAATGCAAATTTTTGAGATGCTATTATAGCAATTTGTGCTGCAGTCATTGCTGCTATAAATGGAGAGAAAGCAAAAGACAAAACACCTGTTTGACCTGCTACTGTAGTCATTGCTAAAGCACCATTAATAATTGCTTGTGCTATATCTAATCTTTTCTTTTTTTCAAATGCTTTTCTTTGTATCTTTTCAACCCCCTCTTCATATTGCTCTTCAGTTATTAGTCCTGCATCTTTTTGCTCTTCAAGTTTTTTAGTTTCTCTTTCTGTACGTTTATTCAAATTATCAGACATAATTGTAAATATAGCATCTGAAGCAGCCTTCATTATTTCAAGTCGTTGTTGTGACTTTTCTATTTTGTCTTGTAATTCTTTTTCATCTAATTCTTTTTGTGTTTCATATTCAACACGCATTTGTTCCATGATTAAATCATGCTTCCTTTTTTCTAATTCTTCTTTTTGCTGAATAGATAAACTTTCATCTTCTAGTAAATTGTCTAATAAATCTATCTTAAATTCTAATAATTTTTTTGCTTGGTCTTTCTCTGTTTCTGTACCATTATAAACATCTTCTAGTAAACTATCCCAATAATCATCAGAAACTTCTTCTAAAAATTTTGTAGTGTCTGAAAAATCTTGTTTTTTTCTTTCTTCTTCTTCTTTTTCTATATCAGCAAGTCTTTTTATTTCATCTTCTTTAATTTGGATTTTTAGATCTAATATTTCTTTATCTATCTCAATAGTATCATCTTTATGCTTAATAAGAATGTTTTTCAATCTTTGTTTATGTTGAAACTCAAGAACCTCTAAAGAAGAATTTAATTGTTCTTTTGATATTTCATCATTAAGAAAAGCATTTTTTTGGTCTAATACCTTTTGTGCATATTTTTCTTCTTCTAACTTTTTTTCATCATCAAATTCTTTTTTCAAATTATTTGCTCTTATTTGAGCATTATTTGCTTGTATTCTAATTAGTTTATCTTCTAACTCTATTAATTCTTTTTTTTGTTTTTTTATATCTTTATTAATTTTTTTATCGCTTTCGCCATTTTTTCTTATTTTATCTGCTATTATTTCATTTTGTTTTATAGTAGTTCTCCAGTTCTTTGTAGCCTCTTTATGTAACGCTTCATCTATTTTTCCTTGTTTTAGTGTAGTTGCTAATTTTTTAGTATTAAACTCATCAAATTCTTCTTGCCTTCTAGTTTGTTCTTCTAATTTGTCCAGCAATTTATCTTGACTGTCCGTTAATTCATCAGTAGCACTTGCAGCAAATAAATATTTTTCTGCTAGAGTAGTTAAAAATACAACTAAAAGTCCAATACCTGTACTTGATATCAGTCTTTTAATTCCAACACTAGCAAGTGCAGTTGCTGTAGTAAATCCCTTCAAAGCACCTCTTGTTAAAACTAATGCCCTCATGTAAGCCCCTTGAGCAGTTGTAGCCCCAAAAGTCATCGCTGTAAAAAACTTATAGGATTTTGCTGCTGCAAAAACTGCTACTCTTAGTCTTACTATCCATTTAACAACTTTTACTATATTTCTAACACTATTAGCAATTTGTTCTGAATTTTCTGTAAGTTTATTTGTCCATTCTGCTAGATTATCTATTATATCTTTTAATCCTGAACCTAAATTATCTGTAAGTTTAATGGCAAGTCCTTGTGTTGCAGATGTCAATCTTAAAAATGCACCCTCAAGTGTATCTCCAATTATACTTGCTGCTTTCTTAGCAGCATCTTCGGCATTTCTTAATTCTTCTTTTAATTTCTCAACTCTTTTAGCACCTTTAACCATAACGCTAAATGCAGCGACCTGTCTAATATTAACAAGACCATCTAATGTTTCATCACTTGCTTCTCCTAAATCGGCTAATGCTCTTGATAGATCAACTGAACTATTTACTGTATATCCTAAAAACTTAGATAAGTCAGATGAAGAATCTTTCATTTTTAAGAATATATTTCTTAATGATGTACCTGCAATAGATGCTTCAATACCTGCATCTGTTAAAGTACCCATAATAGCAGTAGTATCTTCTAATGGTATATTCATACCTGCTGCGATTGGTGCTACTTTTGTCATAGATGTTTGAAACTTTTCTATGTCTAATGCAGATGAATTAAATGCTAGAGTCATGACATCGACTACTCTTGTAGTTTCACTAGCATCTAAATTAAAACCTCTAACTGCAGCACCTGCTACTGTTGCTGCTCTTGCTAAATCACTTCCAGTTGCTGTTGCTAGTAATAATGTTGCTTCCTGAGCATTTAATATTTCTTTAGTTGTAAAACCTAATTTACTAAAGTTAGTTTGTAGTTCTGCTACCTGTGTGGCTGTAAAAAATGTTGTTCTACCTAAATCTTGAGCAGTTTCAGAAAGTTTTTTAAATTGACTTTCATTTGCACCAGAAATTGCTTTAACTTTAGCCATTTGAAACTCAAAATCTCTAAATGTTTTTATTGCATTACCTATAGTCTGAGTTACCTTATTAAATATTACACCAGCAGCAAGATAACTAGCAGCCATTTTTTTAAACTGTTTACTAAGATCACCAGCACTTTTAGTGGCAGTTTTAGTTCTTCCTTCTAATTTTTTTAAATCTTTATCACCTTGTACGACTACCTGTACTACTATCTTTTCTGTATTTGTTGCCATATATATTATATTTTAAACAGCCTTTGCTTTTGTATTTTTATTAATTTGTTTTCTTATCATTTCTGCTACATCTTTACCTATAGCAGGTGCTAATTGTTGTGCAACTTTTTGAGAGTTTTCTTTTGCTACTATACCTGCAAAATTTGACCTTGTTAATTTATTACCATGTTGCCAGTAAACATAATCTTCTCTTCCATTTGCTTTTCTATTTGCATATACACCTCTTTTTAATCTTGCATATATAGCCTCTGCATACCTTTTTTTTAAACCTTTTGTATTCATCCATCTTATGATGTTTTGTCGGTTTACCGAAAAAGCAACTTTTGGGTCGTTTACTACTCTCCAATAATCCTTACTAGAAGTTATATTTAGTATTAGATTCTTACCTTTCTGTTGTACTCCAGTAAAACTTCTACTTAACTTACCAGTAGCGTGATATTCTTGTAATCTTAACTGACCTCTTAAATCTTTAATTATTAATTTAGAAACACTACCAAATGATTTGTATGTATTATTATATTTAATCATTATGTATTAAATGTTGGATTATTTAAGTTTCTTCTTAATACCTTATGACTATTACCCCATCTATCTTCAGCATATATTGGAGTTAAATAATCTTGCTTCTCTTTTATAGATATATTAGTTATTGTTGCATCTGTAGATGAGGTTGCAGTTGTTTGAAAATATATTACGATAACATCTCTACCACTACCTGCTGTAAATAATGATGTAACTAATCCTACATGACTTCTAATAACTGGATAAGTAATAGAAGCAGTTGATGTTAAAATAAAAGTGTCTTCAAATGGAGTGTATGTATTTACAGTTACAGTACCTGTATTTGGGTTTATAGGAGTTCGTAATTCTATTTGATACTCTACACCTTTTATTAATTCTAATTTTTGATACATACCACTATGAGATGGTTTACCTGCATTTCCATTAGCATTAAAAGTGTAATAACCACTACCACTTGTTGGTGCTACTGCAGCGTTTAAATTAATACCTGCATCGCTATGATACCTCATCCATTGACCTGCAGTTGTATTAGGTGCGTTTACTAAAGCATCTACAGCACCATCTTCTACATCATTTGTTGTGTAGTCAGGATCAGAATTTAATTGATTGCCATAAGCAAAAGCATCACCCCAATTCATAAACTCTCCATTAAAAGTAGTTGTTGTAGCAAATACTTCTAAACCACTTTGATTTGCTATTCCATTACCTGTTATCTGTTGTTCTCTAGCCATAATTAAATACCATTATTTTGATTATCTGTACCAATTTTACTTATAGGTGAATTACCCCATGAACTATCATTCCCTGTACTACCTGATGAAGAACCAAATGTAGGAATACTAGCAGCAGAGTCACCAACTTCAATCCATTCAATTAATTCTACTTTAGTTGTATTATTGTTATTAGGCATATAATCACTTACTTTATTTAACCTCCAGTATACCCCATCTAAATATATTAATTTTCTTAAGTTTAAGTTTATTATATCTGTAATTTTTAAATCGAAATAAGCAGTTCTAACTCTAGGACTTCTTTTAAATTGCTCAAACATATTTTTGTAATATTCTTCATACAATCCTTTTCCTGCTACAGGAGGGTCTGTATATTCACCTGTACTGTCATCATAATCTCTATGCCATACATTACCATAAGATAATATTGGACTAGAATCGATATAACCATACTTTTGTGCTATCTCTGGAGTGGTTTTATCTCTATTTATTGATGTCGCTTGTGGATATATATTTGATAAGTTACCACTACCTGATGCATCAGCAGTTATGTTTTGATAAATGCTAGTCCAAGTTTGTGCTATTGCTGTCTTCTCTCCAACTTGTGAAGCAGGAGAATATTTATTCCAATATAAAAGTCTAGGTGAAAACTCAAAACACTTTGGTGGTCTTGCTTCATCATTTGCACTTGTTATTTTATCATCCTCTTTTTCTTGCCATAGACATCCTGAAAATGGATTGTCTTTTGTTCCTACCCCAGTAGTGTCTTGGTCTTTTGCGTTAAATGTTCCTGCAAAGAAAGGATTTTCAAAAATACTCTCTCCTCTTTCAAAGTTACTTCCTAAATCTTCTTGATATGGGTATTCATCTTCTATACCTTTAAAATATTCTATTGCTCTGTATTGTACTGTAGCATCTTTGTCATCTGTTTTATATTTAAAGATAAAATTGTTTTTTAAATTAGTTTTCATCCATTTATCGTTAACCTCCTTACTTCTGTCTAACTTGTATGTCCAGTCTAAAGCATTTGCATAAGAATCGTAAAAACTATTAAAAGGCTCTATTTCTACTATTTTACTTGTTTCATTAGTTGTAATTTTTAAATTAAAAGCATGAGCAATACCCTTAATAAAATCTATTTGTTTGTAATCTTTACTGATAACATTATTCAAATTGTATGTCTGACCATATTCTACATAGTTTGGTGCAAAAGCAACATCAAAAGCAGATGACCCTGATGTTTTCCAAAATATATTTAATGAAAAGTTTTGTATTGAACTCAAAGCATTTAATTTCATTCCTCTAGATAATTTTATCTGGTCGCCTTCATTTAAGTAAACACCTTCCAAAACTAAATCATCTATATTTATGTATTCTGTAAAACTTGGATTATTTTCATCTACACCTTGACTTCCTGATTCTGTCAAAGGCTCAAAACCATGTTTTAATTGACCGACAATATTCCAACTTGTCTGACCTACAGTTTTAACTTCAACATTTATAGCAGCAGTTACAAAAAAAACTTTTTGGTCTTGTGTACCACCTTTATAAAGTCTAGCAACTTTTGCTTGTAATCCTCTTATTCTTAAATCATAATAACCATATTCTCCTATTGTTATAATATCACCACTTAATCTTGAATTTTCATCTAAATTAACTTTTAAGTTTTTATCTGGTGCAGAAGTATTTAATGACAAATCAGCCCTTCCTGCCCCTGTATAAAAATAATTATTATCTGCTACTGCTACATAATCAAGATTATCTTCACTTATATTATTAATTACAAATCTTGTAATTCCATTATCAGTTATTTCTGGTAAAATTTCAGTACCTGTCAAAGGCACTCTAGGTGCTACAAGTGTAGTTTCATCTAAAAATTCTGTTTCTACTGCGTACTCATCATATCTATCATTTGGATTGTTATAAGTAAAATTAGGAAGTAACCATACTAACTTTTTAAACATATCTGTGTCCATAAAAGTAGAACTTATAGTATATCCTACTTTCTTAAATATCTTTTCTAAAGTTGTTTTTACAAATAGTGCTGGTCGCCAATCTGGAGATGGTTTAGGAGTTCCATAAGAAAGCCCATTGTTAAAATAACCATAATAACCTATTGTACTTGCTGAACCTGTTCCTAAAGCATCATATTTAGTATCTAATAGTTGTATGTATGGTTCTTGAACAGAAAAATTAAAATCGCCATAAGATGTTATTGGATATACTATTGGAGATGTAGATGAATCACTATGCTCATCACTCCAAGTAGCCATAATCTCTGGCTTTTTATAAACCAAATTATCGCCATAAGTTTCCCAATCAATAGTATTCATATACTGATTGTCTAAAGAAAATGCCCATCCTAAATTGTTGCCATAAAAAACACAGTTATAAAAAGAAACTTTCTCACCATAACCTCCAACTCCAGTAACTTTTATTGTACCTACTGTAGAGTAAAGTTCATCTACAAGAATCTGACAAGGCATATTTTCAGTAGCACTATTAACATTCTCTCCTGTTGTAACATCAAACTTTAATATATTAGCAGTATATAAATTTCTTAATAACTGATTATTATTTTTAGTTGCAGGAACTTTAAATGTTTTACTGTAATCACCACTTGTTGCAGTTATATCTTTTATATCTGATATTTGAAAAGAAAGTGCTAATGGGAAGTCAGAATGATCTGTAACATCTAACTCTCCAACTATGCTTTTAGTCCAATCAATATTTGAACTTCCATCATAAACGTAATCTAAAATATTAATTTTTACTGACATTTATTAGTTTCTTTGAGTTATTACTTTATGTGCTAATGTATATTCTATATTAAACTTAACTAAACCATTTTCTTGATTAACAGTTTCAATATCACTATTTGTTATGATAACTGGTATATACTCTTTGTCTGATGGTCTTAGGTATGGATTTCTAGTATTCCCCATCTCTGTAGCATCTGTGTCCATCTCTATCCATACGTTTGGAGATAACATTATCTCTTCTAACCATTTTGCAACATCTTTATTTAAAGGCTCTGTATATACGCTTTGTGTTCTTTCTGCGTTTACATTAGTTACTTCTCTACCACCTTTATATATATCACCACCTCTCATGGTATCTGAATGATAACTTGTATCAGCAACACCAGCACCTGCCGAATCTTTATTCCCTTGATACCAAGTTCTATCACCACTTTTTCTCTCAATAACATCTCTACCTATTGTTAATCCTTCTACAATATCTCTTTTGGCAGTATAACTATCTGTTCCTCCCATAGAGTTTAACCAATGGAATCTAACAAAGCCATAAGGTATCTTTACACTCTCTCTGTCTATAGAATAATAATAATATTGTGATTGTCTTCTTTCTGCGTATGGCGACCACATACCAAACTTAGAAACACTAACTCTGTAAAATGCTGTGCTAGACGTTATTTTATTTCCTGTATATGCACTCCAATAAGGATAATTTGAAGCAGCAGGTGGAGTTGCAGGTGTAACCTTTCCTGCTTTTAAACTTGCAGTATTATTGATATAATAAGGAGATATGTTTTGTATGAAATTTCTATTTTGATATTCATTTGGAACTGTATAGCCACCACTATCAAATGTTGTTATATTATCTTCAAAATCTCTTATGTAAAAATCATTCTCAGCAGTACCATCTGATAAAAATGTTTCTACATATAATCCAACATTACCTACAATACTATCTAATCCTGCACCTCTAATTTGATAAGAATGTGTACTTCTTAAATAAAATTGTAAAAACTCAGCCTCATCTTCTAGTCTTACAGGCTTTTTGTAAATAGAATGAGTAGTGTCATTAATAAAGTTTGGACATCTACTTAAAAAACGATATGTAGTATAATTATCATCATCCATATTAAAAGTTTGAAAGTAATATAGAATATCTTTTTCAAATTGATTAACTGAGTTTATAATTGTTAAAACTGTAGATGTTTCAGGAGAATCTGTAGCAACAACTATCTTACCTGAAGAATCTAAAACTTCAAAACTTGCTTCTACTTGTAACCTTCTAAATGTTCCATTTTTAGAAACATTATAATTGCTTACCACATCACCAACCTGTGTTGTATTACCTAATAAGTTATCTTGCATTGTAAGTCCACCATTCATACCTCCATAATCACTACTTTGCCATGTGCCTTTGTTTATAGGGCATAAACTATAAGATAATTGGTCAGAAACTAATTGACTTACATCTATTGTAAATCTTTGTAATGGTGCAACTGAATTGTCAGTATATTTCTTATTAGAAATATCTTTAGACTTTTTTATTGTAGCAATTAATTCTTTATATGTACTGTCAACGTATGTGTAAACTTTAAAAACTACATTTACTAAATCTCCTGTAGCAGTTGCAGGTGTAGCCTCATCATATCCTGTTTTTTTCCATTGTATTTGATACCTTAAAGGGTCGTTTGCACTTTTTAAGTAATTTGCCCTATAATCAAAAAAAGAACCTTTCATGTTTGTCGAATCTCCAACTGGTTGAAATCCCCAGTAAACATCTCCATCTATCGCTGCCATATCTTAATATATTTTATATTTTAAATTTAAGTAACCTTTAACATCAGCAATTTCAGCAGTAGTTAATTGTCTATTAAATATTATTAATTCATTAAACTCACCAGTCATATAATTACCAGTATTGTATTTACCAATATTAAAACTAGCAGTATTGAAAGTTAATTCATGGTCAAAATTACTATTAGTATCAATACTGTCAAAACTTCCTAAAGCATCATAATACTCTAAATGTAATCTTTTGTTATGAAAGTGCATAATACCAATACGATAATCTCCATGAGCATCATCAGTTGTTGATACTGATAAATCATAAGTACCATCATTT
>Ga0222714_10002897_pt1 | contig 17831 bp, 20 predicted proteins | sample C33_3DmetaG_FD_165048 | JGI IMG/M metagenome (GOLD analysis project Ga0222714, IMG submission 165048) | Estuarine water microbial communities from San Francisco Bay, California, United States - C33_3D | ecosystem: Environmental > Aquatic > Marine > Unclassified | place: USA: California...
CAGCTCTTAAAACTGAAGCATATCCTAATAAATTTGCTTGAGATGATAGAGCATCTAAGTTTTGTGCCCTAGAAATTCGTGGTAATTTAAAAAAGCTTAATACTTTTATTTCCGGTCTTAATTTTTTAATTTCTTCAATTTTTCCAAAGTCAAATAATCCGATTAGTACTGCTCCATCTTTTAATTCTTTTAATTTCCTCTCTTCGATGAAATCTACACAGGCAACAATATCTAATTCGTTTAAGTTTTTAATTTTTGTGACATTATCTTCATTTGGAATGGTGTAGTTAAGGTTATCAAAAATTCCTTCTTCTAAAAATAAATTTAAGTTATATTTTTGGATTGACTCAGGATGCAGTGGTGCTCTAAAGTCATTTTTGTCAGATAAGAATCCTAATTTCATACTAAATTATTTTATATTCACTAATAAGCTACTAGATATTTTTCTAATTCTCCTGCAGCAGATAAGAGATTTAGATCTTCGTTATCAATATAAAAAATATCATTTTCAAATTTTATTGATAAATACTCAAATCTGTTCAAGAATATTTGGACATCTTCAAATATATAATTTACTTTAAAATATAATTTATCATCTTGAATATAAGCCTCTTTGATAAAAGAATGATATTTTAAATAACCTAATAGTTTCTCAAGAATATCTCGCATATAAAAATCTTACTAAATAAAATAACTACATGACAATACCTTCACCTTGTATCAGTGTTTGCGTAACAGATCCTGGTAGTGATCTTTGTTATGGGTGCGGTAGAACAACACCTGAAATTGCAAAATGGTCAAAATATAGTGATGAAGAAAAAAAACAAGTAATCGAAATTAGTAGAACTAGAATGCACAGTTGGCAACTTGAGGCTTTTGATAAAGCTTATAAAGAAATTATAGAAACTGGTACTAGTCCTATAAAAAAACAAAAATTACAAAACAAAAAAGACTAAATTAATTTATTTATTTTTAGTTACTAACGGAATACTAGCTAACAATTCTTCAGGTAAATCATCTACTGACCCCTGGTGCTGGCTATATGAACTCAAGAATTCTTCTTGAATGCCCGTTTCTGGGAAGATAACATCAAAGATGTTAGGATGGTTAACAATATTTGGTGCACCACCGCCTCTCCACTGCTCTGCTGATGGATTAATTTCCCTAATTCTAGAACCGTTCGGTCCATAGCCATCTTGGGACATCATGACAACTCCATAATGCCATTCTTCTGGATTACCACCACCTAAATGGTTTTCGATGTCTAATTTGACAACAATAACACCTTTGTCAGGAACTACTACAATATCGAATTGATTAGTGACTAACTCTATTTCCCCATTTTGAAGTGATTTCCAAATTTGCGGTTCCCAACCTTCAATAACAATATTGTATTCCCATCCTGAGCCTTCTGGCATCTTTGCAAATCTGTAATTTCCTAAAGCCTTACTTCCGGTTTCTAATCCAAAGTCTTTGTCAATGTAAACATCTATAGTTTGAACAGAAAGATTTCGTGGTGATCCCCAAGGGTTTCTTACAGCACTTAATATGTCAAAATTTAATACGAGACTTCCTTCAGATACTCCTGCGGAAAAACTTTCAAAATCATAGCTCCCAGGTAAAAATACAGAATCTGTTGGATATGTGTATGTTCCTTCTCCATAGTCATCTTGAATTGGGTCTTGAATATCAATAAATAATTCTACATTTGATACTTCGGGTATAAATATTGCTAAAGGTCTTGAAGGCTCGATAAAATTGTCAAACGTATCCGAATATAACCTTAATTTAATTTTGTCACCAAAACTTAAAGCACCTAGTTCTTCTAAAGGAATTTTTACAAATAACTCATTTCCATTTGCAGATATTTCAGTAGTTTTTTCATTTAAACATTCTGTAGAGTATTTATTTTCTCTAACACTACCGTCAAATGGGAGGTCTTTTTTTAAACATGTAAAGTAATTACCATTTTTTAATAAATCCCCTTTATGAAAAATTACTTGTGTTGCTTCTATTCCAAGAAACTCTTGAGCTGAAGTCTCGTTATCTTTAAATGGTAACGACGACCTCCTCAATTTTGTCTTTGATGGACTTTCTATATAAATATCTAAATCCTCTATAGACCACGGATTCGAAGCTTGCATTGACGTTGAAGAGGATTTAATTGATAAATATAGGAAATCAATTGAAAATCTGTACATAATTTCAGATACCTTTCCATCAGCCTGAACTACTCCAGCATCTGACCAGATAGAATTATTTTTTTCACCATTTACAAGCAATACTTGGTTTTCATTTAAAACTGAATCAGATGGTTTATCAAATAGTTGGGCTGATGGTGCAATAATTGGAATGTCCAAATATGCTGGAGGTACCTCTCCTAAAGAGTTATAAACATTTTTTAGTAAATTTCGAAAAGCAGATCCGAAATAATCATCATTTCCACTTGATTGGTCGCTTCCATACCACCAAAACCAATCTGAACCTTCTGCTAAAAGCATGTAATCAAATGCTGTTGCAAGTTGTTCAGTCGAATATTTCCCAGAAAGATTGGCTTTGTCATAAAACGCTCTTGTTTTTTGTAAATAATCCCATGCATAAGCTTCCTCAGTTTCCCCAATCCATGTAGCAAAGTTTGGCTGAAACCAAGAAGCAGGAAATACACTATCTAATTTATCTATCTGATCACCATATGAGTCTAAATATTCAGTCGGAGTAACTGTTTTTAACCATTTTGTATCAGAAAATGTTTGATACATTTCACGTAAGAAATCTATGCCGTCATTTTGATAATGCTCCCATGCATTTTCGCCATCTAAAATTATCGAGACAACTAATGGCTTATCGAGTGTTTTACTAACCTCTCTTGCTGCTTCTAAAGAAGTCATAATATCTTGAACTGCCATTTTCGGAGACATTCCAGAATAAGTAAAACCAATTTGATCTGAAATTCCAATATCTCTAAAAAATATAGCAACATCTTCTTGTCTAGAAAGTTGACCGTACCAAGGTGTATATAATATTTCTGGGTTTGTTACTATACCTTTTGTATTTCTTTTAAAAGTTGGTAAGTCCAAAGATTTTGATAATACATGCTCTCCAGTTGCAATCCATTTAACTCCTTCTTTTGCAAACATACCAAGAATTTCTTGAGATACAGCTCCTTCAGCTGGCCACATACCTATTGGTCTTTGTCCTAAAAGTTCTTCCGCTAAGTCAAGACCTTGAGAGACTTGGATTGCAGCATCATTTGGTTTACTAAACCTTTCAGAAGGCAATTCTGCGCCAACATCTCCTACAGCAGCTAAATTTGTATCGAAAAGTAACGGCAAGATTGGATGCGCGTACGGTGTAGTTGTAATCTCAATTTGTCCACTTTCCCAAACTGCTGCATGAGTTGGTATTACCTTATCAATTATTAGTTTGTGCTGCTTTAGTAGAGTTTCTTTATCAATTTCAGAATAGTTTCTAGCTTTTGTAACTAAATCATTTAGTGGTTTTTGAGATAAGTACTTTGGATCGGTCCAAGCTAAATTAAATAACACTTGTAAGTCTAGAAATTCCTGATTACTCCAATTTTTCCAATCCTGAGAAGTGTTTCTAAGTTCTACATATCTAGGAAATCTAGCAATAACTTTAGGATTTGTATCAAAAAACCTTGAAATAATAAATTCTTTATCTACATCATTAAGATTCTTTGAATCAATTTCCGTATAAAACCAATATAAATCTTTAGCTCCATTACTAAAGTCTTCAAGCTGTCTTAAGAGAACAGGCGTTAAATTAAACGTTGCTTTAATTTTTGGGTATTCTGTTATAAGCTCAACCATATCTAAGTAATCTTTAGTTGCGTGTACCCTCACCCATGGTCTTGTGTAATACCCATCATCATTTTTTGTATAAAAAGGTTGATGTTGATGCCACATTAACATTACATATAACTCTGGTTCGTCTTTAGTTTCTTTTTCTATTTCAACTGTTGTAATATCAGAAGATTTATTTTCTTGATTAAAATCTGTATTCGTTTGACCTGTGCACATTACAAAAATTAGTAATAGTATGAATAATTTATTTTTCATTTAAAATATTTTAGTAAATCAACTTAAGGGTTCAAGTTTAGCGGTAAAATGCCTGAGTAGTTTTGGTTGTTTAATTACCTTAAATCCTTTTAGGGTATCTTTTTTTTCTGTAAGTTTTTCTAATACTTCACCCACATAATCAAAATGGCTTTGTGTATAAGTTCTTCTTGGCGCTGCAAGTCTAACTAACTCATGTGTAGCGGGTTTATCAGGTTCTCCATTTTCTTGAGCAACTCCAAAAGCAAGGGTTCCTAATTCAACACCTCTAACCCCACCTAGCAAATATAGTTCGCAAGCAACTGAATGTCCTGGATATTCATGTGGTGGTATGTTTGGTAAAAAAGTTTTAGCATCAATATAAAGTGCATGTCCACCAGCTGGTTGGACTATTGGTATTCCATATTGAATAGCCTTATCTGCTAAATATGAAATTGATTTTGCTCTATATTCAAGATAATTTTTATCTGTGATCTCTTTTAGACCTTGAGCTAAAGCATCAAGGTCTCTTCCAGCTAGACCTCCGTAAGTAGGGAAACCCTCTGTAAGAATTAATAAGTTTCTAGCTTCTTCCGCTAGATTATCATCATTAAGTGCTAACAAGCCTCCAATATTCCCAAAGCCATCTTTTTTCAAGCTAATTGTACAGCCATCAGCTAATCGAAAAGCTTCTTTAGCAATTTCTCTGATTTCTACATTTTTATATTCTTCTTCCCTTTGTGATACAAACCAAGCATTTTCAGCAAAACGACAAGCATCTAATAACATCATTTTGTTGTATTTATTACAGAGCTCTCTAACTGCTTTTAAGTTTTTCATTGATACAGGTTGTCCACCACCTGTATTATTTGTAATTGTCATTAAGACAAATGGAACTTTCTTAGCGTTATCACTTTTTAATAAATCTTCTAATTTTTCAAGATCTATATTGCCCTTAAATGGTGCTGGGGTTAATAAATCTAAACCTTCTTTGCAAAGCAGATCTACAGGTTCTGATTGAGCGAATTCAAAATTAGCACGAGTAGTGTCAAAATGACTATTACTTGGTATTATATCTCCTTGGTTAACAGCAATACTTGCTAAAATCTTTTCACTTGCTCTACCTTGATGTGTTGGAATTATATTTTTGTACCCTGTTAATTCTGAAACAACATCATGAAAACGTTGCCAAGAAAGAGATCCTGCATAAGACTCGTCTCCACGCATTATTGAAGCCCATTGTTCTGAAGACATAGATCCAGTTCCAGAATCTGTAAGCAAATCAATAGTAACTTCTTGTGATTTCAAACCAAATAGATTCCAGTCCTCTCTTTTTAGAAATTCGAGCCTTTGTTCTTTAGATGTAATTGGAATAGCTTCAACAGATTTGATTTTAAAAGGTTCAATTATAGTTTTGAATTCCATAGCTGAATTGTAACTTAAGACAATTTAGATATCATAATATTTATGGTTAAAATTCATCAAAGTGTTGAAAGTATTTATTCTCAAAATCAATCTACACTTGAAATTTTTGAATGCCTGGATGAGTTTTCCGATACTCAAGAATTTTGTAATCACTATGGTTTTAAAATTGAAGATTCTTGTAATGCAATTTTAATAAAATCTAAAAAACCTGAAATTTTTTATGCAATGTTTTGTGTACTTGGTTCAAATAAATTAGATGTAAATCACAAAGCTAAAGAAGTAATGGGATCTAAAAAAGTTAGTTTTGCTTCTAAAGATGAAGCGGAAAAAGTAACAAATCAAATTTATGGTGGTATTAGTCCACTTGGTCTAGAAAAAAATATAAAGGTATTTATAGATCAGAATGTAATGACAAGAGAAAAAGTTTTTATTGGTGCAGGAAATAGAGTATCAAAATTTTTTTTATCTCCTGAATTACTTCAGCAATTAACTAACGGTACTATTACTGAGCTAACTTAACCCTTTTCTACAAAGACTTGCTGCTTGAGGAAATAAAGCTTGTCCATTAAATCCTGGTAAACGACCTCCTTGTAGATATGTTTTAAAACTACCTTTTATATTTTCAAACTCTTCTGCAGAAATTGTTTTAGGTTCCAATAAAATTCTGAAACGATCAGGAAGATTATTAATTACAAATTCTTTTTGATATGAATCTAATCCATCGACATAGTTTGCTAATACGTTAATTGTTACTTCATAATTTTCTATGACTTCAATACAGTTTTCATATTCAATTTTTGATAGTGGTGTTGTTTCAACATCATAATCCGCTTTATATTGAAGATATAAAACAGAAACTATAAAAATGATAAAACTATATAGTAAAAACTTTATTGGAAATAATACAACTTTTTTTACAGGCCAAATTATTAGTTTAAATAAGCGTTTGAACATGAAATTAGTTTAGTGCGATAACAAGACACTGACAGGCGCCACCAGATTTAAGAAATTCTGAAACGTTAGCAACTTTAGGAGTTAATCCTAAATTTGCAATTGTTTCAATAACTTCTATTTCATCAGACGGAAAAATAACATTTTCGTTTATAACAACTGCATTGCATGCAAGTTGATTTGCATCATGTTCTGACACTGGGTGTAAATTAAAAATTTTATTAAAAGCAGACAAAGTTGAATCTTTAAAAGCTTCGGGATAAAATATTGCATCTCCCGATGAAAAATGCTGGAAGCATGTGTCCAGATGGTAAAACTTATCTTGAGCTAGCTCAACTATAATTGGCTCTAATTCAAATTGTTCCGCAATATAAATTAAAGCTTCTTTATCACTTCTAATGCCATATGAACCTATTAATTTATCGCCATAAACGAATGCGTCACCTCTGCCTTCAAATTTAAACTCTTTAGGAATTCTTGCAACTTGATATCCATTCTCAGAAAACCATTTTTCAAATAAGGCTTCTTCGCCTACTCTTTCTTTATATTTAAAATTTGCAATTAGAACTTTATCTTCTTTAATTATTCCTGAGTTTGCAGTAAATACTAAGTCTGGTTGATTTGGGTGTGCAGGAACTAACAAAACTTCCGCACCAGATAATTCAATAGTTGACTTTAGATTATTCCATTGTTGAGTTGCAAGTTCTAAATCAACTTCAGTACCTTCAACCATCCATGGATTAATTGAGTATTCAACTTTAAAGTACTCTGGAGAACTCATTAATACTTTTTTTGTGCTCATAAAATACAGTTTACTTTTTTATACATGATATGTATATTCTATTTGTGTCTGATTATTTAATAGAAGATATCAAAGAAAAAGATATCTATAATTGCTATTTATTAAACGAATCTAATACACCTAATGTTGGAAGTGAAACTTTCAAAAATTTTACAAATCTAATTGAAAATGCCGACTTAAAATTATGCGTTAAAGATAATAAAGTTATTGCTTTTGCTGTCTGCTTCACAGATAGTCATAAAACTACATCATATTTGAATTCAATTAATCATTTGAATTTTAAACAACTAAAAAAAATGGTAAAAAATTTTGTCTATATTGACAGAATTGCAGTAGATGATAAATATAGAAATTTAGGAATTGGGTCTGATTTATATAAAAAAATTTTTCAATATGGAAAAGCTCAAAACTTATCCGCTGTAACTGCTGAAATAAACTATAAGCCTATAGAAAATGAAACATCGTTTAAATTTCATAGAAAGCATAATTTTAAAGAAATTGCTATAAAGAAATACTCAAACAAATATGAAGTATCTTTTCAAAAAAGTAATATTAATTAATAGAGTTGATTTATGAAATTTGAGTTACCAAGAAGACATAGAAAAAGTTTTGAACAAATTACAAAAAATAAAATAGATCATAATTACAACAAAATTGAATCCATTGAAGCTTTTGATAATATAAAAAAAAGTTATATTAAATCACCAGTTACATTTGGCTCAAAAGGTGGGAGAAAAGAATCCTTGCTAGAACTCTGTATTATTGTAAGCAATCAGATTGCAAATGAGTATAAAGATTGTGATGTTGTTATAAATAAAGGTATTCCTGAAATAATAAAAGTTAAATCTTAATGCGTAAATTAATTATAGATGCAGATACTGGCTCTGATGATGCTGTAGCTTTAATACTTGCCTATAGAAACTTAGAAAAAAATCAGATTTTAGGTGTCTCAGTAGTTTCAGGAAACGTACCTTTACAACAGGCTGCACTAAATACACGTTATGTAAATGAGCTATGTGAAATCAATATTCCAATTTATAAAGGAGAAAGTAAGCCTCTTACTAGAGAGTACAAAGAAGTCTTCACATCTTCTCAAGCAAATCAAATTGCGTTAAGTTACAAAAATCTTTCCACTTCAGCTCAACACGTTCATGGCATTGACGGATTAGGTGATATTGGTTTAATCCCTGAAGAAAAAAAGTTTGAAACTGAAACAGCCCAAGAGTTTTATACAAAAGCACTGACTGAAAATGAGTCAATAGATTTAGTTACATTAGGACCACTAACAAATATTGCCTTAATGTTGGAAAATAATCCAAAGTTGCTCCATAAAATTAAACATTGTTACATTATGGGAGGTAGCTCTAACGCACTTGGGAATGTAACTAAATTTGCAGAATACAATTTTTGGGTTGATCCTGAGGCAGCAGATAAAGTTTTGAATTCGGGAATACCAATAACAATGATTGGCTGGGATCCGTCTCTTTATGATGCAATGATAGACAATAGAAAAATTGTTGAAATTGAAAAATTAAATACAAAATATTCAAAATTTACTAATGACATCCAAGTTGTCCTTAGGCAAATGATGAAAGAGATTTTTGGAGAGGACAGTTACGATTTACCAGACCCCCTTGCAATGGCTGTATACCTCGATCAAACGATTATCAGTCAAGCCATTGAAGTAAATGTAAGAGTTGATACTAGAGATGGTATGACTAGAGGAGGTTGTATACTTGATTTTCTAAATCTTGAACCTAACTCTCATAAAATAAGAGTTGTTCAAAGGTGCCACCAAGAGAAGTTTTTTGATTTGCTCAAAAAAAGTTTAAGTTAGTGCCAATAAATTCAATTACTTTTGAATTTTTATTATTACAAATAAGTGTTGCATTTAGCCCGGGCTTAATTATTGCACTAGTTGTTAATGAATCAGTTCAGAGAAACAAAATTAGTGGTATAAAAGTTGCAATAGGTGCTGCTTTTGGATGTCTCATTATTACAATTCTCTCAGCAATTCTTGTAAGTTCTCTATTCTCAAAGATTCCAACAATTTTAACTTTAATTTATTTAGGTGGAACAATATATATAATTTTCAAAGGATTTAAAACGTTTAATACAAACTCAGCTGACTTATTATCCAACTCAAGTGAAAATTTGATTTTGAGTGGATTTAAATTAAATCTTTCAAACCCGAAAATGTGGGTATTTTATTTAACGGTACTTCCCATTTTTGTATTTGATAAAGAAAAGATTTTTATTGAGTTAATTTACTTAGGTTTAATAACAGTGTTAATAAACTTATTTGCTGATGTTTCCTATGCAATATCTAGTAATTATTTTTTTAAAGATGCATCATTAAAAACAAAAACTCTTATTAATAAATTAAGTGGAATTACTTTAATTAGTATTGGTATTTATTTATTTTTTACCAGGTTTGTCTGAGGATTTTTCATCAGTATCTTTGAATAATTCAGCCACTGCTCCAATACTGCCTAACGTAGCAGAAAGATCGGCTGGTAAAAATATTTTTGTGGCCTTACCATTTGCAACTTTTTCAAGAGATTCTAAGTATTTTATTGCAATCAAATCGTTTGTAGGATTTCCTTTATGTATTGCTTCAAAAACTTTTTCAATTGCTTTAGCTTCACCTTCAGCAATTGCAATCTTTTCATATTTTTGGGCATCCGCAACTTGCTTTAAAGCTTCTGCTTCACCACTGGCATCTAGAACTTGAGATTCTTTTCTGCCTTCAGCTGTCAAAATAGCAGCTCTTTTTAATCCTTCAGCTTCTGTAACTGCTGCTCGTCTATCTCTTTCAGCTTTCATAACTTTGTTCATTGAATCTTGGACATCTTGAGGTGGATCGATTCTTTGTATTTCAACACGAACGACTCTGGTTCCCCATTTATCTGTAGCATCATCCAAAATAAGTTTTAGCTGAGTATTTATTGTTTCTCTTGATGTTAAGGCAGCATCTAATTCCAAGTCACCGACAACATTTCTTAAATTAGTTTGCGCTAACTTTGTTGCTGCTGTCATAAAATCACCAACGTTATAAACAAGTTTTCTAGGATCTGTAGGTTCATAATAAATAATTGCATCAACTGTAATAGTTACATTATCTTTTGTTATAACTTCTTGAGGTGGTACATCAATTACTTGTTCTCTCATATCAACAATAATTATTCTCTCTAAACCTGGAATCACGATGTTAAGACCTGACTTAGCTTCTCTATTATACTTTCCAAGACGTTCAACAAGACCAGTTTCAAATGGTCTAATAATCCTAAAAATTCTAAATACTACTACGCCAAGAATTCCAATTATTAATAATGTTCTTACAGCTGCAAATAAAATTTCCATAACTTAACCCTAATAGTCTTTTGCTTTAACTACTAATTTCGTACCATCGATTTTTACAACCTCTACAAGTGACCCTGGTAAAATACGCTTTTCAGCAGCAAGAATTAGCCAATCGTCACCTAGTACATGGGAATTAATTGCTTTATAAGGATCGATCTCTTTATCAACATGAAAAGTTTTTCCAATATATTTATTTACACCTTCTGAAAACTCTTTTCTATTAATGTTTTCTTGCTTTTTTGGACCAAAAACTTTAATTGAAATGTATATTCCAAAAATAGTAAAAAGAAAAAAAACCGCGATTTGTGTATTGAAATTTTCGGTGATTAATGATGTTAAACCAGCAAATAATGCGCCAATTGAAATTGGTAAAAAAACAAATCCAGAAACCATTAGCTCCGCAAGTAAGAAAACTGCAGCAGCAATAAACCACATATTGCTCATATTGAAATTTTAGTTTTAACTTGCTTCTTCTTCAAGCTGCTCCTCTTCAAAACGATTAAGAGCAAGTAAAAACATTATAAAAAGAATAAGGGATGCAACCATAAAAGTAATAGGTAGGACTCTAATTTCAAAAGCATTTAAACCTTCAATATCAGCAGGCTTTGGTCCTCTTGGAGCGTATAAAATAAATAAAATAGAATTAATCACTCCCCAGCCAAAAGTCGCTGCTCCAGTGATTAAAAATCCTAATCTTCTACCAAGATTTGTTGAATTAATTAAATAAACTGATCCAGTAAATACTATTAATGAACCAATAAACATCAAAATCCCAGTAACGGTTAAATTAGCAGAAAGGAGTGAGCGCATTATTTCACGCATCAGGACCCATTCCTCTTAAGTAATCAATAATTAACTCAATATCTTGCTCAGAAAGTACAGCACCAAAGCCTGGCATCTTACCCCCACCTACACCATTAACTCCATAAGCTTTACCATTTTCAGAACCTTTAATAATAAAATCTACCATATCTTGTTTTTCTTTAAATTGAATATTTGCTCTACCAGCGCGCAAAGCAGGACCTAGACCACCTGAGGCAATTTTTTTAGTATAAGCTACTCCAGCAGAATATCCTGCTGTATGACATCTGGCACAATAAGCATTAAATAACCCGACTGCTCTTTGTGCTTTTTCTAAATCACCATTAAAAGTAGTATCAGCAATTTCTTCAAAAGAAACATCCCATAGTTTATTTTTTAATGCCTCTTCCAGAAAAGCTAAACCAACTTCGGCATCATTTAAAAATTTATCATATCCTTCGAATACGATGGTTTCATTAATAAGATAGCTTTCTAACTCAGATAAGTAACTACTTGCGACTTTTGAATCTTTTTTACCAAACACGGACTCTTCATTATCAGGATCTAAATTCAAAATTGATGTACCTAAAATTTCTGAAATATTTTGACTGTATGTTGATAATTCTATTTCTACTGAATCTGTTAAACCGTCTTCATCAGTATCTATTCCTCCTTCTCTATTTAAGAGTTCAGAGATATCGATCACAGCTTTTTGGATAACAGGTAAGTCTGTAGGTGATTTTTTAATATCGTCAATTAAAGCTTTTTGTTGAATTATTTCATTTTCAACCAGTAACTCTGAAGTTTCTAACCTTAGAAGTGCTCCTGAAATATTTGATTCGATGCTCTTAAGTTCTTCTTGTTGAGAAATTTGCATATGGTGTAAGTATTCAATTAAATCATCGAGTTGACCGTCGTTCATTGGACCGCCACCTTCTAATCCCCAAGCAGGCATTGGGGAATTAGCTCTACCATAAATTAACCAGTATCTAACTTCTTCATCGTCATATCTGTAAAAAACATTATTAATTGCAGGAGCAGCCCAAGTAACATTTATTCCACTTCTTTTTTCTAGATATGCTGCGGCACCACCAGAACCATCAACACCATGACAGTTTCCACAACCAAACTCTTCATATAGATGGTGTCCTCTTTCAACAGATACTTCATCAAATGCTTCAACAAATTCTTCTTGTCTATTTTGTTCACCAAGATAATACAAAGGAATCATGACAGTAAGAATTGAAGCTACAATTACTGCAACTGTTAGTGTTTTATCTAAGGTTTTTGTTTCAAGCTCGTCATCGTTTCTATATTTTGATTGGTTTGGGATGTAATCTTTTACCTTACCAGAACCTCTAAATCCAATAGCAGCAAAGAAAGCAAGAGCGCCAACTATTCCTAAAGCAATCAAGGTTATTAAAACTGAACTATTCATGTTATTCCTCTGTTGTTAAAGCTATACAGGATAAACCTTGCGGATACTTAACTGATAGTTCTGGTGCTCTTGGTGATTCTACAATTGTTCCTGTATCAATTATGAATCTTCCAGATACAACTGAAACATTAAATCTATCTAAATTTCTAGGTGCAGGGCCAGCAAAATACTCTCCTACCATATTGTATTTTGATCCGTGACACGGACATTCAAAACCCTGGGATGAATTACACCAAGGCACTCTACATCCTAAATGAACACAACGTTGGTATACAGCTACTAATCCCTCAGCAACTGTCGCTCCAGTAGAAAACTGGGATTTTGATGCAGCTGCATCGTTTAAAGGTAGGACATAAGCTCTAGCTGATGGTATAAACGCCGGAAGTACTGAACCATCTGATTGAAATATTTGGTTTTTTAGTTCTTCTACTGTGCCAGCATCTACTTTAGATCCAAATCCACCTGAAATCTTTGGCCAAAAAAAACCTAAATAAGAAATTAATTGAATACCAGCAAATGCTCCAAATGAAATTCTTAGGGCTTTTGTTAAAAATTGTCTTCTGGTAATACCTGCTTCTTCTTCAGAAATTTCCTCAAATACTTCTTTCTCTTCAAGTTTTACTATTTGATCTGATGTGACTTCTGTGACTGGTTCAATAATTGGAGAAGGTTCAGAATCACTTTTTGGTAAATCTGGTTCTAAAAAATTAGTTTTTGAATGATCATCCTTAAGAGCTTTTTTATCAACATTTTTCTTCCAATTAAAACTCTTAGGTCTCCTTCCAGTAACTACCGTCACTATTCCTACTATCCCCAAAATTCCAACTAGTGCAAAAGTTGCAAATGATACTTCAATAATATTCATTCGAAATTTATCCAATCCAGTAAATCATCAAACCATATTCCATCAATCCAAGGATAAGTCCAGTTCCATCCTGGTCCTCTGAACAAAACTCCAATTATTGTTAAAATTCCTGCACCAGCTAGAAAAAAAGTATAAAACATAATTGCAAATTTTCTTTTTGAAGGATTGGTTTCAGGATTTCTATCTATATAAGGAAAAGCCATAAACAAAACAACACCGAGTACTAGTGGAATCATAACTCCAGCTATTTGCGGATCCCAATAAGAAAGAAGTTCTTGTAGACCCAAGAAATACCATGGAGCTTTTGCTGGGTTTGGTGTTACGTTTGGGTTTGCTTCAGCTAATAAAGGTGCTTGTAAAATTGCAGATATTAAAACTAAAAATGCAGTCATGCTCATTAAAGCTACAAATTCGGGAAGCATAAGATGTGGCCAAGTGTTTACCTTATCAATAGGTTCACTAACTGATTTTTGAATTGGCTTTGCTTTTACGACTGTTAATAATCTTTGCGTAACTTTAACTTCTGGAGAGAATTCAACTGCAACAGGTTTTTCAGTATTACTAACAGGAGCAGCAACTGCTTTTTCTTCTTGAACAACTGGAGCAGCAACTGGTTTTTCTTCTTGCACAACTGAAGCAGCAACTGCTTTTTCTTCTTGAACAACTGGAGCAGATTCTTCTATGATCAGAGGTTTTTCTTCAATTACTTGTACTTCAGGTTCTTTGGAAACAATAGTTGGTGTAGCCTCTCCTTTCATTTCCGCAAGTGCTTGCTCGACAGAAATACCCAGTGCTTTTGCTCTTGCTTCAGCAGATCTTATTAATAAATGTTCAGGTATATCAACCATAATTACTTTCTAGAGAGGTCCTGAAATTCCACCGTCTTTTCTGACTCTCCAAAAGTGAACAGCCATAAAAATAACGATGATAAATGGTAAAAACAACACATGAAGTACATAAAATCTAAGTAGCGTTGCAGTAGTTGCTTCTAGACCGGCAAACAAAGCAAATTTAGCTTGAGCTCCTATTACTGGTGTATAGCCAGCCATATTACCACCTACTGTAACTGCCCAAATAGCCAACTGATCCCAAGGTAATAAATACCCAGTGAAAGAAAGTAATAATGTTAATAGAAGTAAAATTACTCCAATCACCCAGTTGAACTCTCTAGGTGCTTTATAAGCGCCATGATAAAAAACTCTTGACATGTGTAAAAATACTACAAGAACCATAAGGTGAGCACCCCATCTGTGCATATTTCTAACTAACGAACCGAACGCTATGCTTGTTTGTAAATTCTGAATATCTACATACGCAAGTTCTGTTGGTCTGAAATAAAACATAAGCCATATTCCAGTAATGGTTAACACTATAAAAAGAAAAAAGCTTAATCCACCTAGACACAATGTGTATGAGAGTCTCACTCCGTGTCTTTTTACTTTAACTGGATGGAGATGATAAAGAACGTTGTTCATAACAACATATGATCTATTTCTTGGACTGTCTACATACCCTTTTCTAAACGGAGAACCTGGTCTAAAAATACTTGACCAAAGTTTTGAACCTTTAAAGCTCTCACCTGCATTAGAACCTGCTTCTTTAATCTTGTCCCTGATGGATAACTTTTGCATTACTTTATTTTATAACCTTCCGTATATATATCCGTGTCTGTCACTTCTTTCACCTGAGTCTTCATCCCATGGTGCTTTATAAACTCCATTTTGTACTGCTTGATCTGCTAGGGATCCTGCAAATTTTCCAAGTGAAATGACCCCTGTTGGGCATCTGTCAACACATAAAGCACATCGTGTACACGCTTCTTCATCAACTACAAAAAATCCTGGTGACTCTTCAATATCTGGATTTTCTACGTTTATAGAATCTTCAATTGCTTCAACTGACAAATAATGAATACATTTCCATGGACATATGTCTACACAACCTTCACATAAAATACATTCAGATTCATCAATATGTAAAAATTGTTTTGGTCTCACTCTTGATGCAACTTTGTCTGTCTCAACCATCGCAAGATTGTATTTTTTTTCAAATTTTGGCATTTCAATAAGTACTTCAGATTTAGCCATCTTGTTTCACCTTTATAACTTCTTTTCCATAGTCAGAAATTCTTGTCTTTGTTTGTTCTATTTTTGTATTTATGTCTTGAATCATATAAGCAATTACAAGTCCGGCAATTAAAAAGTTTGTTGAGATGCCCATTTGAATTAAATCTTTTAACGCCGCAAGGCTAAGGCTAACTTCATTGTTTAAAAACAATATTGGTGGAAATTTTATAAACTCTCTTTGCCCTGTCCATTCAAGTGGACCCTGAGCTAAGTTAAGCCATTCAGATGGAACAACTCCCAACAATAACGTCATTTCTATCCAAACTAAAAAAGCATAATATGTAGCTTTTGCCCATGTAAGTTCATTCTGATTCCACGCAAGTAAAGCCATCCCAAATAAAAGAATTTGACTAGCTCCAAATGCAATCAGCTGACCGATGGTCACAGGAAGCCATCCTCTTGGAATCCAATTAAAATAATCTACAACTTCATCAGCAGGAAAAAGTGCATAGTGTGCAATTATTACACCAATAGATAATCCACCTAGGCCTGCAACAATTGAAAGCAGCCCTACTCTGTATTTAAATTTATAAATTGTGTAAATCAAGATTCCTCTAAAATTCTTAAATCTTACCTTTTAATAATATCGCAAGATTGAATAAATATATAAATTGAGAGCAATAACTTTTTAAAATTTTCGAGTCAATCAAGTCTCATTTTTCCAATATAATAGTAAAGTCAAATTGAATAATTGCTAAGAATGAAATTGAAAATTATCCCAAAGAGTGAACAAGATTTGTCTAAATTTTTTTTAGTACTATTTCCTGTTTTTCTTATCTTCTCACTTGGAACACAATTCTTGCGAGATGCATATTTTTCATTTTCGAACTTACTACCTAATAACCAAATATTTAATTATGGATTTCTAGATAGATTATACAATCAATTAACGTTTGGATTAACAGCTTCAATTATCTTGCTGTTATCATTTTCATATTTATTTTCCAAATCAATTGGTAGATTACTTACCATATTCCCACTTATTTTTTTTGCATCAATAGGTTTAGTGGGAACAGAGTTGTTGGATGTTTTTTTAAATTTTGTACCTGGTGTCACTATGTATAATTTTGGAAACTCTTCATTACTAATTAATTTAAAAATTATATCTTTAGTTGGACTATTTCTTTTTGCTTCAATTAATTTACTTATAAAAAAAGAAGCAGTTATATTTCATAGCGCACAATATATCTACGGTGGATTGCTATTTTACCTAATTTCATTATTGGTTATAAGTAAAAAACAAGTTGTGTTCTCAGATGTTTTATTAACTAATGTTTTTTACACTTCTACACATATATATGTAACATTATCTTTAATTTTTCTTGGCATTACTCACTTTTTAATGACTAAAACATTTGACTCTACACTTTTTAGTAGAACTTTATCTTCAATTACATTTTGGGGATTTCTGTTTTTACTACCTTGGAGTTCTGCAAAATACTACTATGGCTCAGTACTTCCCAACTGGCTAGAAAATGTATCTATATATCTCTCTTTTAGTATTTTGATACCTTTACTTGCATTTATTGTCAATTATCTTAAAACTATTGTTTCGCGTGATCTTGAAAATAGCAATGCTGTTTTATTAAAACTAGTTAACTTTTCAGTATCTTTATTTATTTTTACAAACCTACTTAATATTGTTTCAGGTTTTGACAATTTATTACCTATCCTTGGTTTGACTAATTATGTGAACTTAGTGTCTCAAGGCTATTTAGCATCAATGTTTTTTTCAATTATTGCACTAAGTTATTACCTTATACCAAAATTATTTGGTAGAGAAGTTACCTTTAAATCTCTAGACAACATTGCTTTAGGCGGCTTAAAATTTGGATACTTACTATTACTTCTTAATAATCTATTTATTGGAATTAACTCTGGTTACATATGGAATGCTGGTGCTAACACTGGTAGCCCAACTATTTATGGAGAAGGTTTTAATTTAGCTTGGAACTTAATTGGAATAAATTATTCATTAAGTACTTTTATATCCCTTACATTATTT
>Ga0222714_10002898_pt1 | contig 17830 bp, 10 predicted proteins | sample C33_3DmetaG_FD_165048 | JGI IMG/M metagenome (GOLD analysis project Ga0222714, IMG submission 165048) | Estuarine water microbial communities from San Francisco Bay, California, United States - C33_3D | ecosystem: Environmental > Aquatic > Marine > Unclassified | place: USA: California...
ACCCATCATAGACGAATTTGGTATTACAAGTGGCCGATGGGACGCCAGTGCTGTCCGCGTTGGCGTGGACACCTCCAGCTAAACCGCGCCATCCTGAAGCGATACTTTGTTTCACGCTAGTCACCTGGTTTGAGCCACCTGATGTATAATTTTGGCGGGAAAAATAGTCACCGGCGTTATTCACGACGCGAAAGGGGGTCGCGGCGGGGGCGTGACCGCCCAATTTTTCACTGGCAGCCGATCCATTCCAAGCTTTACGAAGAGTAAAACGAATAGTCTCTAATTCGGAGCTCCCTTTCAGAGTTCCATTTGAAACAGGATGAGGGGAAATTCCCTTGACACCACCTCCTAGTCCTAAAGAGAAATTCATTGGATTTATATATTACTTATAATATATTAATCCTAAAAGTAAATAATATTCTGTATACAACTTGACGACGATTGTCCTAGGAATTGGAGTGGAATGCGGAGGCGAGCAATGCGAGACGCAGCGTGGAGCGACAACTACGTCATAATCCTCGGCGCCACATTCATCGTCGCCAGCTCCTGAAACAGCAACTTACACGCATACGGTATCTGGACCAGCGCAAAATCCGCGCGATTGTCGCATGTCTTACAGAAGTGGATACTTCGTTCATCATTATACGACGCGATAATGCCACATTTGCGACACACGTGGACTTCGTATTTATCCGAGCAGTCATACATTCGCCCCCTCGTGAAGCGCGATGCGCCATGCCCCACCATCGCATCACGCTCCATCTCTCCAAAACGCAACCCACCATCACGACTACGACCTTCCGCTGGCTGGTGCGTGAAATTCACCATCGGTCCAATCGAGCGACTATGCTGCTTGTCGCTCACCATATGTTTCAGGCGCTGGTAAAACACGGGCCCAATGAAGACATCCGACTTGATTTGTTCGCCAGTCAGTCCATTGTATAAGATTTCATTCCCATTCATTTCATATCCGACTTTCAGGAGTTCCTTGCTAATATCCTTAATATCGTATTCGCCAAACGATGTGCCGTCTCCGAACAACCCGAGATTCACGAGAAGCTTCCCGAGGAGGGTCTCCTTCAATTGCCCGATTGTCATACGGGACGGAATGGCATGAGGATTAATGATAATATCGGGGCGAATCCCGTCCTTCGTAAAGGGCATATCGCGCTCGGGGATGATGTTTCCGATGGTACCCTTCTGCCCCATTCGGCTACTCACTTTATCACCAATCACCGGTTTGCGAAATGCGCGGACGCGGACTTTACAGAAGCAGTATCCTTCGCCGTTGCTGTCAATGTAACTCTTGTCTACATAACACTCCTCGGATGTGTGGTATACTCGACTGATGTCTTCATATTTCACGAGTTTGGTAGGGTCGTTCCGATTGTCCTTGATGGGAATCACCTTCCCCATAATAATGTCGCGATTCTCGATAAATGTATTCACTGGCATAACACCGCGTTGATTCAACTTGTCGTAATTCCCGAACTTCATTCCCTTCGTCTTGGATGTGTCGGGGTGGCATCGGATTTCCTCGTCACCGTTGATTTTCTTGTCCTCGTCCTTTTCCGTGTGATAAATCGTGGCGGAGAACATCCCGCGGTCGATGGCGCCTTGATTCACGAGCACGGAGTCTTCTTGGTTGTATCCGGTATACGACATAATCGCGACGATGAGGGGGGCGCCGGATGGGATTTCCGCGAGTTGAATCATCTGCATGAGGCGCGTATCCACGAGGGGGCGGTGTGGGTAGGTGAGAACATACGCGGTCTTGTCCATACGGCGCTGGTAATTCGTGACGTAGATGCCGATGGCTTGCTTGCCCATTGCGCAGTTTGAACTCGCGAACCCGTCGCCCGCAATAAACGAGTGGTTCTCGCTGGCGACTTCGATATCCGCGATGAGACGGTTGGATACTGGAACGATGCTGTGGATTGGGACGAAGTTCATGTTTAATGTTTTGATATCAAGAAACACCCCCACACGTAATTCGCGGTCATCCATCAGCTCCTTGACCGTTTTCCATCCAGCATTTGTTGAGAACTTGTGGTCTTCCGTCGCAATGATTTCGCGCCCAGAGATGGTGGTAATCTTGTATACCGGTTGCGTGTTTTCTTGGATGAAATGATTCACGACGGTGGTCTTGCTGACTTCAAATGATGTCGGGTGATACGTCATTACTTCATCGCCGACTTTGACGTCTTTGATGGGTATACGCCGGCCATCACTCATCAGCACGGTCTCGTTGATATCCAAACACTGATACGTATTCCTAGGCGCCTGGTTGTGCTCTGGGAACGGAATACACGACGCTAAAATCCCGAAAATCGTGCTCGGATGAATCTCACAATGCGAATACTTGTAAATATATGGGGATGTCGCCATGTCCCTCTCATTACGCGACAAATGCTTCGGGCGCATCGCAATCATACTGAACCCCTGCTCGTCTGGGTCAATATATTCAATCACGGCGTGATTAGGGGCCTCCTCATCCGCGCCGCCGCCGCTGCTCGCGATATGCGTCAGCAGGTCATCCCACCCAATCTCCTTCGCCGCCACCCGGTCTATCATGTCCTTTGTGATAAAGAGGTCATTCGTCTCCTGATTCACCAACAACAGCGGGCGCATCATCCGCCCCGCGTCATTACAAATCCGGATTTCCGCATTCGGGTAGTCAAACACCACCGATGTATATATATTAATAACTCCGCGCCATTTCATAAGCTTGAAGTCGCGATACAAACGCACCGGGTCGCGCGTAATTCCCAGCCATATTCCATTGACAAACACCTTCACCTGACGATAGGTGTCGCGCGGCGTCAGTGTTTCCAGACGCTCAATATATTCATCAATATAAGTGTGAAGCGACGTCGGATTACTATGGATGGTCACGTGACTCAAATAACTGATATTCTTGACAACACCGATACTCCCGCCTTCCGGCGTCTCCGCTGGACAAAGGAACCCCCACGAAGTATTGTGTAACTTGCGAGGCGGCACCAGTTTACCGCTCTTGTCAATCGGCGTATTGATACGGCGGAGATGACTCAAACTCGACGAATAGGTCAGACGATTCAACACCTGCGCCACGCCAACCTTATTACTCGTCATACTCTTAATCCCGAAATCGCCAGTGGATAACGCCCGCTTCAATCCGTTTTCAATGGTCGTGGACTTGATAATCTTATACATGTTCGTATCATTGATTATACTCAAATAATCATCGGTTGACCGCCATGAACCCGTATTGATTTCGCGGACGACCTGTTTTGACATATCCTTCACCAGTTTGTTGAAATAATTCCGGAATAGGTTATTCAGAAGTGCGCCGGTGAGGTCAACGCGCTTATTCAAATAAGAGTCGCGGTCATCCTGTTTGTTGATTTCAAAGAATGCGCGCAGTAGCTTGTTCGCCATATATCCGAGGAAGAATAATCTCTGTGTCGCAGTATTACAATGCGGGAAGAGGTCGTTGTGAAGAACCTCGTGTGCGAATTCACGCTTCTTCATCGCGCCCGTTTCCTTATCCATATTAATCGGCGTAAATATGACCTGGGATGTGAAATATTTGACCGCGTCTTCCTGGGTCATAATACCATTTGCGTCAATAATGGACGCCTGAAGTGCTTCTTTGAGTCGGTCGGTTAATTCTGCGCTTTTGCCGCCACACTCGTCTTCGCCGTTGGCGTCGACATTGAGCACAATATACTCGCAAATCTCGCGGTCAGATAAGACGCCAAGTGCGCGAAACACGACGAATAATGGAATCGGTTGCTTCATTCGCGGGATTTGGATGACGAGGGGGTGTCCGAACCCGTTTTGCTTCGTCATCACCATCATATTGATTTGTTTCGGCGAAATACATTTGGAATCAGGGATTGACTTGATTTCCGCGACATACAGCCACTTGTTGTTGTTTTTGGCGACATTGTAGCAGAGGACCTTGTTTTCCGCCGCTCGCTCTTGTCCTAGCACGGTTTTTTCGCTCCCATTGATGATGAAATAACCGCCAGCGTCATAGGGGCATTCGCCGGTGACATTATGGTCCAGGTGCTTGTGTTGAGTCAACACGCAAATACACGATTTCAACATAATCGGCAGTTTTCCGATTTGGATTTGATTGAACACCTTGTGATGAGTTGTGATATGTTCGTTATCGGCGCCGGTTCCGCGCACAATGAACTTAACACTCATATCAACCGTCATCATTGACGCGTATGTGAAATTGCGGAGTCGGGCTTCTTGTGGAAAGAGGATTTTGGTTGCGCCGGTATTTTCGTGAATTTGTGGACGGGACAAATACAAATTCGAAAATGTCACTTCTATTTCTAGGCGGTGTTTGTGGGTGACTCTGTCGTAATCTTGGTCGGATGCGATTCTAACCGGATTAAACATGTCGACGGTTCGCTTCAGTTGGACGTTCACCATATCATTGTAGGACTCAATCTGGTGGCGCACCAGCTGGTCGAGATGTTTTCCTTCGAAATAAGAGCCGATAATATTCCACGGTTCTTCAATATAACTTCCGATGCGGCTTTGTATTTTGTCTTGAAGCGACGCTGTCGCCGCCGGGGCGTCCGCCGCATCGGCGTATCGGGGATTCATCCGTTCGTATGCCTGAAACATTGTTTCTTCGTCGTTGTCGTTATTGTTATTATTATTATTGGTCTCCTCCGTCGTCGTCGTCGTGGCCGTGGCGGGTGGTGCTTCTTCCGGGGTTAATATTTTTTGTTTGCGGATAAGTTTTGGCATAGTTGTGAATAACAATAATGAAATGAAATGGAATGAATTGACCCTGATTGTTATAATTCAGGATAAACTATAATGTATATTCAATTTATTTTTATGTTCTTTTTCAAATGATATCTAATGCTCACGAGATATGAAATGGATATAAACCTTTAATGGGTTATTCTATTACCCGGCAATAGCGTGTATTTTTGAACAATGGCTAACAATAATGGCAATAACAATGACGAGCCTCCGCGTAAAAGACGACGTTGGTATTATAAACGCCCGTCTAATCCGACGCAGCCTCCGACGCAGCCTCCGACGCAGCCTCCGACGCTGCCGACTCCTCCTCCTCCGTCACGTCAAGATACACTAAAACAGCACGAAAAGGACCGGATTGAAAATGAAAAACAGGTAGCACAAATGGAACAACAGTTACACAATTATTTTCATAAATCAAATACACCTTATTCATTTGTGGATGAAACTGGTATTTATAAATTTACACCCACGGCGCCCAATCCATTTATGAATATGACATTTACGCCGTTTATTCCATCGCAGTCATCGTTCAATCCGCAAGGCTCGTCGTCAACACAGACGAATTTATGGGCGTCGATTTTTCCGATTAAGCCCGTCGTTGCGCCCGTCGTTGCGCCCGTGGTCGCGCCCGTCGTCATAGAAATCCGCGAAAATATTCAGCATATCGACGACCTTATCGCGCTATGTGATAAATATCCATTGTCCGAAACCAAGAAATATAACATCAATATGTCGGCAATTCATGCGATACGCGAGCCTTTGCGCGATTTATCGAATATGATTGGAATGGATACAATCAAACAAACAATCGTAGACCAGATTCTGTATTATTTACAGGGTCTTCATATTCCAGAGAATAAGAATAATACAAATGACGCGGCGGCGACGGTAGCGGCGCCAGTTACCGAACATATATTTAATCCATTTGCGGCACCATTTCAATCTTCGTCGACGATGAACATGGGGCTACCGCCACCGCCACCGCTATTTGATTTTAAAACATTAAACCAGCGTATATCTGAAAGTATAAAGAAAAATCCGTTGATGGACGACGGTGGGAGCGCGGCATTACCTACAAAGGGCGATTTTATGCACACGGTCATATATGGCCCCCCTGGGTCAGGTAAGACCGAAGTGGCGAAAATCATCGGCCGGATTTTCAGCAATCTCGGTATTTTAAATAAGAAAATCTTCAAAAAAGTCAGCAGGAATGACCTCGTTGCGGGGTATTTAGGGCAAACCGCAATCAAAACGAAGGATATGATTAAAGCGTCGCTCGGCGGCGTATTGTTTATTGACGAGGCGTATTCACTCGGCAATTCCGAAAAACGCGACAGTTTTGCGAAAGAGTGCGTGGATACCCTGTGCGAAGCATTGAGTGAACATAAGCACAATTGGATGGTCATTATTGCTGGATATGAGAAGGAGCTCAATGACTGTTTTTTCGCGTTGAATGAGGGGTTGAATTCGCGGTTTACGTGGCGGTTTAAACTAGACGGTTATAAACCGGGCGAACTGAAATCAATCTATGAAAAACAGGTGCGGGATTATGGGTGGACGATAGCCGCGACAGCGGCGGCGGAGACGGCGCTCCCCGAGTCGTGGTTTGCGTCACGAATGGATTATTTCACGACATATGGCCGTGATATGGAAACATTATTTACGAAAACGAAAATCGCGCATAGTCGTCGAGTGTTCTGTCTTCCTGTGTCTGAGAAAAAAATAGTGACATTCGCTGATTTAGAGAATGGGTTCAAGCTGTTTATTGAAAATCCGGAAGTGAAGGATAGGAAAGAACGGGGTTCTGGTCCATATATGAAGACGTTATATTTGTAAATATATACACTAGTAGTATCTTATAGGTTATATATAAGATATTACACGATTCTGTAATAATGAGTGGTGAACGAAAAAGTATAGTTATCAATGCGGATTCATTATTGGGGGGCGGTGGTGGCGGGGGCGGAGCCAGACGACAGACGAAGCGCACGAAGGAACGGAAAATACGTCCTAGTTCAATCGTCCAACCTAGCACGCTTAAAAAAACACTACTCGAGAGAATTAAACAGCACCAGCGAACGAGAGAACGCGCACGCGAACATCCAGAATCACAGCCAGCTGGCGGCGTCGGCGATGGCGATGGCGTCGGCAGTAACGTCAGTAGCGGCGACGGTGACGACACTACATTCTCTCAATCGATGGATTTTCTCAGGAAACTCGCATTGAAACGCCGCCAGCAACAGCAGCACACCCAGAAACATAATAGTGCCGGCATCGGGCGGCCCGAAGCTAAAACACCCGAGGCCCAAATGTTGAATAAAGTCGCTGAAACGTTACACAATGGTGAAATTTTGACAAACACGGGATTGCTCGGGTTGCCGGTGGTCCCGACGCTTCTTACACAGAATACTGTCGCTGCCGCTGCTACTCCCGCTCCGCAGTTGTCGATGCCGATGTCGACGATGATGCCGATGCCGATGGTATCTCTCGACTCGATGCCGATGCCGATGCCGATGCCGATGCCGATGCCGATGCCGATGCCGCCGGAGACGCCACCGATTCCGAAACTATCAGAATTGGCCGAAATGTATAATAATAAGATTGCGGGCGCATCCGCCGAAACACCAGAACCCGCCGAACCGCCCTTACATATCCCATCTAAACTAGAAGACTTTCTGCCATCGATTTTCCTGAAAGAAGAACCCCCTCACGGGTGTCTAAAAAATGGGAAGAAACCTACATTTCGAGAATGGGCTACGAAAATGTTGGGGGGTAGTGAACCAGCCGCGCCGGCAGATCCGACGTCGACGACGACGACACTGACGGAGTTAAACGGCGGTGGGGAGCACACACCCGAACAATTAGCGGGTATGCGCGTGAAAATCCGAAAAACAAAGAAAAAAAGCTATCGTATCGGAAAACATGACGACGTTGTCGGTGTGTTATTGAAAAATAAACAGACACAGCGACATATTCAGAACCAACACCTCACATTGAAACAGAAAACAATAGGCGAAATCCGGAAATATTTATACGAACATCACTTACTTAAGGTTGGTTCAAATGCCCCTCCAGATGTATTGCGTCGAATGTATGAGGACTCGATTATGACAGGTGATGTCAAAAATACGAATAAGGATGTATTATTACACAATTTTATGTCGGGGGGTGGAGGGGAGTAATGCTGCCGTTACGCGATTTCATTCCCGCGACCGCTCCCGCTACGCTCCCGCTACGCTCCCGCTACGCTCCCGCTACGCTCCAGCTACGCTCCAGCTACGCTCCCGCTCGCGATTTCATTCCATTTCATTCCATTTCATTCCATTTCATTCCATTTCATTCCATTTCATTAGCAATGCGTGCATATATACACTATATTCTCCGGCATCGCGTGTGTATCACTAGTGCCTGACCTCGTCGGAAACAATATATCTTCAAGTGTTCGCCCGTGAATGTGAAACTTTCGCGCCTTCTTCAATAAAAGCGGTAGGTCCCGATGCTGACGCGTAGCCAAAAGGTCATCATAAATGTGTTGAATGACATAATCCACTAGATATTCTTCCAAACGACAAAATCCTGGGTCTGGACGGCCGATATTTCCAATACGACATGTGTCTGTTTCGTCGCCGTGACCGCCGTGGCCGACCGCGCCGCGATTGATATTCCGACTGTTATTATCGTTATAATAATCACTGATGCGTATCGGTATGTTGAACTTGTAGTTCCAAAATGCGTCACACGATATACGAACATCAAGGGTGACCGTGGGAATATTATTGTTGTAAAATGCGTTCATTTTATTGTTCGTTGTGTCAATACATATATGTGTGGTTGTCGCTTTAAGTATTATGTATTAAGATTATGTTATTCCGGTGGGGGGCGAAAGACAACATAAACCCATATTGATATATATACATCATAATGGATATCTGGATATGCGAACCGACTACACACGAATGGACATCATCTCGACGCAGTATTCCTCCAGGGATGCTCGATACCTACTCGGAATATAAAGAGCGCCCGCATTATTATCGAGAGAAACCTTACAGTAATGGTGAATACATCGTATACCGCCCCGATAATGACCCCTATTTACCTACGTATGTTGCGCGGATGGACGCTCTATCTAGGGAATTGATGTATTTGTTTATTAGCGAAAATAGTAGTATTATGACGCACGCGATTCACGACATAATAGAATCCGACGGTCTTGCGATACCGATTATTGACCTCAATGATATTTCGGCGTTTATAACTGACTCCGCGGTGGTGGAGGCGACGGCCCGCGCGAATTGGTTCCCCGCGCGGGCGTATCAGGCGTGGGCGTATCGCGATTTTATGTATGACCGTAATAAGAGCATCAGGAAATCATATATGTCACGCGGAACATCACCATTTGTATACGAAGGGAATGGCCGAATTCTCGCGAACCAGATAGTTACGATTCCCGGGACGGATATTGATGTGAATATTGTGTTTACGATTGGGCGGAATGAAAACAATAGTGTGTATCTCGAGAGAAATGACGCAATGGGGTCGCGACTGCGTATCTGCGACAATGAATATGCCCGCGCGGGATATCTCGGATTTTATACCCGGATTACGATGGACCCTGGGATGATTGTGATGCCGCCGCCGCCGCCGGGCGCGGGACCGGAACCAGGACTCCTTTCAATCGCGCATATCTCCGCACCCGAAGAAACCGACGACACAGAACATCAGTGTATATTATGTGTTCGGTTTCGCGTCAATGCGCGGTTCTCGCCGTGTGAACACCAGGTTTGTTGCTCGCAGTGTTATTCGCAACTATCAAAAAATGAATGCCCGGTATGTCGTGCGGAGATTACACGGGTGATGAATATATAATAAAGGCATAATGTGAGAGATATACAACGAACGATACGTTCTTTAATAAGTAACGAGAGGCGATGGCACTTATTAAAGAGTATTTTGCCCTTACGGATAAATATACCGCAGAATATGGCGCGAATACCGTCGTCCTCCTTCAAGTCGGCGCATTCTTTGAAGTCTACGGACAAATAATTACTCCGGCGGGGGGCAACGGCAACGGCAGTGTTACATATACGGGAAGCCGTATCGACGATTTCTGCTCGATTTGTGAACTCGCAAAGGCGCATAAAACGCCCGGATTCGTTATGGCGGGGTTTCGCGATTATGGTCTGGATAAGTATTTGAAGAAATTACAGGACGCCGGGTATACTGCGGTGGTCTACGTCCAGGATGGAATAAAAAATCCGCCAGTTCGCGTGCTTCAAGGTATTTATTCACCAGGGACCTATTTTTCTACGGATATTGCGGCGGGTGCGGGTGCGGCGGCCACACAGTCAAATAATATAGCGTGTATATGGATTGAGAAAATATCAATTGGCGGCGGCGTGGGTGGCGGCGTGGGTGGCGGCGTGCTCATAATGGGAATGACAACCATTGACATTTATACGGGACGCGCAACCATCTTTGAAACCGAGAATAAAGACTCACATAATCCTACTACATATGATGAAGTCGAGAGATTTATATCGTCATATGTTCCGTCCGAGGTGATACTTATCTCCAATCTCTCGACGAGAGAAGTAGAAGACATAATTCATTATACAAATATCCAGGCGAAGATGATTCATCGGGTGTCGACGACTGCGGGGGCGACGGTGAAAGCCGAGAGATGCGCGAAACAAAACTATCAAATGGAGGTGCTCGCCACATTTTTCCCGGACGGCCGCGCCAAATCTCTCGAACAATCATTTATGAACTACTCCATTGCCACGCAATCTCTTGTTTATTTATTGAACTTCATCTACGAACATAACCCTAGCCTGGTTTCCAAGATTCAGGAGCCGGTATTTGAGAATATGTCGGATAGATTAATCCTCGCGAATCATTCGCTGCGACAGTTGAATATACTAGACGACGGGAATGCTGCCGCATCGACGGGCGGCGGCGCGGGGGCGCGATTGAGTTCTGTGCTTTCATTATTGAACCATACGGTCACGCCTATGGGGTCTCGCGCGTATAAGTATACGCTTTTACACCCCACTTTCCGCGCAGAAGACCTAGAGCAGGATTACGCGATAACGGCGCATATACTATCTCTCGGCGCGACCGGCGTGAATACCGCGTCACTCCGCGAGAGATTGTCCTATATGAAGGACATTGAGAAACTTCACCGACACATTATTTTAAAAAAGATTACTCCTCAACACGTATACTATTTATTCAATAATCTTCGTCATATCCGCGAATTATATACGGAGTGTAATCACGATTCGGAGGTTGCGCGGTATCTCTCCGAGAGAAGTCATATCCGAAACGACGTGGTCGGGAAAAGCACAATGTTGCTTGATATGTTTGAGAAGACATTACATATTGACATGTGCCGTGATATTACGGACACCTTGTTTGAAACCAATATTATTCAGCGTGGGATATCTAGTGAATTAGATAAACTCACAGACGAGTATCAGGTGACCCAGAAATCTCTCGACGAAGTCCAACGGATACTAAATGAACTCATACAATCCGGCGAGAAACCCGCGGCGGTGGCGGCGGACTACGTCAAACTACACGAGACCGATAAAATGGGGATTTCATTCCAGGCCACCAAACGACGCACGAAAATCCTAGAAGACCGGATTAAGAAACTGCCTGCGAGCGGAAAGGTGATTTCGATTTCATTGGGAGAGGGCGGCGGTGGCGGCGGGCGCGTCCTTATGTTCGATACAACGGGCATCACATGTCCCGCCGCATCTAGCAGTAACAACACCATCCACAGTCAGCAAATCTATGAATTATGCGCAGCAGTCGTATCCCTGCGTGTGAAAATATCGGATATGGTGTCGGTCCTGTATAACCAGTTCATCGGGTCATTACACGAATACTACCACGATTTTGAGAATATGGTCGCATTTGTAAGCGCGGTGGACATGATACAGAATAGGTGCCACGTTGCGCGGAAGTATCGGTATTGCCGGCCGACCACGGACGCGGGATGCGGTGAGGGCGAGGCGCCGTCATTTGTCCGCGCAACCGGGCTCCGCCACTGCCTCATCGAGAGAATCAATGAAGACGAATGTTATGTCACCAATGATATTGAATTGGGAGGAACGGGAACAGCATCAGGGATTCTGCTCTACGGGACGAATGCCGTGGGCAAAACCAGTCTCATCCGCGCAATAGGCGTAGCGGTCATAATGGCACAGGCCGGTTTTTATGTCCCAGCGACCACGTTTGTATACCGGCCCTACCGCGCGATAATGACACGGATTCTCGGGAATGATAATCTGTTTAAGGGGCTGTCTACGTTCGTCGTGGAAATGTCGGAGCTCCGCGTCATCCTGCGAATGGCCGACGTGAATACCCTCGTGCTAGGTGACGAATTATGCTCTGGAACCGAGATGGACTCCGCGATTAGTATTTTCGTGGCCGGTTTACAGCACCTTTACCGCGCCGGCGCGTCCTTTATTTTCGCGACGCATCTCCACGAAATCGCCGCGTATTCGGAACTCCGAGAGATGGCTCCTCGCCTCCGGCTCGCCCATATGCGCGTATTCTACGATAAGTCACGCGACACCCTGGTCTATGACAGGAAGCTCCAGGACGGCGCAGGCGAAAGTATGTATGGCCTGGAAGTGTGTAAGTCGCTTCATCTGCCGGGTGATTTCCTGGAAAATGCGAATACGATTCGCGTGAAATACCGGGGGGTTAGCACGAAAACGCCGACTGCGAGTATTTTAGACGACGCGGTCCCGTCGCGGTATAATGCGGCGAAGTTGCGGCGACTCTGCGAATTGTGCGAGAAAGCGCGCGGGACAGAAGTCCACCATCTACAGCATCAGGAGAGCGCGGATGCTGACAACTTTATCGCGCATATCCATAAAAACCATCCGGCGAACCTGGCGTCGGTTTGCGAGGACTGTCACCGAGAGATTCATACGACGGGGGTGGAACATATGAAGGTGAAAACGGGGAAGGGGGTGCGGATTGTGGCGAAGCCGAAGGCGACCTCTAGATAATCCGCCTTATTATCTATACGTAATGTAATTGGGTTCAACACACGCATCAATCAAATTAAATCATTTCATCATTTATTGAAACAATGGAACGAGTAACAAACGCCCTCGCGGCAATCAAAGACGCAGGCTCATCCGGTGCGAGTAGTGTCGGCGGGTTCTTCTCGTCATCCGCGGAAAGTGGCGTCACGGCATTCAAAGGAACCAGTTTAGGCGAGTCGTTTTTTAAGAATATAGGCGCGATTTTTATTGCGGTGATGATAATACTGGGAGGGGTGTTATATATTGAATTCGGGAGCAGAGCCGGAGTCGATGTCGGTGTCGAACCCGGTGTCGTTGAGAAAAAGGTATACATTGAACCGAATACCGGTCGAACCCTCCCCACCGATGTCCCGTGGACCGTCCCCGCAATCAGTATTCAGAATGAACTGAAAGAGGCATTCGGGACCGCGTATACGGAGGCCGAATTAGATAAAATCCACACAAAGTGTAGCGACTCTTTCTGTGTGATGAACCAGAAATCGCCGGAAGAACTAGAACGGGCATGTAATTCTATTACCACACGCCAAATGTGCGGGACAAAATGCTGCTGTGGATGGACGAAATACACGGGGTTTGAAGGCGATAATGACCCGGTGGTGACGATGAATACGGCGGAAGCCAATGTCGCCGACCCTAGTGGTAGATCCGATGGCGCGAAAATCCCCGGAAAATGCGTGGCGGGGAACGCGAAGCGGCCGTTTGATATGAAAGACGCCAATAACAATGAACGCGATATCGCATACTATTATTATTTAGGAGAGTGTGTTGGCGGGCGCGGGTGTATGAAACAGGGGGCGGTTCGGGGGTAGACGCGCACGCGCAATAATATTGTATCGGTAATGTATAATAATAATAATAATAATAATAATAATGAATCCAACAGGTCAATCGTCGCAGCAGCAGAGCGGTGGGTGGCAGCCTAAGTCGACGCAATCGCTGTCGCGGTCAGCGAATCGTAGCGCTAAACGGCAGAGGGGGGTCGCCCAACCCAACCCTTTACAAAATCAGGCGCAACTCCATAAGATTATGTCGCTCTTTCAATAAAAATTGATATATAAAAACAATATGTTATCATATATCAATACATCTGTTCATCCCGCCGCCAATGATTATCCCCGTCAAATGTTTCACCTGCGGCAAGGTTATCGCCGACAAATATCGCTACTATTTAGCTGAAGTTCGTAAAATAAAGCTTTCTCGCGACCTCGATGTTGACAAGGTCATCTACCTGACCGCGGAATATATCGACAAGACGCCGGAGGGCGAGGTTATGGACTCATTGGGTCTTACGAAGATGTGTTGCCGCCGTCATATGCTGACCCATGTGGATATTATTTAGTCGCTCACCGTCGACCGCTTACCGCCCTCCGAGTATTTTTTCTATATATATAGAGTATAAATGGTAAGTAAAAAAAATCATACACGTCGTAGCCGTAAAAAGTCGTCGGCGGCGTCGTATTCTAGGCGCCGGCGCCACTGTAAAGGCGGACGTAAATCGAGGTCGTCCAGTAAACGCACCGAAAAAAAACACAGTAAATGGCACCAGAGAGGATGTCAATCTGGCGGGGGAGGCGTTACCGGGGGGTGGCCTTGGGCTCCTAGCGACGTTCATCATACACAAACTGGGGTCGTTCCTCAATCCATCAACGGAAATCATTACTCACTGAATACCGCGACAATGGCGCCGCCACAAAGCAGCAACCACCTCGTTGAACGAGGACAGTTCGGGGGTGGTTCCAAAAAGCGTAGACGCAGTCACCGCCGTTTCATCGGCGAACAAAATGGCGGAATGGCGCAATATTTACCCGAAGTCGTGAATCCCGGACTCCGCAGTGTTGCTGAAATTCCCGCAAGCACGATGAATGCTTTACAGGGCGCGTCCACGGCGTTCCGAACTTCTGACCCGACGATACAACCGATTGGGCAGGCAGTTCAGTTAGCGTAGCGTAGCGTAGCAGTAGCAGTAGCGGAGCAACGAAGTCGCGTAGCAGTAGCGTAGCGGAGCAACGAAGTCGCGTATTATTATTTTTTTGTAAAATACTAATATATATACATTCCATTCCATTCCATTATTCCATTCCATGGACGGTATTCTCAGCCGAGTGAGGTCATTATGCACCCCCGCCCTCATTTTTTTCATCATCTCGGTCGTGTCCTTATTCGGCATGCTGTTTGATAACCTGGAAAACACCCACCATTATTGTTTCGGAAATGTCAGCTGTAATGTCGCGAATACATCCACTATTTTCATTGTGGAAATATTATTCCTCGTCTTCTGGACCTGGGTATTAGATTTCATCTGTTCGCGCGGTTATGCCAATTTCGCATGGTTTATCCTGCTTTTCCCTTATATTTTACTGCTCGCACTCCTATTATTTGGCGCAGCCGAAATCCGAAACACACAAAGGCACAACGAGGCAAGTGTGCCCATCATTATCGGACCGAACAATGACGCATTTGGAGGAATGCGGTTTTAGCACCTATGCGGCGGCGGCGGCCGCGGAGCTGCGAAGCGGACATAAACATTATTTATTATGAATTTGTAGGTATATAATAGCAACAGTATATACATACAATGGATTCTGACCCGGAGTTACCCTGGAAGGTCATCAAGCGTCTATTTGAAGATGACCCTCAAATGTTGGTCCGTCATCATATTGATTCCTACAACGATTTCTTTGGAAAGGGGATTTTCAAAATATTCCGCGAACGAAACCCAATCATTCTTCAAAAAGAACAGGACCCAGACACACAGGAGTTCAATCTTCGTTGTGAATTGTATTTAGGTGGAAAAAACGGCGACAAGGTCTATTTCGGAAAACCGATTATTTACGACGACGACCGTGAGCATTATATGTTCCCCAACGAGGCCAGGCTTCGCAATATGACATATGGAACTACGATACATTATGACATAGATGTCGTATTTAAAATCGCAAATGGGAGCGGGAGCGGGAGCGGCGGCGCGGGCGAAGGCACGGGCGCGCGATATGACGTGACCACCGCCACTCTCGAGAGAATTCTCCTAGGCAGGTTCCCTATTATGATTCAATCCAATCACTGTATTCTCCACGGTCTTGAACCGAAAGCCCGTTTCTATATGGGCGAGTGTAAAAATGACTACGGCGGGTATTTTATTATCGACGGCAAGGAGAAGACCATTATCTCGCAGGAGAAATTCGCGGACAATATGATTTATATCCGCGAAAACAATGAAGACAATGTATACACGCACGCCGCCGATGTCCGCACCGTCAGCGAGGATGCTTCCAAACCCGAGAGAACGCTGTCCGTCCGTATTGTCGCACCCACCACCCTTCTCACCAACAAACAAATCGTCGTGAATATCCCCAATGTGCGTTCACCCGTCCCCTTATTCATCGTAATGCGCGCCCTCGGCGTTCTATCTGACCGAGAGATTCTAGAATTCTGTCTCCTTGACCTCGACGAACACGCCGAACTTCTCGACCATTTCATCCCATCTATTCACGACGCGAATAAAATCTTCACACAGGAAGGCGCGATTAAATTCATTGCGACCCTCACGAAATCGAAGACCATCCCGCAGGTCCACGATATCCTGATGAACTATTTCCTCCCCCAGGTGGGAGAGACGAATTACACCCAGAAGGCATATTTCCTCGGGAATATGGTATACAAGTTACTCCGCGTATCTCTCAAAATCGACCCGCCCACCGACCGCGACAGCTTTAAATTCAAGCGTATCGAATTAAGCGGGACGCTCATTTTTGACCTCTTCAAAGAATACTACGCGCTTCAACAACAGCATATCCGTCTCGCAATGGACCGCGAGTATTTCAAAGACCCCAAGAAATACGAGAAGAATTTCATCGGTCTCATCCAAATGAACTACCAGGAATTCTTCCGCGAACGCATCGTTGAAAGCGGATTCAAAAAAGCATTTAAAGGGAATTGGGGCGCGACCGACCATACCAAACGCATTGGGGTCATCCAGGATTTGAATCGCCTGTCCTACAATTCGTTTCTCTCGCATCTGCGTAAAATAAACCTCCCGATGGATAGCAGCGCGAAAGTGGTTGCGCCGCGTATGCTTCACGGTTCCCAGTGGGGGATGATTGACCCCGTCGATTCACCCGATGGCGCCAATATCGGATTTCATAAACATCTCGCATTCGGGGCGCGGGTCACGAATCAATGTTCGGCGTATCCAATGACGCTATGGTTGCGCGAAGTGACGAAGATGCATCTACTAGAAGAATGTACGCGGATGTTTCTTCATTATACCACAAAAGTGTTCGTAAACGGGACGTGGGTGGGCGCGGTGACACGTCCTGAAGAAACGATGCGACTTATTCGGCTTCACCGGCGTAATGCGCTTATCCCCATCTACGTCAGCTGTAGCTGGGATATCAAAAACAACGAGATTCACGTATTCACGGATGCGGGGCGTCTGTGCCGTCCGATTTTCTACATTGACGAAGAGACTGGGCGGCCTAGTTATGACAAGGACGAAATCCTGGAGATGATACGCGCGGGGAAGGCGTCATGGGCGCAAATGACGACGGGATTTACGGTGAAATCAGACCCGACGTTTCAGGCAGCACACTGTAATTATTATACAATAGACGAGCTTTACGGGCGGGCGACGGATACATCTGCGTTGTCTGTTAAACAGAAAGTGAGCGAGGATGTAGCGCGCGTGAATACGATTGAGGACTTTCGGCGGTTGAAGGCGACCCAGGCGATTATCGAGTATCTCGATACGTCGGAGACGGAGTCCACACTCATTTCAATGAGCCATAAGTTCGAGAAGTCGGCGGAGCCTGGGGCGAAGGCGGGCGAGGGGAGCGACAGCAGCGACAGCGAGGGCGGCGATGGGAGCGAGGGCGGCGCCGATAAGAAAAAGGGTCGCCGTCGCCGCAGCAGCCGTCGCCATCGCGCCACTGTTCTATCTACCGACGGAAAACAGTATACCCATGTTGAAATTCACCCATCCATGCTGA
>Ga0222714_10002902_pt1 | contig 17814 bp, 14 predicted proteins | sample C33_3DmetaG_FD_165048 | JGI IMG/M metagenome (GOLD analysis project Ga0222714, IMG submission 165048) | Estuarine water microbial communities from San Francisco Bay, California, United States - C33_3D | ecosystem: Environmental > Aquatic > Marine > Unclassified | place: USA: California...
CTGGTTGCACCTTTGCACAACTTTCGGCTCTATTATCCTCCGGCCCTCAAGGCCTCCTGTCCTCGAATACAATGTCCTTCGCCCGCATCCTCCGCTCCAGCGCGCTCATGGGCGGAGCTCAGGTCGTTACCCTATCGTCTGGATTTCTACGCACGAAGGTCATCGCGCTTGTGCTAGGACCAGCTGGCGTGGGCCTTGCGGGACTTTTCAACACATACACCGGGAATATTTCAGCGTTGGCAGGGTGGGGACTGGGAACTTCGGGCGTGCGTCTCATTGCTGGTGCTGGCGTGGAAGAGAAGCAAAAGGCTCAGGCTGCCGTACGTCGCATGGGGTGGTTATTCAGCCTTGTCGGGTTGGCGCTGGGTTGCCTGCTTTTCTGGCCTGCGGCGCGAATGACTTTCGGGTCATCCGATTACGTTTTCGAGATGGCAATTGTCGCACTGGCTGTGCCTTGTCTCATCGCATCGGGAACTTGGTCTGCACTGCTACAGGCCGACGGAAGGGTAGATTCGCTGGCCAAGGTGCAGGTCGTCGGCGCCCTGGCCGGGACTGTCCTAGGCCTCCCCTTTATTTATCTGTTTGGATCGACAGGTGTCGCGCTCGCGATTCTTTTGGCTGCAGCCGTGCCTGCTGCCATGTTATGGAGAGCTGCGCGAATACATTGTGCGCCGTCGTCGCACGGAAGCGTTGAAAGAGCCCATCTGGACGCCCTGGTAAAAATAGGGGGAGCGCTGATGGTCGTCGGATGGGCAAGCCAGTTGTCGACCTACCTTGTTCGCATGGCAATTATCCGTCTGGAGGGCATAGAGGCGGCAGGACTTTATCAGGCGGCGTACGCCATAGCCGGCAGCCTGCCTGGCTTTGTGTTCGCATCCATGGGCGCCGACTTTTTTCCTAGGGTCGCATCTACGACGAGCGAAGAAGACGCCCTCAAGACGACAGAAAAGCAAATCACGGCCGGGGTCATTTTAGCTGCACCATTGATTGGCATTATTTTGTTGTTCGACCGGGAGATTCTCAGCCTTCTGTTTTCAAGGTCGTTCGATGCGGCGGCATTGCCGATGAAGTGGCTGACTTGGGGCATCTTTGTTCGCCTGTTAGCCTGGCCATTGGGATTTTGGATGATTGCCAAAAGCAAGCCGAGCGTGGTCGTGACGGTTGAGATGGGCACCGCTGTTCTCATGGTCGCGCTGCAGGCTTACATGACTCAAAGGGCCGGGCTGACTGGAGCCGGAGTAGGATTTCTCATCGGATACGCAGTATATGCCGTGGTGCTGGCCACCCTCTCAAGAATCGCTGCAGGCAGATGGTTGGCTGTTCGAACGGTCGGCCTCCTGCTGCTCGCCGCCTTGGCCATAATCGCATGCCAGTTGATTGCATCCATGACGGATAGTCTCATCGCAAAGAGCGCCATGATCGTCGGGCTGGCCTCATTGTCGGCAATCTGTTTCCAAATATTTAGGCAAAATGAAGACTGAGCCAAAACTTCCATTGCTCCTGTTTTACGCTTCCCGGCAGATCGGAGGAGGCGAAGCTTATTTCATCAACCTAGGGCTCGCTGCCATCAGGTCTGGGCGGCGTTGCATCGTCGTGGATTACTCCGGTGGCTACGTCATATCCCGCATCCCAGGGGCAGAGCTTATCGTCTATGATGACGAATCAGGCGCCGACTTTACCGGTAGTTGTATCGCCTTCATGCCGATAGGTGGGGCGACTTTTCTTGGCGACAAGCTAAGACTTAATCCAAATGCCAAGGTCTTGCTTGTCTCTATTCATCAAAATCATGCCCTAGAGCTAGGGGTCTGGGGTTGGTTGCTGCGCAGGCTTAGTCCTGCCTTGGCCGGATTTATCTGGCCCATCATCGAGCCATGTCGCTTTCGTGTGGTAAGGAGGTTTTTTCAGGAAATCTGTAGGCTAAAAGGCTTGGCCTACTGCGCGCCTTTCCAGAGGGATTTTGACGAGGAATACCTTGGTTGCACTCTGCATGCTCAGGTTGTGCCAATTCCTCTTCCGGGCAAGTTAGCTAGCCCGGCTGAAGTCATCGGCCAAGGAAGGGCTATCGTATGGGTTTCAAGGTTCGCCAAGGAGAAAGCTGCAATCATCGAGGAAGTCATCGCCGGGTTAAAGAGTGCCCGGGCTAAGCATAAACTGATTTTGATCGGGGAAGGTCCGGAGTATCAGCGTATCAAGAGAGTCGCGGCCGAGGCGGGCCTGGAGTTCGAAATGCCGGGAGTCGTCGCTGGCAACGACCTCGTCTGTTATCTTCGCCAACATGCTTTGCTTTGCGTAGGCGTTGGCACCGCCGCCGCCGAGATGGCGGCCGCCGGCTTGCCGACGTTGGTTGCGGGTTTGCCCGGTGCCTATGCCGGAAGGTACGCCTGGTTTCATCAATCTAGGCCTGGTGATACGATTGTGACGTCGGCCAACTGCCACGCCTCATTAACCCTCTCGGAGGCCTTGAAGGAGCTGGAATCCATGAATAGGCGGCAGGTCGTTGCGGCTGCATGTGCCGATGCGGCAATAAGCCGCCACGACATTGATGCCTCATGGAAGCAGCTGTCTGGTTCGCTCGAAGAGTCCCAGCTAGAGGCGCGGCAGGTGATCAGCCTGCTCAGGATGAAGCAGCAACCCTTTTCTTTCATTCGCAAGTTAAAGCACAAGCTTAGAAAATCCGCCAGTTCTGTCGCAGCTTGAGCCTCGTCGTCCTCACCAACATTCCGACTCCTTACCGCACGGCGTTCTTCGACGCCTTGGCGGAGGAAGCGGCGCGGGCGGGGAGGCGCTTCCATGTGTTGTATTGCGCCAAGACGGAGCCGGGTAGGCATTGGCCGTATGTCGCCTCCAAGATGCGCCACGCCCATACGGTCCTCCGTGGCTTCCATCCTTCGCTGACTGGTATCCATGCTCACCTGAATCCGGGAGTGCTCGCCGAACTTAACCTGCTGAAGCCGGACACGCTCATCTTGGCCGGATCTTGGAACACGCCGACGATGCTCGTCGCCGGCCTGAATATCTATTCTCCGCCTCCGCGCCGTTTCTTCTGGAGCGAGGGGCATGCCGACGCGGTCCTTCATAAGTCCGGCCTGATCGCCTGGTTGCGCCGCCGCGTCTACCGCACCTTCGATGGCTTTGCCGTCCCTAACGCCAAGAGCGCGGAATGGGCCGTGGCCCAAGCCGGCAGCCCGCGCCAGGTGGTGACGTTGCCCAATGCCATCGACGCCAAGTTCTTCGCTCGTCCGTCGGCGGCGTCACGTCAGGAAGCCCGCCGCCATTTAGGGTTGGAGGGCGAGGGTAGGGTGCTCGTCCAAGTTTCTGCCCTCACCGCCCGCAAGGGAGTGCTCGAGCTGGCGAATGCTTTCCTGGGACTTACTGCCGCCGAACGCCGTGGCGCTAAGCTGCTCCTCGTCGGCGAAGGGGACCTGCGTTCCCAGCTTGAGACTCTGGCGGTTGGATCAGACGGAGCGGTTCGGGTGCTCGGACAGCTGCCTCCTGAGGAAGTACGCCGAGTGCTGTGGGCCGCGGATGCGTTCGTGCTCAACACCCGCCTCGACCCTAATCCGCTCTCGGCTATCGAGGCCGCCGCCGCTGGTCTCCCCGTCGTTCTCTCTGCGGCTGCGGGCAATGTCCGCGAGGTCGTCGAAGTTCCGCAAACAGGCTTCGTCATCAGAGATGCCGCCGACCCCTCGGAAGCACTCCGTGCCGTGCTCAATGCCTCCGAAGTCCAGCTAGCTGAAATGGGGGCACGGTCGGCCGAACTCGCCCGCACCCAATTCGACGCTCCCGCGGTCGCCCGGTCGTTGGTGAAGCAGCTTTATCCTTAGGCTGATAGATCCGTTGATTAGACATTAAGCTCCCTGAAGCCGCGCCGCATGCGCGGCTTTTTTGTGCCTGTTTTCCGGCCGCCGTACGATGGCCGAAGGTAGGGCACGATTTATCATGCCCTCCTACCTGGCGTTCGCCATTCGGCGAACGGTTACGATGCGGCTATGACGTGACGCGGTCCCGACCCTACCCGTGACGGGTGGTGGCGGTTGGGAACGCATCAAGGCAGCTAGGTCGGCACGCAGTGCCGACCCTACCTCGATGCCTCTTTCCGTTATCCGCCCCTATACTCCATACTCGATACTCCATACTCTTCGCCTACGCTCCAATCATGTTCCGCTCCCTTCTCCTCCTCTTCCTCTGCGTGGCAGCGCTTCCCGCCGCCGATGTCTTCGAGCAGCAGAAGCGCCTCGGCCGAGGCCTGAACATGGGCAACTCGCTTGAGGCTCCGAAGGGCGCCTCCTGGGGCCGGGCGATCGGTGACGAGGATTTCCCCCGCATCAAGGCCGCCGGGTTTTCTTCCGTGCGCATCCCGGTCCGTTGGGCCGACTACGCGGCGAAGGAAGCCCCGTATGCGATCGAGCCGGCTTTCGCCGACAAGGTCGAAGCGCTCGTGAAGGCGGCGCTCAAGGCCGACCTCCAGGTGGTGCTCAACATCCATCACTTCGACGAACTCGACCAGGACCCGGTCGGACAGCGGCCGCGCTTCGCGGCGCTCTGGAAGCAGCTCGCCGAACGTTTCGCGGGTTATCCCGACGCCTTGCAGTTCGAACTCAGCAACGAGCCCCACGGCAAGCACGGCGCTGCCGAGTGGAACGCCAACCTGCGCGTCGCCCTCGCGGAGATCCGTCCCCTGCACCCGGAACGCGCGGTCCACGTCGGCAGCGCCCAATTCAACCAGATCGCGATGCTCAAGGTGCTGGACCTCCCGAAGGAGGACCGCCACCTCATCGCGCACATCCATTATTACTCTCCGTTCCACTTCACCCATAAGAACGCCTCGTGGGTGAAAGGCTCCAAGGAGTGGCAGGACGGAGACACCTGGGACGGCACCGAGCCCGAGCAGGCCGCCGTGCGCAAGGACTTCGCCACCGCCCGTGAATGGGCCAAGGCCGAAGGCCGCCCGATCTTCCTCGGCGAGTTCGGAGCCTCCGGCACCAATCCCAATTATCCGGCACGAGTCCGCTGGACCCGCTTCATCCGCCAGGCCGCCGAGGAGTCCGGCTTCGCCTGGGCGTATTGGGAATACCAGGCCGGCTTCGGCGTCTGGGATCCCAGGGCGAAGGAGTGGAGGCCGGAGCTCAAGGATGCGTTGGTGGGGAAGTGACGGAGGTAGGGACAGCACCACGTGCTGTCCTACGTGCAAAAGTGCAAATCGGCCTGCGGCCTGTGCAAAGGTGCAAAAGTGGCGCGAGAGTATGGAGTATCGGTGGAGTAATGGCCTTTAATGGGTAGGGTCGGGACCGCGTCACGACATAGGTGTCTCCACCTTCATCTACCGGCCGCCGAAGGGTGGCCGAGGGTAGGGGCGTGGCTACGCCGCGCCCTCCCTCCCGCCCCACGACCGATGCGATGTCATCGCATCCCTGCCTTCCGTTCACCATTCGGCGAACGGTTACGATGCACCTAGGTCGGCACGCAGTGCCGACCCTACCTTGCATCTCTGGCCAACGGGCCAACTTGCCAGCCAATCAACCAGTTGTGTCTCGTTCTGGCCCTCTGGCCAACCGATCAACGGGTCAACTCATCTTGCCCCCTTGCCCACTTATCCCCTAACTCCAGCCATGCCCCGCCTCCTGGCCCTCACCTGCCTTCTGCTGCTCTCCGTCACCGCGCGCGCGGGCGGTCTGTTCGACGCCGGCGTCTGGGCCCCGATCGTCCTCCCGGCCGAACCCGAGGTCGATGAGCTCCACGCCGCCCGCGTCCTGGCGGATTGGTGCGAGCGCGTCACCGGCGTGCGTCCCGAGACCCGTTACGAAGCCAAGGGCGTGCGTAGCCCGGCCCTGGCGATCTACGTCGGTCGCACCGCCGCCGCCCGCTCCGCCGGCGTCAAGGCTCCGGCCGAAGAGGGCGACTCCGCCCGTCGCGCGGTCGTCGGCCAGTCGGTCTTCCTGATCGGCAACAACCCCGCCGCCACGCGCATCGCCGTCGGCCGTTTCTGCGAACAGCATCTCGGGGTCTTCTTCGCCTTCCCCGGTGAACTCGGCGCCGACTGGCAGTCGCGCTACCAGCTCGGCTTCCCGGGCCCCGACGAGTTCCGCCCCGACTTCCGCTGGCGCCAGCTGAGCGGACTCAACGAGCTCTCCGAAGACTGGGCCTGCTCCGTCGGCTTCGGCCGCGCGCCGGCTTTCTCGCACGCGCTGCATAAGATCTTCGACCACAAGCTCTGGCAGAAGGAGCCGCTGCTCTTCCCGATGATCGGGGGCAAGCCGACCGTGCCCAAGGGCGACGCCTCGGATCCGAATCCCCACCTCGACAACCCGCGCGCCCCGGAGGTCGGCGCCAAATATGCCCGCGCGTTCTTCCAGCAGAATCCGGACGCGTTCTCGGTGCCCTTCGGCGTCAACGACACGCTGAAGTTCGACGACGCCGCGGCTTCCGAGGGCTGGTATCGCGAGCGCCCGGTGCGCACCGATTACGTCTTCGGCTTCTACAACGCCGTCGCCGATTCCGCCTGGGCTCCGGACGGCGATCTCAAGGGCGAGAGGCATGCCATCGGCGCGCTGGCCTATCTCCAGACCACGCGGGCTCCCTCGATCGCGCTCCGCCCGTCGATCTTCCCGTGGGTGTGCGCGGATCGCACCGCCTACGCCGATCCCGGCTTCGCCGCGCAGGATCGCGCGAACCTCGCCGCCTGGGCCAAATCGGGCGTCCGTCGTCTTGGCGTCTATGATTACCTCTATGGCGCCGAAGTCGCCGCGCCGCGCGTCAACCTCTCCGCGCTCATCCAATCCATCCACGCCACCTACGCCGCCGGCGCGCGCGGCTGGTATGCCGAGGCCTATCCCGTGTGGGCCTTCGACGCCCCCAAGCTGTGGGTCGCGGCGAAGCTGCTCGAGGACCGGATGGCGAACACCGAGATGCTGCGCCGCACCTGGTTCGAGCGCGCCTATGGTCCGGCGGCCGACGACATGATCGCCGTCTACGCGCAGATCGAATCGGCCTGGCGGCGCGACGCCGTCGCCGGCGGCAAGGACCAGTTCCTCCGTCATTTCCACGACCAGCGCGGGGCGCTCGTGCTCTCCGCGCCGGAGATCGCCGCCGTGGGCTATCATCTCTCGGCCGCCCAGCAGCAGCTGCTCGCGCCGACCCGCGACGCCGCCGCCCGGCGCCGGCAGGCCTGGCGTCTCGGTCAGTTCGCCGAAGCCTGGGATCTCTACGTCGGTTACCGCGAACTCGTGCAGGCTCGCCGCGTCACCCCTTCCGCCGAAGCCCGGATCACTGCCCTCCGCCGCCTGACCGAGGTGGAAGCGGGCTACCTCGCGAAGGAGTCCGCCTTCAACCGCCGCTGGGGCGCGTATGGACGCCCGGTGAAGTGGAGCGATTTCCCGGGGCAGAACCCTCGCGCGCAGTGGTCGGAGCGCTTCCTCGTCGAAGGCGCCGACGCCGCGCTCGCCGCCTGGGCCGCGACCGACCAGCCGAAGGGCTGGCTCGCCTACCGCGTCGCGCAGCAGGCCGAGACCGCCCCGGTCGCGCATCGCCATGATTTCGCCGAGGCCGAGACCGCGGTCGAAGTCGCGCCGGCTTCCTTCAACCGTCAGGACCGGATTTCCTCCGGCCTGCGCCTCATCGCGCCGGCGGGCAAGATCGGCCCCGTCTCCGCGCCGGTCGCGCTCAAGGGCGGCCAGCTCGTCCGCCTGCAGCTGTGGGATTGGACCGACGACCTGCCGGTCGCCGACGCGCAGCAGGTCGTGACGCTCCGCTTCCTCGGGCCCGACGCCCGCTCCGAAGTCACACAGGTCTGCCAGGCCCGCCAGACGGTCGTGCCCGCCATCGTGCCGGCCTGGGCCACCGGACTGGAATATGAGATCACCTTCACCGGCGGAGCGTTCCCGCAGGAAGCCACCGTGCAGCTGATCGACCTGCCTGCCGCCGCGGCCCGCTGATGCTCAAGCGAGCGTTCGATATCGTCTTCGCGGCGTGCTGGCTCCTCGGCTTCGCGCCCCTGCTGCTCGTCGTCGCGCTCCTCGTGCGCCTCAGGCTCGGCTCTCCGGTGCTCTTCATCCAGGAGCGCCCCGGCCTCCGTGCCCGGCCGTTCCGCATGGTCAAGTTCCGCACCATGACGGATGAGCGCGGGCCGGACGGCGAGCTGCTGCCGGACGCGCAGCGCCTGACCTCGTTCGGCCGATTCCTCCGCTCCACCACGCTCGACGAATTCCCCGAGATGTGGAACGTCCTCGTCGGCGACATGAGCGTCGTCGGCCCGCGTCCGCTGCTCATGCGCTACGTCCCGCGCTACGACGCCTTCCAGGCGAGGCGCATGGAAGTGAAGCCCGGCGTCACCGGCTGGGCGCAGGTCAACGGACGCAACCTGCTGAGCTGGGAGGAGAAGTTCGCCCTCGACGTCTGGTATGTCGATCACCGCACCTTCTGGCTCGATATGAAGATCGTCGTCCGGACCTTCTTCAAGGTCTTCGCCCGGGCGGGGATCGACGCCGGGGAGGGGAAGACGATGGAGGAGTTTACTGGACCCAAGAAAGACTAGGCGCTGATTCGGTGCAAAAGTGCAAAACGGCCTACGGCCTGTGCAAAGGTGCAAATGTGCAGTGAGAGTATTGAGTACCGAGTATAAAGTATCAGAGGAGTGATTGCCTTGGGTAGGATTGAGCGGCCCGCTCAACCGGCAGGGATGCGATGACGTCGCATCCGTCAGGCACCGGGGCGGACGCGATAGTGATCACGTCCCTACCTCGAGACACCTTAGTAGTTTCCTACCCCCACCCCCTAGCCCCTAAACTCAACTTTGCACTTTTGCACAGGAGCTTCGCTCCGATTTGCACCTTTGCACCAGGTGCGGGCCTCTAACATTTAGCCCCGAGCGCTTTCAGGTCAGGATCACGCGCGAGCGGCAGTTCCACCGGCTCTCCGCCGGCCTGCGCGGACTGATAGAGGGCGAGGATCAATTCAACCGCCTTGCGGCCTTCGGCGCCGTTGACGGCGGGCTGCGTCCCCGCGCGAATCGCGGCGATGGCTTCTTCGAGATTGGCCCGATGCCAGGCATGTCCGATGGCCTTGGGATCGTTGGCTCCGGCTCCGCCGCCTTCGGTGGCGGAGGCCACGACGGACGCGTCGGCCGGCAGCGCTTTCTCGAATTCGAAGGCGGTCAGCTTGTCGTCGCGCAGGACGGCGGCGCCGGTCGTGCCGTGGATGCGGATTTCGGCCGGGAAGCCGGTCGCGGACCAGCAGGCGGTCGAGCTGGCGAGCGTGGCGCGGCAGCCGTTGGCGAATTCGATCCAGCCCGTCGCGATATCTTCGACTTCGATGCCATCGTGGGCCACGAGGCCCGCGGTGGCGGAGACGCGCTTGGGCGCTCCGAGGAACCAGAGGAGCAGGTCTATGGTATGGATGCCTTGGTTCATGACCGCGCCTCCGCCGTCGAGGGCGAACGTGCCACGCCAGGCGGCGGAATCATAATAGGCCTGCGTGCGCCACCATGGGATGAGCGCGCCGGCCATGGTCAGCTTGCCGAAACGGCCGGCGTCGAGGGCGGCCTTGAGCGCGACGGCGCCGGCGCCGAAACGTCGGGGTAGGATTCCCGCGACCGTCACGCCGGCCTTCGCGCAGGCGGCGGTGAGTTCGTCGCAACGGGCGAGAGTGACCTCGAGCGGCTTCTCGACGACGACGTGTTTGCCGGCCCGGGCGCAGGCGAGGGCGGGTGCGAGGTGATCGCCGCTCGGCGTGCACAGGCAGACGATGTCGACGGCGGGGTTCGCCAGGAGCGCTTCCGGCGTCTCGGCGAAGGTGATGCCATGCTTCGCGGCGAACTCGCGACCCTTGGCCGGCGAGCGGTTATAGGCCGCGACGAGCTGCGCGCCGGCGATCTCAGCGAGCGCCTTCGCATGGAACTCGGCGATCATGCCGGTTCCCCAGATGCCGAAACCAAGAGGGCGTTGGGACATGCGTTTACCTTAGGAGCGCTCAGCTGGGGCGGAAGAGTAAATGATGCTCGCCGCCTCGCGCTCGTGCAAAAGTGCAAATTGGCCTGCGGCCTGTGCAAAGGTGCAAAAGTGAGGTGTTGGCGGTTAGCGGTTGGCGGTTGGGAAAGCAAAAGCCCAAGACTTTTTCAGGTGACGGGTGCCAGCCATCGGGGCATCAGCCCTTCGGGTGTCAGCCGTTCAGCCTTCGGCAGCCGGCTCCGGGTTCCCGCGGCTGATGGCCGAGATGCCGACGCCTGAGTTGCCGACGCCCGTGCCCGTCACCTGAAGGTGGTTCTACCTTTGCACTTTTGCACAGGAGCTTGGCTCCGTTTTGCACCTTTGCACCTTCAGGGACCGCCTTTTTTCTGGCTTCAACCCCCTTCTTCCCCGAAATTATCCCGCACTGCTTATGCGTATTTTGGTCACCGGCGGCGCGGGCTTCATCGGGTCGAACCTGACCCGCCTTCTCGTCGCGGGCGGCCATGTCGTCACGGTCGTCGATAAGCTCACCTACGCGGGCAATCTTTCCTCGCTGGCCGACCTGCAGGGCAAGCCGGGCTTCACCTTCGTCCAAGCCGACATCTGCGACGCCGAGGCCATGCGCCGGACGTTCGCGTCCGCCCAGCCGGAGGCAGTCATGCATCTGGCCGCCGAATCCCATGTCGACCGTTCCATCGACGGTCCGGGCGAGTTCATCGCCACCAACGTCACCGGTACGTTCCAGCTCCTCCAGGCCGCGTTGGGTCACTGGCGGCAACTGTCCGGTTCCCCTCGGGATGCCTTTCGCTTCCTGCACGTCTCGACCGACGAGGTCTTCGGCTCCCTCGGCCCGACCGCCCCGGCCTTCAACGAATCGACCCCTTACGACCCGCACTCCCCGTATAGCGCCAGCAAGGCCTCGAGCGATCACCTCGCCCGCGCCTGGATGGATACCTACGGCCTGCCGGTCGTGGTGACCAATTGCTCGAACAACTACGGGCCGTATCAGTTCCCCGAGAAGCTGATCCCCGTCGTCATCCTCAAGTGCCTGCGCGGCGAAGCCATCCCGGTCTACGGCAAGGGCGAGAACATCCGCGATTGGCTCTACGTCGACGACCACGCCCGCGCGCTCCTCGCCGCGGTCGAGAAGGGCGTTCCCGGACGCACCTATTGCATCGGCGGCGACAACGAGCGCCGGAACATCGACCTCGTGAAGCTGCTCTGCTCGCTGCTTGACGAATTCCGCCCGCGCGCCGACGGCAAGCCGCACGACTCCGCCATCACCTACGTCACCGACCGTCCCGGTCATGACTTGCGCTATGCGATCGACGCCCGCCGCGCCCGTGCCGAACTCGGCTGGGCTCCGCAGGAGGATTTCCAGAGCGGCTTCCGCAAGACCGTCCGCTGGTATCTCGATAACCCCGCGTGGATCCAAGGCATCCTCGACGGCTCCTACCGCCTCGAGCGGCTCGGCAAAATCTGACTCTCATGAAAGGCATCATCCTCGCCGGCGGCTCCGGCACCCGACTGCACCCTCTGACCCAGGTCATGAGCAAGCAGCTCCTGCCGGTCTACGATAAGCCGATGATCTATTACCCACTCTCCGTGCTCATGCTCGCGGGCATCCGGGAGATCCTGATCATCTCGACGCCCCAGGATCTGCCTCGTTTCCGCGAGGTGCTCGGCGACGGTTCGCGCATCGGCTGCCGCTTCGATTATGTCGAGCAGGCCGTCCCCAACGGTCTCGCCCAGGCCTTCGTGCTCGGTGAGAAGTTCATCGCCAACGACGACGTCTGCCTCGTCCTCGGCGACAACATCTTCTACTCCGCCGGCTTCGGCGACCTGCTCAAGTCCTGCCGGCAGCCGCAGGGCGGGATCGTCTTCGCCTATCATGTCACCGACCCCGAGCGCTTTGGCGTCGTCGAATTCGACGACGCCGGCAAGGCCGTGTCCATCGAGGAGAAGCCCAAGGCGCCGAAGTCCAGCTTTGCCGTCCCCGGCCTCTATTTCTACGACAACTCCGTCGTCGGCATCGCCAAGGCCCTGAAGCCTTCGGCGCGCGGCGAATACGAGATCACCGACGTCAACCGCGAGTATCTCCGCCAGGGTAAGCTGGGCGTGAAGGTCCTGCCGCGCGGCACCGCTTGGCTCGACACCGGCACCTTCGACTCGCTTCTACAGGCCTCGCAGTTCGTGCAGATCGTCGAGGCCCGTCAGGGCTTCAAGATCGGCTGCATCGAGGAGATCGCCTGGCGCCGCGGCTACATCGACGACGCCCAGCTCCTCAAGATCGCCGAGCCCATCGCCAAGTCCGGCTACGGCACGTATCTTAAGGGCCTCGTTGCTCAGGGACGTTGATGGCGATGAGCGAGACAGGGCCGGCTTGGCGTTGGTGGCATGCCGTCGTGATTGCGTCGGCGTTGTTGCTGGCCGCCGGGCAGGCGATGCTCACCCCATCTTGGTGTGATGAGATCGCCTACGTCGACCCGGGCGCCCAGCTTGCGCTGACGGGAAGGATGGTTTCGACGGCTTGGCTGACCAATTCACCCGAAGCCATCTGGGGTTCGAGCAATCCGGGCATGCCGCTGCTTTTCGCCGGGTGGTTCAAGCTGCTAGGTTTCGGGCAACTGCAGGCCAGGCTCCTTTTCTGCCTCCTGCACTTCACGGGCGTCTGGTGTTTCTTCCGCTGGGTGCGGCTGCGGCTCGACCCCAAGCCCTGGCCTTTAGTGCTCGGCATCGCTTCCGCCCTTCTGCTCCCCAGCCTGGGAAATGCGATCTTCCAGGCGCGCCTGGAGTGCATCGCCTTCCTGCTTTGCGCATGGTTCCTCCACTACACCTACGCCGAGGTTCGTGGGCTCTTCGTCGACTGGGTTGCCGCGCCTGCCTTGGGCATCGTCATAATGTTCTTCGGCCTGCACTTCGCTGGCTTCTTCGCCCTGGCCGCTCTCTGCGCCTTCGCCTTATCTCCTAGTCGTCGCACCTTCTTGCTAGGCGCAGGGCTGGCCTTGGGGTTAGTCGCCGGCATGGCGATTCTCTGGGCTGCCTACGTCCGGGTCGGGATCTGGGAAACCTTCGTCGCCGCTCGGGCATGCCATTACGGGAGAGTCCTGGACTGGGTTCCGGTCGGTTGGAGGCGCTACGCGGTTACCAGTGATCTGCCTTGGCTCGTCCTTCTGGCCGGCCTCGGGCTTTTTTCCGCAATTGCCGATTCGGGCCGCAGATTCGCGCGTTCTTGGATTCCTTGGCTCTGGGCGCTCGGTGCTTTCTGTTTCGTGCCGGTCCTGATCGGAAGCGTCGGCATCTATTATGGCAATTATTCGTGGATGGTCGCTTTGCCGATGATGCTCTGTTTCTACTTCGGTGCGCCTAGCCTGGTCGGGAGGTGGCGCACGGCCTTCGTCTCCATCCTCGTCCTCGGGCTCGTGGTGGTTTCTTTCAAGTTCGGCAAACGTCTTCCTAGCCTGGCCAAGGAGGCCGCGCGTCGGCAGCAGGTGACGGCGATCCTTGCGACGTTCTTGCCCAAGGACGGCGCGGTCGCCGCGGACTTCCCCCTCTACTATCAGTTGGTCGATGCCGGCTACCGGGTGTATCCGCGCGTCAAGGCCGACGAAGGCCTTTGCCTTGGGTTCGAGCAGGACCATTTCCTGCCGAAAGCTGTTCGTGGGCAGATCAGTTGCGTCGTCACGAAAAAACAAGACGCCGCGGCTATCTTGTCCGGCCTTGGTGGCGAATGGCGCATGTCGGCGGAGATCCCTGCCGCCAGCGCGCGCCAGCCCCAGGATGATCTTCAGATCTTTGTCCGCAAATGACCACGCCTCTCTATGTCGACCTCGACGGCACGCTCCTGCGCGGCGACTCCCTGCATGAGGCCTGCCTGAGCCTTGTCGTCCGCCCGAACGCCTGGCCCGCCGCCATGCGAGCCCTTTTCGCCGGCAAGGCCGCCTTCAAGCAGGTCGTCGTCGAGCGATCTGAGCTTCGTGCCGAGGCACTCCCTTATCGGCCCGAATTCCTCATATGGTTGCGTGAGCAGCGGAATGCCGGCCGTCGGCTGATCCTGGCGACCGGGGCGGATCGCGCGATTGCCGACGCGGTCGCGAATCATCTGGGTATCTTTGACGAAGTGATGGCCAGCGACGGACGGACGAACCTCACGGGTGCGCATAAGCTGAAGGCCATCCAGGCGCATGCGGCCGGGGCACCTTTCGCTTATGCCGGCGACGGCAGCGTCGACCTGCCGATCTGGGCTGCCGCGCATTCCGTCGTCCTGGTGGGGGCGGGCTTGCGCCATGAGCAAGGTATCGGCTCACACAAGGTCGAAGCCCGCTTCCCTGACTCCGTGAATTCGGCGGCTTCCGTGCTGCGAGCCTTGCGCCCCTACCAGTGGGCCAAGAACGTCCTGGTCTTTTTGCCGGCCGCCGCCGCGCATCGTTTGCTCGACCCGGTGGTGCTTCGTGCCGACCTCCTTCTCTTCGGAGCATTCTCTCTCTGCGCTTCCGGTGTTTACGCTGCGAATGACCTCCTCGACCTCGAGAGCGACCGAGGGCACGCCGAGAAACGCCGCCGCCCTCTGGCCGCCGGCTCGGTGACCATCCCGATCGGCCTAGCCATCGCGGGCATGCTGCCGCTTCTCGCTCTTGTGATGGCGTTCGCCGGTGCGGGCTGGCCGGGCGTGGCGATGATCGCCGGTTACTGGGTGGCCACTTCTTACTACTCCTTGCACGGCAAGAGAGTGCCGTTGTTGGACGTGTTCCTGCTCGCCGGCCTCTATACTTTCCGAGCCTATGCGGGCGCGCTCGTCATCCCCGCGGGCCTCTCCGCCTGGATGGTCGCGTTCTTGCTCTTCCTCTTCCTGGGGCTGGCCTGCCTGAAGCGCTTTTCGGAGCTGCTCGCCTTGCCGGAGGAACATCAGGGCAGCGTCCTCGGTCGCGGCTATCGACGTACCGATCATCTCCTCGTTGCAATGCTTGGCGTGGGTGCTGGTTTCGCCGCCACCTTGGTCGTCTGCCTATATGCAGCCGCGCCTGCGGCGGCTTTGCTCTACGCCCAGCCTATGGCGGTCATGGGTATCGCGCCTATCGTGCTCTTCGGCCTCTCTCGTCTGTGGCTGCAGGCCTGGCGTGGCGAACTCCACTCGGACCCCGTCCTCCATGCCTTGCGTGACCGGGTCTCCTACCTGCTCATCGGGCTTTGCGTACTCTGGGCCCTGGCCGCATCATGGCTATGATCGTCGAGCAACTGGCCGGCTGGGGACGGCTGCCTCTGGCCGCCGCACCGCAGGCCAGCCCGACGACGATGACCGAGCTGACGAAGGCCTGGGCCGCGCCCGGCAGCCGGGTCAGCCGCGGACTCGGGCGCGCTTACGGCGATGCCGCTTTGCCGGACGAAGGCGGGTTCGCGGTGAGCGCCCTCGGCCTTGCGCGGATGATCTCGTTTGACGAGACCACCGGACTGTTGGTCGCCGAATCGGGCGTAAGCCTCGCCGAGATCATCGAAGCCTTCCTTGCTCGAGGATGGTTCCTGCCCGTCGTGCCCGGCACCAAGTTCGTGACCCTAGGCGGAGCCGTCGCCGCGGATATCCACGGCAAGAACCATCATGTCGACGGCACCTTCGGCGCCCATGTCGCCTGGTTGGACCTGCTTCTGCCGACGGGCGGTTCGCTCCGATGTTCGGAAGAACAGGAGGCCGCCGTTTTTCGCGCGACCATCGGCGGAATGGGACTGACCGGGCATATCGAGCGTGTCGCGATCCGGCTGCGGCGGGTGCCCAGCGCATGGTGTAAGGTGCGCACGCTCCGCGGGCGCGATCTGTCCCACACGCTCGAGCTCCTGGCCGCGAATGACGGATCCTATCGGCATACGGTCGCCTGGATGGATTGCGTCGCGGTCGGCGACCGTCTCGGCCGGGGCGTCGTCATGCTTGGGAACGAGGCGACGCCCGCCGAACTGCCGGCGAAGTCCGTCGCCGCTCCGCATCAGCTGCCCCGCCGGCCTAAGCTCGCCGTTCCTTTTGACCTACCCGAGTGCGCCTTGGGGCCGCTCACCGTCGGGGCTTTCAACGCGTGCTATTACGGCCTGGCCAAGGACGCCGAGCAGCTCGTCGACTTCGAGAAGTTCTTCTTCCCGCTGGATACGATCAGGGATTGGAACCGTATCTATGGGCGACGCGGCTTCGCTCAGTTCCAGGCTTATTTCCCCGACGCGACCGCAGAAGCGGGTCTCCGCGCATGCCTCGACGCCATCGGCCGCTCTCGCCAAGCCTCCTTCCTCGCCGTGCTGAAGCGTTCTGGTCCGGCCAATGATTTTCCGCTCTCCTTCCTGGACCTTGGTTACACCTTGGCGTTGGACCTGCCCGGACCAGCGAAGACGCTGGCTCCGCTCATGGCCGAGCTCGACGGAATCCTCGCCGCCTATCGGGGTAAGGTCTACTTCGCGAAGGACGCCTTCGTGAGTCCGTCGCTGATTCCCGCCATGTACCCTCGCCTGGATGAATTCCGCCGCGTGCAGCGCGCCTTGGATCCTTCGGGCGCGGTCCGCTCCCTCCTTTCGACCCGCCTTAAACTCCATGACTGAACCCCATCCGCCTCTGCACGTCATCGTCGGGGCGACTTCGCCGATCGCCCGAGCCTACGCCGTGGACTGCGCGATCGCCGGAAAACCCCTGCTCCTCGCCGGCCGCGATCTCTCCGAGCTCGAGCTGATCGCCGCCGACCTGAAGATTCGCCACGCCGTATCGGTCGCCGTCGAGCGCTATGATGCTTCTCTCCCGGGCGAAGGTCGACGCCTCGCGCTCACCTTCGCCGGCCGTCCCGTCAGCGCGGTCGTGGCGTTCCATGGCATCATGGGCGACCGCGATGATTTTGCCGCCATGCTGCAGGTGAACTGCGCCTCCATCGCCGAACTCTTCGAGGCGGTGGCCGACCAATCCGCCCAAGCCGGCGGCAAGCCAGTCCTCGCGGCTGTCTCCTCGGTCGCGGGCGATCGTGGGCGTCAGTCCAACTACCCGTACGGCGCCTCCAAGGCCGCGCTCGACGCCTATTTGTCCGGTTTGCGTAATCGTCTTCATCCGCTTGGCCTGCGCGTCGTGACCATCAAGCCGGGGTTTGTCCGTACGCGTCTGACCGAAGGTAAGGTGAACCCCCGTTCGCCGCTCCTTGCCGAACCCGCGCAGGTCGCCGCCGACATCCGCCGCGCTATCGAAGGGTCGGCCGACGTGGTCTACACCCGATGGTTCTGGCGCCCCATCATGGCGATCATCCGCTGCATCCCTGAGTTCGTCTTCAAGCGACTCAAACTATGAGCCAGGGCGGGCGTTTCTTCCTTTATGTCCTGTTCTGCGCCCTCGCGATCGCGGTGAACCTGGGGCTGCAGTTCGGTGCGGTCCGCGGGCTGGGGCTGGCCTACTGGCCGGCTTTGCTCATCGGGACCGGCGGCGGCCTGGTGTTCAAGTACGTGCTGGACCGGAACTATATCTTCGACGCCCGTGGGGCCGGCGCCGCGAAGGACGCCCGCCGCTTCGTGCTCTATTCGGGGTTCGGCCTTTTCACCACGGCGGTCTTCTGGTCGGCAGAATGGATCGGTTATCGGTTCTTATCCGGCGAAGAAGGGCGTTATGTCGGCGGAGCATTAGGGCTTTGCTTCGGTTATGGCCTGAAGTATTGGATGGATAGCCGATGGGTCTTCCGTCGGTGATCAGGAGATAACATGGCCACGCCTTCGCTCATCCAGCTCGTCGACATCCCGCAGCGCGGCGACGCCCGCGGCGGATTATCCGTCGCCGAACTGGGCGGTGCTTTGCCTTTCCCCGTGCGTCGGGTCTACTGGATCCATGGCACCAAGCCGGGCGTCAGCCGCGGTTTCCACGCGCACAAGGAGC
>Ga0222714_10002903_pt1 | contig 17811 bp, 19 predicted proteins | sample C33_3DmetaG_FD_165048 | JGI IMG/M metagenome (GOLD analysis project Ga0222714, IMG submission 165048) | Estuarine water microbial communities from San Francisco Bay, California, United States - C33_3D | ecosystem: Environmental > Aquatic > Marine > Unclassified | place: USA: California...
CGCAATGACCAGTCGTGGGGAGTTCATACCAGGTTTACTCATGCAGAAATTTGATTCGACCGAGTCTCAAGAGGCGATACGACGGATGCGCGCACCCAGAAGTTGCAGCTTTTCCTCGATACACTCGTATCCTCTATCGATGTGATAGATCCGATCGACTGTCGTCACATTATCTGAAACCAGGCCCGCAATAATGAGACTCGCGGACGCACGCAGATCTGTAGCCATAACTGGCGCACCCTTTAGTCTGTCGACTCCCTCAACAATTACTGTATTGCCTTCGACCTTGATTGAGGCTCCCATGCGATTCATCTCATGGACGTGCATGAACCGGTTTTCAAACACGGTCTCTGTGATGGAGCCGGTGCCGGTGGCGATAGTATTCAACGCCGTGAATTGGGCTTGCATATCAGTCGGGAACGCTGGGTAGGGCGCGGTTCGTAGTGATACTGATTTTGGGCGCTTGCCGTGCATGTCCAGTTCAATCCAGTTCTCACCCACCTTGATCTCGGCGCCGACCTGCTCTAGTTTGCTCAACACCGATTCGAGGATATCCGGTCGGGTGTCCTTCACCTTGATGCGCCCCTTTGTGGCGGCCGCCGCGATGAGATAGGTACCGGTTTCGATGCGATCCGGCATCACTGAATAACTGCAACCCTTCAATTCACTGACGCCATTAATAACAATGGTGTCAGAGCCCTGTCCGGTGATATCGGCACCCATCTTCACGAGGCAATTCGCCAGATCGACCACTTCCGGTTCTCGGGCAGCATTTTCGATAATCGTCTGGCCATCAGCCAGAGTCGCCGCCATCATGACGTTTTCGGTACCGGTAACAGTAACCATATCCATGAATATATGGGCGCCGCGTAATTTACCTTTCGTCGATGCCTTTATATAGCCGTCTTCTACCACGATGTCCGCGCCCATTGTCTGCAGGGCCGCAATGTGCAAATTGACCGGCCGGCTACCTATCGCACACCCACCCGGCAAGGCCACTTCTGCCCTGCCATAGCGGGTCAACAAGGGTCCCAACACCAGAATGGAGGCGCGCATAGTCTTCACGAGTTCATACGGTGCATTAAAATGCTTGATCGTGCTGCTGTTAACCTCAACGTTTAGCTTCTCGTCGATGATCGGTTGCACTCCCATGCAACCCAGCAGTTCGATCATAGTGGTGATGTCGAACAAGTGCGGCAGATTGCAGATCTGAACAGTATCGTGAGTCAATAGCGTTGCCGCCAGGATTGGCAATGCCGAGTTCTTCGCACCTGCGATGCGAATTTCTCCGCGCAGGCTGATACCCCCTTCGATTAACAGCTTATCCATAACAGGAGGCCTCGGTGCGTTTCTTGAATTGGAAAATAACGGGCGACTTCGGACGGCAGAAGCGAGCCATTCAACCAGCCTTGGCTTCGGCCGCAGTGCGCAGCCGCATAGTCACTGCGTGAATGGCTCCACTGGCGATGTGCTGATTCAAAATCTTGTAGATAGTCTGCTGACGCTTGACCGGGTTAAGGCCGTTGAACACTTCGCCAACGGCTGTGACCAGAAACTTGCCGCCATCGCCTTCAACGACGATGTCACATTCCGGTAACTCGGCAGTCAGCAAGGATTGGATCTGTTGCGCGTTCAAATCGGTTCTCCGCTCTTATTGCCAGTTATTCAAAACCTGATCGATGTCATTATTATATTTCGACATCAGAGCAGAAAACTGCGTGAAATATTGCCGACCGAGATTAATTCCGGCAAGACTGAGATTCTTCAGCTTCCACTCGTCATTTGCATTCAGAAACATCTGGTATTGCAGACGCAGGTTGGTATCGCCACCACGCAATTCCATGCCGACTACGGTATCTGCGCGCGGATCAGCATTGGCATTACTGCTGGGGATGAAGGCGAGTTCCTGACCTTCATAGGAAACCAGTGACGCACCATAGAATCGTGTCAGTGTATTGCGCAGAATACCGGCGAACCGTTGCTTTTGCGCATCCGTTGCATCGGCGGCAAAGCGAGACATGACAACCTCGGCAACAGCCGTGAAATCGACGAAGGAATTCAGCACTTCTTCAATTGCAGAGAAGTAGCGCTCGCGGTCGGTCATGAAGTATTGCTTGGACTCGGCAACGGTGGTCAGCAACGCTTGCACCCCTTGCTCGGCAGTTTGGACAGCAGTCAGTTCCTGGGCCTGGAGCACGCCTGGCAATGACCAGACCACGAGCCCCGTCACTGCAATTTTCTTCAATAAATTCATGTGCTTATCTCCAATGCGACCATCGAGCCGAATATTTCGGGATACCGTTGAGGTAATCGAATCCAGTGCATGCTAGACGCCTGGCGCTGAATGCGAACTTAACCATGCCGGGCGACGCGCAGTTTACATGATTTGGCGGTCGCAATAAATTATTACTTGCAAACAGCGGTAATCCCCCTTCTAATTGATCGCTTTGCCGCAGGCGTAAAGAATCTATCGCATATGCTCCTCGATACACTCATTATCGTCCTTGGATTTATTGGATTAATCTGGGGAGCAGACAAACTCGTATTCGGCAGCTCAGTTCTCGCAAGACACCTCGGGGTTTCACCCCTGATGATAGGACTGACCATCGTTGCCTTCGGCACCTCTGCTCCAGAAATCTTCTCCTCCGCGGTTTCCGCTTTGAATGACAAGCCCGATCTGGCGATTGGCAACGCACTCGGATCCAATCTCTTCAATATCGGATTTGCTTTGGGAATTGCCGCGTTTATTCGCCCGCTTAAACCACCAGCGTCATTAATCAATAAGGAATTGCCTGCCTTGCTGCTGGTCACCCTGGCAACGGGCGCCTTGTTGTTGGACCTGTTTCTCGGCCTCTACGATGCTGTAATTCTGATTCTCATCACCTCTTACCTTGGCTATCGATTGCTGCGGAAAAAGGTAAAAACCGGAGATCTGCCGGAAATCGACGAAAACGAATTGAGTCGGGTCAGCGGCTGGCAAGCGGCCGCCTATCTGATTCTGGGTTTGGCATTATTGATCCTGAGCGCTGAAGCTCTTGTCGCTGCCGCCACCTCAATTGCCGAAACTCTCGGGGTCTCCACCGCCATCATCGGACTCACGATTGTCGCGCTTGGGACCAGCCTGCCAGAGCTCGCCGCCTCGATAACTTGCGTGTTGAAAGGCCACCACGATCTCGCCATCGGCAACATCGTCGGATCAAACATTCTAAATCTGCTTGTGGTATTGCCATTCCCCGGCCTGTTCAGTCCCGACACAGTGGAACCTGCCCTGTTCTATCGCGATTATTTCTCGGTACTCATCATGACGATCGTACTGGCCTTCTTCTGTTATCGGGCGATAAAAAGAGAGAAAATGCTGGGAAGAATTTCCGGCATCGTCTTCATGTCCATGTACTGTGGCTGGTTCGCCTTGATGGTGGCGGAAATACACAATTGATACCGGGTAGCCGCGATGACAGCTAAGTCCAGGCTAAGCGCCAGTGCCTTGCGCACAATCGATATCGAGCAACGTGCCATTGCCGAACTGGCTGAAAAAATCGACCAGCGCTTTGATGCCGCCTGCCAATTGATTCTCGCCTGCAAGGGGCGCGTCGTGGTGACCGGCATGGGCAAATCCGGCCACATCGGCAAGAAAATCGCAGCAACGCTGGCCAGCACCGGCACACCTTCCATGTATGTGCATCCTGGTGAGGCAAGTCACGGCGACATCGGAATGATCACCGATCAGGATGTTGTCATTGCCATTTCCAACTCTGGCTCTACCGCTGAGGTCACGCTGCTGCTGCCGGTACTGAAACGCAAGAACATTCCCCTCATCAGCATGACCGGTGACCAGCATTCTGAACTGGCAACTGCTGCCACTGTCAGTCTCGATGTCGCCGTCAGCGAGGAAGCCTGCCCCCTCGGACTGGCACCTACCTCGAGCACCACAGCGGCACTTGTGCTCGGCGACGCCCTGGCCATGGCCTTGCTCGAAGCCCGTGGTTTTACCCGTGATGACTTTGCCTTCTCACACCCTGGCGGCAATCTGGGACGTCGACTCCTGGTCAAGGTCAAGGATGTCATGCATAGCGGAGCAGATATCCCCCAGGTCGCTGCCGATACCAGGTTGATTCAGGCGCTGCTGGAGATGAGCGAGAAAGGCTTCGGCATGACAACCGTTGTCGATAGCGACAACAAGCTGATCGGCGTGTTTACCGACGGTGACCTGCGCCGCACGATCGACGCCGGGCACAATATTGAGCGCACCCCCATCGGCGAAGTCATGTCATCCAGATACAAATACATTCACGCCGGCGCGCTCGCCGCTGAAGCGGCCAAGTTGATGCAGGACTCCAACGTCTATGTGCTGATCGTCAAAGATGACTCTGACGCGCTGGTTGGCATCGTCAAGATGCATGACCTGCTCCAAGCGAACGTGGTCTAGGATAACCCATGGATTTCAGGCAACCCCAGGATTTGCTAGTGGCGCGTGCAGCGAACATTCGACTGCTGCTGCTCGATGTCGACGGGGTGTTAACCGACGGTCGGCTTTATTTCTCCAATTCCGGAGAAGAGATGAAAGCGTTCAGCACACTCGACGGACACGGCATCAAGATGCTGCAGAGCATCGGCGTCAGAGTGGGCATTATCACAGGGCGAACGTCCACGCTCGTGCAGAAGCGCTGCGCAGACCTCGGCATTACCCTGCTACTACAGGGCCGTGAAGACAAGATTACGGCTCTTGGCGAAATTCTGGATGCGAGCGGACTGAACCCCGAACAAGTGGCCTTCGCCGGCGATGACCTGCCTGATTTGCCGGTATTGCAAAAGGTCGGTCTGGGCTTCAGTGTGCCCGGGGGCCATGCCGATGTGAAGGCAGCCGCGGCTGCCATCACGCTAGCCGCTGGCGGCATGGGAGCAGTGCGGGAAATAACCGATTTCCTGATCAAGGCCCAAGGCAAATACACGAGTTTCCTGAGTTAGGTCTCGCCAATCCCTTCCAACCCTCCGCCGCATTCGTGCTAAGCTTCAGACTGACTTCAAGAGCAAGACTATGCGTCGAATCAGCCTGTTCCTCATCCCCGGACTCATCGCCATTGCGATTTACACCGGAGTCAGCACCTTCGAAACCCTCTCCTCGCCCGACAACGACACCCCTCGTGCTGTGGCGCTGGATTACGACGGCTATTCCGAAGGCATTAACACGGTGCTTTACGACGCCTTCGGCAACATCAGCTATACCTTGCAAGCCGACCGCCAGGTGCACTACAACGACGATCGGACTGAATTGGACCGGCCCTACATCAGGCTGTTTGAAGAAGGCAGCACTCACTGGAATATCGTGGCCAATTCAGGCAAAATTTCGTCCCTTTATACCCCTGGCGACGACCGACGGCAGTCGATCGAATTGTCTGGAAATATAGAGGTTTACAGCCTCGATGAATTCGGTAATCGCATGCAGCTCACCACCGACTACCTGCTGGTCGACCCGCACTCGCAGACGCTGGAAACTGAGGCTGCAGTCACTCTGGTGACCCAGCGATTGAAACTCACCGCTATCGGCATGTATGCCGCTCTCGATCAGGATGAGGTCATCTTCAAACGTGATACGGAAGGTCAGTATGACAATGCGATGCCCTAACAGCCGATTCTCAGCGCTGGCGCTATTACTGCTTCTTTGGCAACCGGGGTCCCTAGCTCTTGAGTCGGATCGGGCTCAGGCCATCGGGTTCAGTGCCGAGGGTGGTTCCACCACTTCGGTAAAGGGTGAGATGCGCATTCTCGAGATGAAGACGAATGTCAAGGTTACCCAGGGCACGCTGCAGATTATGGGCGATGCCGCCATCATCGAATCTGTCGCCGCTTCCGGCGAAGTGACACGGGTCACTGTGCATGGCTCTCCGGTACGTTATCAACAACAGCTTGATGAACAAGGCGGCCTGGTTGTCGGCACCAGTGAGACGCTGCTGTTCTATACCGACTCGACAGCGGACGAGACTATTCTGGAACTGATTGGCAAGGCCAATATCCAGTCACCGGACTCGGCTATGACCTGCGCTGCAATTGTCTATCTGGCCGATCAGGACATCATTCGCGAGGCAACTGGCCCCTGTGAAGGCATCCTGAACAAGCGGTCGAACTAAGCCATGCTGAAGGCAACCCACCTCGCGAAATCCTACGGCGATCGCCAGGTCGTGCGCGATGTCTCGATCAGCATCGATCAGGGGGAAATCGTCGGATTGCTGGGACCCAATGGGGCCGGAAAGACCACGTGCTTCTACATGATTGTCGGCCTGATCAAGGTTGATGGCGGCGAGGTGCATCTCGGTCCGAACAAGCTCACAAAACTCCCTATCCACCAGCGCGCCAGCTTTGGTCTTTCCTACCTGCCCCAGGATTCCTCGATCTTTCGCACCCTGACCGTCGAAGACAATATCCTGGCAATTCTGGAAACCCGCAAAGACCTAAGCAATGCCGAACGCCAGCGCAAACTGGAAGCCCTGCTGGATGAATTCAGTATCGGCCACATCCGCCACAACAAAGGCATCAGCTTGTCGGGTGGCGAACGACGACGAACCGAGATCGCTCGCACACTGGCAACTGATCCCAAGTTCATTCTGCTCGATGAACCGTTTGCTGGAATCGATCCGATCTCGGTGAGCGACATCAAGGAAATCATCCGCCATCTCAAGGCACGCGAAATCGGCATCTTGCTGACCGACCACAATGTGCGAGAGACACTGGAGATTTGCGAGAAGGCCTACATCGTCAGCGAAGGACAGATTATTGCCGAGGGCGACTCCGAGGCGATCCTGAACAATGACAAGGTGCGCGAAGTCTATCTGGGTGACCACTTCCGAATCTGAATCCCCGGTTCGCCGCACTTCTTCAACCCCTCGATTTTACCGAGACCACGCTGGCGTGTTGCCGGGAATTTCCAACTTCTCCCGTGTCGCCAAACGCTATGCAAATCAGGCACGAATCTTGCTATAATCCCGGCGCTAAATAGACTCACTGGACCCTAAATCACCACTGCCCAATTCAATTAACTGCATACTGTAACCGTCTCCGGACTTCAGGATAACCAGACGAAACGCAATGAAACTTTCGCTTCAGCTCAAGCTCGGTCAGCAACTCACAATGACCCCCCAGCTCCAGCAAGCGATCCGTCTGCTGCAACTTTCAACCCTCGATTTACAGCAGGAAATACATCAGGCGCTGGAATCCAATCCCATGCTCGAACTCGTCGATCACAATGACGAGGAAGAGGTGCTTCCGCGCGGCCAGAACACCACCAGCCTCGATGGCATTACCACGCACGACAAAATCGCCGAGCCCCAGTCCAGCGATACCGGTGGTGATGAAGAATCAAGCTGGGGCGAACAGAGCTCCTCGGATTTCGCGGTGGATTCCAACTGGGATGACACGTTCACGAACAGCTATTCCGCCTCCGGGTCTTACGACTCAGACACATCCGACTTTGAATCGCGTAATACCGCCGAGGAGACCCTGCAGGATCACCTTTACTGGCAGCTCAATCTGACTCCGATGTCAGAGAGAGATCGGGCCATTGCCATGGCTATTATCGATGCCATCGACGCCAACGGCATGCTCACCGTCGATGTGGAATCCATCCATTCCGGCTTCGAGGAAGACCTCGAGATCGAGCTGGACGAAATCGTAGCCGTATTGCACCGCATCCAGCAATTCGATCCCATCGGAGTCGGTTACCGTGACCTGTGCGAGTGTCTGCTGATTCAGTTAAGCCAGTTCAATAGTCCAGAGCAGGCGCAATTGGTAAAGCATGCGAAGCTGATCGTGAAGGAACATCTGACCTTGCTCGGACATCGCGACTACGCCCAACTCATGCGCCGCACGAAATTGAAAGAAGCTGAATTGCGGGAGACGATCGCGCTGATCGAAACACTGGATCCGCGACCCGGCTCAAACATCGCCCCACCCTCAACCAGTTACGTGGTCCCCGACGTCATCGTGAGCAAGAACCCGAATACCGGCAAATGGAAGGTTGAACTTAACCCGGAGACCGCGCCCAAGATTCGCATCAACAGCAGTTATGCCTCGCTCGTGAAGCGCGCAGATTCGAGCGACGACAACAACTACCTGCGCGATAACCTGCAGGAAGCCCGCTGGTTCATCAAGAGCCTGCAAAGCCGCAACGAAACCCTGATGAAGGTGGCAACACGTATAGTGGAACACCAAAAGGGCTTTCTCGAATATGGTGAAGAAGCCATGAAACCCCTGGTTCTGCACGATATTGCAGAAGCCGTGAGCATGCACGAGTCAACAATTTCCCGGGTAACTACTCAAAAATATATGCATACCCCCAAGGGAATCTTTGAATTAAAATACTTCTTCTCCAGTCATGTCTCCACCACCGGCGGCGGTGAATGCTCGTCAACTGCCATTCGCGCGATCATCAAGAAATTGATTGCCGCCGAGAATGTGAAGAAACCACTGAGCGACAGCAAGATAACCGAGCTGCTGGAAGACAAGGGCATCAATGTGGCCAGACGAACGATTGCCAAATACAGAGAATCCCTTTCCATTCCTCCCTCAAACGAGCGCAAGCGCCTGGTCTGACCGCGAGGATCAGGCTGCTGACACACGGCTGGACTAACACTGGACACTGTGAAGTAAAGAGTAACGAAATCATGCAATTGGAAGACATACTGACTCCGGAGCGCTGTCTCTGCAAAATCGAAGGCGTGAGCAAGAAACGCCTGCTGACGAATATCAGCCAAATGATTGCCGATGACATCGGCAACGTCGAAACCGATGCCATTTTCAACGCGCTCATGGGCAGAGAACAACTGGGTAGTACCGGGCTGGGCAAGGGCATCGCGATACCACACTGCCGAGTGGCCACTTGCAATGACATCATTGGCGCTCTCGTCACACTGAAGGAACCCATCGATTTCGATGCCATCGACGGCAAGCCAGTGGATATCCTGTTCTTCCTACTCGTGCCCGAACAGCAAAACGATGAGCACATCAAGACACTTGCCGGTCTCGCCACATTGTTTAACGACGACGATTTCTGTTTCACCCTGCGTCATACCGATGACGCTGAAGATCTCTACAATATCGCGATTACCTACTAATTAAACCAGGCTCCGGAATTTACTCCGACATCGGACTATGAAACTAACAATCATCAGTGGCAGGTCCGGATCGGGAAAGAGTACTGTGTTGCATGTACTCGAAGACCGCGGCTACTACTGCATCGACAACCTGCCCGCCAGCCTGCTACCTGCACTCGCGTACAGACTGACCTCTGATTTACGGGATATTCCCAATGCTGCGGTCAGTATTGACGCGCGCAACAGCTCAGCCGACTTGCAACAAGTTCCAGCCATCATCAAGTCGCTCGAGAAAAACGATCTGCGGCCGCAAATCATCTTCCTGGACGCCAATAGTCAGGCCTTGCTCAAGCGCTTTAACGAGAGTCGGAGAAAACACCCACTCAGCACGCCCAATATCGATCTGAAAGAAGCCATCGAAAAAGAATCGGAATTGCTCGAGCCAATCGCCTTAATGGCCAGTCTATCCATCGATACCAGCACCATGTCGCTGCAGGAATTACGGGACATGATCAAAGACAGGTTATTCGAGAACGCTTCGGGCCTGGCGCTGCAATTTCAATCCTTTGGCTACAAGAACGGCGTACCTGTCGATGCCGATATAGTCTATGACGTCCGATGCCTGCCTAATCCATTCTGGGATACCAGTCTGCGCGCACTGACTGGTCAAGATCAGCCTGTGATTGATTTTCTCGACCGACAAGAAAGCGTGCAGAACATGTTCGATGATATTCGCACCTTCTTACAGAAGTGGTTACCCCAATACGAAAGCAATAATCGCAGCTACATTACAGTCTCCATCGGGTGCACCGGTGGTCAGCATCGCTCGGTATACTTAAGCGAGAAACTGGGCGATTATTTCAGATCCAGTATTAATAATGTTCAGGTCAGACACCGCGAGCTAATCTAATCTATTCAGGATTGATCATGTTGGAACAGACAGTTGAAATCGTAAACAAAGCCGGCATGCACGCCAGGGCGGCTGCCAAACTCGTAGAACTGACCTCTAAATACAGCTGCAATATCAAAGTCGGCCACGACAAACTGGTCGATGGAAAAAGCATTCTGTCACTCATGATGCTGGCCGCAGCCAAGGGCACAAAGCTGCGTATTATCGTTGACGGTCCCGAAGAGAAAAAAGCCTTGGATGCGATCTGCGAACTTATTGCCAATCGCTTCGGTGAACCGGTCTAAAAGTTTCACTTCGTTTTCAGCTCTAGCTCGTCCTTGGCTCTGCCGTTTCTCTTATTCGGCAAATAACTGTAGAATTAGCCGCCAAGAGCCGAAAAACTCACGATTGAATCCAAATTAATCGCTGGAGTCAGCCGGTCACTCATTCCTGATAATCCTTTTGCACTGAAGCCGGACGCATCGGTCGAGCCTCGAACATGCCTGAACTGAAGGAATCACAATTTAGCAAGGATCATGTGCTTGAGCTGAATCAGGCCATAGACCGCGGCTCGTTGTATCAGGTCCGGCAGATGATCAAGACGCTGCCAACTGCAGGCATCGCACACCTGCTTGAATCGACGCCGCCCAAGACACGCAGCGTATTGTGGCAGCTGATCGACAAGGATGCCGAAGGAGAGGTAATTCAGTACCTCAATGTCGATCTGCAGAACGAGATACTCAGTGAACTGAATGCGGAACAGGTTTTCGAATTGACCGAAGGCCTGGAGGCGGATGACCTGGCCGACATCCTGCAGCAATTACCTCAGCAGGTTTCCTCTCAGGTACTGCAAGCCATGGATGAACAGGATCGGCAGCGGGTTGAGTCGATCCTGTCTTATGACGAGGACACTGCCGGTGGCCTTATGAACACGGACTCGATTACCGTGCGTCCGAGTCACACCATCGAATTGGTTCTGCGGTACCTGCGCCGGCACGACAGCATTCCTGAGATGACGGACAATATTCTCGTCGTCAATCGGGACGATGAATTGCTGGGCATCCTGCCTCTCCGCGAGATACTCGTCGCGGATCCTGGCGCTATTGTGCGTGACTTGATGCATGAGGACATCGACGCCATTCCGGTCGAGATGGAAGCGATCCAGGTTGCTCAGCTCTTCGAACAACATGACTGGGTATCGGCACCGGTTATCGACAGTGATGGCAAGTTGCTTGGCCGCATCACAATCGACGACGTAGTTGACGTGATTAGAGACAGTGCCGAGCACTCTTTGATGAGCATGGCCGGCCTCGATGAAGAGGATGATACCTTCGCCCCCGTCTTCAAGACTGCCCGGCGACGCGCCGTTTGGCTTGGTGTAAACCTGATGACAGCCGTGTTTGCCTCACTCGTCATCTACCTGTTTCAGGATACATTGGACAAAGTCGTGTATCTGGCAGTCCTCATGCCTATTATCGCCAACATGGGAGGCGTCGCCGGCACCCAGACCCTCACTCTCGTTATCCGCAGCCTTGCACTCGGCCATATCAGCCCCTCGAACACGCGCTGGTTGCTGATTCGGGAGCTTGGCGTCGCAGGACTTAATGGCCTGCTCTGGGCCGTTGTTATGGCCGGGATCGCCTGGTTCTGGTACGAGGACCTGATGATTAGCTATATCATCGCGGCGGCAATGCTGATCAATCTCATTGTCGCCGCACTTGCGGGTGCGTATCTGCCACTGTTTCTCAAGCGCATCAGCATCGACCCTGCCTTGGCGGGCTCGGTCGCACTTACAACCGTAACCGATTCCATCGGTTTTTTTGCCTTCCTCGGCCTGGCACAGCTGTTCTACCTGTAACCATGAACTACGATATCGACGACGAATTTTCCGGTCCTAGCAAATCTCAGCGAAAACGAGATGCTCACCAGCAGCAGGAGCTAGGCACGCGGCTCACGACCTGCCGCGAGGCGCACCTGCAGGCGCTGGAATTACCGGACGTCCTGCTCGCCGCAATCGCCGAGTTCAAGAAATTGCCAAACAAGCACGGTGCCCGTCGGCGTCAGCTGCAATTCATCGGTAAACTGATGCGCGATCGTGACTGTGACACGATCGGAGCCGCGCTCGATCGCCTGGAAAGCTTCCAACCTCCAGTGTCGAAGACAGTGCCCGCATCTGAAATTTGGACCGACCAAATCCTGGCCAGCGGCGACAGCGCAATTAATGCCTTGCTGGATGCCAACCCGGACTTCGAGCGACAAAAACTGCGCCAGCTCTACCGCGATTGTCAGTCGGGTGACGAGACTAGCAGGGCCGGTTACCGCGAGAAACTGAAGCGCTACCTCGAATCTCTGCTCTAAGCACAGTCCCGCCCGCCCGTGCCACTGCCGTTTGCTAGGCGCTCCCTGCTTTAAGTGATACCATCTTGCGGCGAAGGCCCAAGCTGCATCAACCCATCTGCTATTTTCCGTTTCCCCACACAGGGCACACCGGAAAGCAGGATAAAAAAATAATAAGAGGAACGCTATGACTGACGAGCATGCTCTCTCCTACTGGAAATCCAACCTGAAGATAGTTCTGTCCCTGCTGTGCGTGTGGTTCTTCATCTCCTTTGGTTGCGGAATCCTGTTTGTCGATGCGCTCGACACTATCCGGTTCGGTGGTTTTAAACTGGGATTCTGGATTGCCCAGCAAGGTTCAATTTTCGTATTTGTCATCCTGATTTTTATCTACATCTATTTAATGGACAAGCTCGACAACAAATACGATCTGGAAACAGCGGCTGACAAATCCCAAACTTGTGAGGATCAGCCATGAGCGTGCAAATCTGGACCTATCTGTTTGTCTTCCTGACTTTCGGACTGTATATCGGCATTGCAGTCTGGTCGCGCGCCGGTAGCACCAACGACTTCTATGTCGCCGGCAGTGGTGTGCATCCCATCGCCAACGGCATGGCGACAGCCGCCGACTGGATGTCCGCCGCATCATTCATTTCTATGGCCGGCTTGATCTCCTTCCTCGGTCGTGATGGCACGTTCTACCTGATGGGCTGGACCGGCGGCTATGTATTGCTCGCACTGCTGCTCGCGCCCTATCTGCGCAAATTCGGCAAATTCACCGTGCCCGATTTCATCGGCGATCGCTATTACTCCCGCACAGCCCGGCTCATCGCCGTGTTCTGTGCGATCACTATCTCCTTCGTTTACGTATGCGGACAGATGCAGGGCGCGGGCATCGTCTTCTCGCGTTTCCTCGAGGTCGATATCACGACAGGTGTCGTGATTGGCATGGCAATCGTGTTTTTCTATGCAGTGCTGGGAGGCATGAAAGGTATTACCTACACCCAGGTCGCGCAGTATTGCGTACTGATTTTTGCCTTCATGGTGCCAGCCATCTTTATCTCGATCATGATGACTGGTCACGCCGTACCTCAGATCGGCTTCGGCGCCGAACTTACCGAGGCTTTTGGTGGTGGGTATTTGCTGGACCGACTGGATGGCCTAAGCCAGGAATTGGGATTTGCCGTCTACACAGAGGGGCAGCGTTCAACCCAGGACGTGTTCTTCATAACAGCGGCCTTGATGTTTGGCACGGCTGGACTGCCGCATGTGATCATTCGCTTCTTCACCGTGCCAAATGTTCGTGACGCGCGCAAATCGGCAGGCTACGCCCTCATCTTTATCGCCATCCTTTATACGACGGCACCGGCAGTAGCGGCATTTGCCCGCACAAACCTGATGAACACAGTGAACAACATCGAATACAGCATGGTGCCGGAATGGTTCAGTAAATGGGAAACCACAAACCTGATTGTGTTCGATGACAAGAATGGTGATGGTCGCATCCAGTATCTGGGAGACCCGGGCGCGAATGAACTCAATGTCAATCGCGACATCATGGTTCTGGCCAACCCGGAGATTGCGGGCCTGCCCAACTGGGTAGTTGCACTGGTGGCAGCCGGTGGACTGGCTGCAGCGCTATCGACAGCCGCAGGATTGCTGCTGGTGATTTCAACTTCAGTTGCGCATGACTTCCTGAAACGGACATTCATGCCTCAGATCACGGAAAAACAAGAGTTGCTCTACGCGCGGGGCGCGATCTTCTTTGCGGTGCTGGTCGCGGGTTATTTCGGCATCCATCCGCCGGCCTATGTCGCCCAGGTGGTGGCATTCGCCTTCGGTCTTGCGGCGGCGTCGTTCTTTCCGGCGATTGTATTGGGGATCTTCGACAAGCGCATGAACCGGCAAGGAGCGATCTGCGGCATGATTGCGGGCTTTACCTTCACCGCGCTGTATATCGCCTATTTCCGCTTTATAAACCCGGCCGCCGACAATGCCGGCTCCTGGTGGTTCGGCATCTCTCCGGAGGGCATCGGCACATTGGGCACGCTGGTGAATCTGGCGATCGCGTATCCGGTTTCCAAATTGACGAGCGCGCCGCCACAAGAGGTGCAGGAAATAGTAGAAAACATTCGCCTGCCAGGCGAAGTTGCCGTCAGATAACGCACCGTATCATAGCAAGCACCGCACTCAGGTGCGGTGCTTGCCGTGGCCGGAGCGTTCCCAATAATCCTTCACAGTCTGCTTCATTTCCCGGTGCATCAGCAGGATGCCGACCAGATTCGGCACCGTCATCAACACGATGGTAATCAGCGACACATTCCAGACGATGGTGGTATCTGCCAGCGCGGCATAGAAGAAGCCCAGCACATAGACGATGCGATAGGGCATCACCGATTTCGGCCCCAGCAAATACGTCATCGCGCGATCCCCGTAATAGGACCAGGCGATTGCCGTCGAAAACGCGAAGAGCATCAGCCCTATCGACACAATGTACTTGCCAAATTCGCCGAATAAGCCCCGTGTATAAGCCATTGTCGTCAGCGGCACTGAATGCAGCAGCGATTTACCGGTGACGATAACGGTGGTATCGGCGAGTTGCCCACCGGAGACAACCAGCGTGTCGGTCACAGGCTCACCATTGCGCGTATACCTGACGTCTTCGGTTACCGAACGGGAACTGATGAGAGTGAAATCCCTGCCATTGGTCGCGCGACCACCGACGAGTCTGATCTCACCGTCGTAGGCAGTCGTTGGGGATTCATCCCCATTCAGATAGTGAAACAAGTCTTCGATTCTTGCCGTATCCGATTCTTCATAGAAGCCGGTGACAAAGCGCATGTCAGCGCGCTGAAATTCGTTGTCAAATTTTTCCTTCCAAACGCCAGAAGACAGAATCACCAACCCGGTGATGGTGCAAATGATAATCGTGTCGATGAAGGGCTCCAGAATCGACACCATGCCCTCGTCTGCCGGCTCGTCGGTACGTGCCGCTGCGTGGGCAATTGGCGCCGAACCCTGTCCTGCCTCATTTGAATACAGGCCACGATTTACCCCACGATCGAAGGCATAGGCGAAGGTGGCCCCGAGGAAGCCTCCCGTCGCGGCCGAACCAGTGAAGGCATCACTGAAGATCGACACAAACGAAGGAATAATATTCCCGACATTCGGAATGATGACACCCAGAGCCCCGGTGAGATAGATAAAGGCCATCGTAGGCACGATCGCCGAGGCCACTTTGGCGATGCGCGTGATACCACCGATGATTACCAGAGCCAATAACACCGACAGGACCGACGCGGTAATGATCGGCTCCAGGGAGAAAGTGCTTTCCAGACCGGCAGCGATGCTGTTGATCTGTGGCAGATTACCGGTGCCAAACGAGCTGAGTACGGTGGCACCGGCGAAAATAATCGCAAGCCACTTGGCATTGAGTCCTTTCTCCATGTAATACATGGGGCCTCCCGCCATCGTGCCATCTGCCACCTGTTGACGGTATTTGTGAGACAAGGTCACCTCGACAAATTTGCTCGTCATACCAAAGAAGGCAGTCATCCACATCCAGAACAGCGCCGCCGGCCCACCAAGGTGCAGCGCGAGTGCCACACCACCAATATTGCCCGTGCCAACCGTACCTGACAGCGCCGTCGACAAAGCCTGAAAGTGGGAGGTGTCACCTTTGGCACCGTCCTTATCGAATTTGCCACTGGTAACGCCAATGGCATGACGGAAATAACGAATCTGCGGAAAGCCAAGATAGAGTGTGAAGAAGACCCCGGTTGACAACAAGAAGGCCGGGAACCAGATGGCGCTACCCAGGTAGCCGTCGAGGAAAATCAGAAAATTATTGACTGCGTCCAATGTGCTACCCCATTTATCTCGTTCTGGTTATTATCAAAACTCACCCGGCTGCGTGCCTTTTAGGCATCACTTAGTCATCACTGATCGTGATGTTGGGTTGCGCAGCTACGGTGGCTTCCTGACGTTGAATCTGTTCGACTACATTCCGGGCCAACTCGAGATATGCGGCCGTCGCCGGATGTGTCGGTTCTGATGCTACCACAGGATTACCGCGATCGGTCCTTTCGCGGATTGTTATATCCAATGGCAGCCTGCCAATCACCGCCACCCCATAATCCTGAGACAGACGATCACCGCCGCCACTGCCGCAAATGGCTTCTTCATGCCCGCAATTGGGGCAGACATGCAGACTCATGTTCTCGACGACGCCCAGAATTGGCACATCGACTTTCCTGAACATCTCGATTCCCTTGCGCGCATCCAGCAGGGCCACATCCTGAGGCGTGGTCACGATCACGGCTCCGCTGATGCGTACTGACTGCGCAAGACTTAACTGAATGTCGCCAGTGCCGGGCGGCATATCGACGACGAGATAGTCCAGTGCGGACCAGGCGGTATCGGCGAGAATCTGATTGAAGGCAGAGATAATCATCGGCGCACGCCAGACCATGGCCGTACGCTCATCCACGAGAAAGCCCATCGAATTGCATTCCACGCCATGCGCCTCAATGGGCACCATGAATTTCTGGTCTCGAATTTGTGGGCGAGTACCTGGCACCACGCCCATCATCATTGGCAGGCTGGGACCATAGATATCGGCATCGAGCAAACCTACTGAGAACCCCTGCTGTTTCAGTGCCAGCGCAAGATTGCAGGCGGTAGTGGACTTTCCCACTCCTCCCTTGCCAGAAGCCACACAAAGGATCTGTTTGATGTTGCCGAGTTTTTTCACTGCGTGGCTTCCCTTTCAGGTTGAGTTCTGCGAGTAGACTGACGCGATCCCGATGAGTGGGTCATCGTCGAGAGCTTACCGGATTATCAGTGATCCCTTACCAAAATCCAAGCAGTCCAGACCCGGCATGGTAAGTACCGCAGGCATTCACTTCAGCGATAACCGTGTATTGGCGCGGCCCCCATTCAATTTACAAGCCTCAACAATAACAACATAATTACCGTGGCATCCTGATCTTTTGACCGCTAGTATTAACTGAAAAAAAACGAACATTACCCGAAACCCAATGCGCAGGAATATTAATCCGCTATGCGACTGATCTCCGGAATTGGACTCATGCTGGTGCTGGCTGGCAAGGGTTTTGCCGCGACTCCGCAGGAAGAAACAGACGTGAAATTCGCCTTCTATTCCTCGGCATGGGGTGCGAATACGAACGATGGATTACGGCTGGTGGCACAGAACCAGACAGACTCGCCCCTGCGACTGAATGCAATTACTTTTTTGGATGCCGTCGATGGTGAGGCGCAGGCGCGCATTCCCTTGGCACTGGAAGTACCAGCGGGAGGCTACGCCGACATCGATCTCGATTACATTAATTTGATCACGGGTGATGAATGTGTGGATCGCACATTAAAGGAGAACTGGCGTCTCGTTGAAATCTCGAATTACACTCTCAATCCCTCAGTTCGCAACCTCATCATCGAAGACACTGACTCGTTTCGCATCTACCAGTGTGTCAAGACGGTATT
>Ga0222714_10002904_pt1 | contig 17803 bp, 11 predicted proteins | sample C33_3DmetaG_FD_165048 | JGI IMG/M metagenome (GOLD analysis project Ga0222714, IMG submission 165048) | Estuarine water microbial communities from San Francisco Bay, California, United States - C33_3D | ecosystem: Environmental > Aquatic > Marine > Unclassified | place: USA: California...
CTCGGCGGCGAGTTTTGGTGATCCGCCTGCGAGTTTCATCAACGCCGACGCCACAATGCGTGGTTCGCGCACGCAAATTAACGCGGCGCGGTCGCACGTGTACTCCGCCGACCGGCTCCAACGCAACAGTTGTTCTTCAAACTGTCGTCGAATGAAATACGGAGTCCCGGGAAACTCGACGCCAATCCCGAGCACTTGCGCCAGACTCAACCACACCCCGTGATCGCACGCTAAATGCCCCATCTCGTGCCCGAGCACCGCCTTGAATTCATCATCCGTCAACAACTCCACGAGCGACGTATGCGCCACGATGATTGGCTTCTTTCCTCGAATCGCCAACGTAAACGCATTCGGCGACGGATTCTGCTTAATATACAAACGAGGCTGCGGAATTCCAAGCACCGCGGCGCAGTCCTGGAGCATGGCGTAATACTTTGGCAGCTGTCGCTCGGATACCAACACGCTCGTCGACGTGTGCTCGAGCTCGAGCGCTGATTCCAAACTCGGCGACAGCACCGCCTTCGTGAGGTCCTCCACCGCGGGAATGGATTTGAGCAATCGCGTGTTATCGCGGTCGAGCGGGTGCTGGTAGTCGGCGCTGGGAATGGGCGCGGTCGGCGTCGCCGTTTGCGTCGCCAGCGCCATCGTCATCATCGATGAACTCGAACGATGATGCCGCCGCGCCGCCAGCACCGGCGCGCACCGCCGCGACGCCGACGACGGGTGCGTCGCCATAGATGTCGCCGATGTCGTCGACGTCTTGGTCGTCGTCGCCGCCGCCGCGCGCATCGTCAAAGGATCGAGATGCGTCGCGCAGTGCCGCCCACGTCACTCGACAGCGCGCGCCGGCATGGACGACTTTGACGCGCGCAAGCGTCGCGAAATCGCCAATCTCGCGTTCGGCGACGACGACGGGAAGCGTGACGCGTCTCGCGCCGGGGCGGTGGACGCGCGCGCGGCGCGTACGGTGCGCGCGGTGTGCGAGAGCGCGAATTACTTTACTACGAGCAGCTGCTCGGGGCGCATTTCTGTGTTTGGCGACGCGCCGGTGCGCGATGACGACGACGGCGCGGAGGAGCGCACGAAGGGTGGGTTATGGGCGTACGTTTCACACGATCCCGCGGACGCGGAGGAGGTGTTGCGGGCGATTGCAGAGGCGGAAGCGATGGACGGCGGCGGCGGAGGCGGCGGCTGCGCGTCGACGTTGACGCTTCGTTTCGAGCCGTTTATATTATCCGTCGAGGCGCGAGATGTCGAGCACGGCGCGGCGTTCGTGAAGTGCGCGCGCGAGTGTGGGTATCGCGAGAGCGGGATCACGGCGTGTGAAAAGCGGGTGATTTGCGCGGCGAGGTGTCAGATACGCATGGAGGCGCCGGTTCGCGTGGGCGGGACGCGAATCGTTGATGATGATGGCGTACGCGCGCTCGTGGCGTTGGCGAATGAAAAGTTTGATGCAAACGCTCAACGTATGGAGCGATTTTATGAAGGGTTTCAGAGGTTGGTGCGCGCTGAGGCGTCAATCGCGGCGGAGGCGGCGGAGACGAGCGGCGTCGCGCTTCGAGCCGTCGTCTCAAAGGATATCGCCAAGACGATGAAGGATGCGTTGAAGCGCTGTGGTGTGTTGGATAACTCGAGAAAGTCTACGACGAGATGCGGTGATGATGGTACGGTATCGGCGGTGGTGTTGCCAGTGAAGCGTTCGGCTCGCGCGCTCGAGGACGCTTTGGCGTCTTCGGGCGAGGATGCCGAACGCATTTCGCGCGCCGTCAAAGACGGCACGTTGGTATTTGAGGATGATGATGACGCCGATGGAGGTTTAAGTAAAGTCGCCGTACGCGCGCAAAATCCAGTGACGGTGATGAAGCAAGAGGTGGTTGAAATGCTCAAATCGCGAGGCTTGAATGAACATTTAGCGCAAGAAACACCAGCGCGGTGGGAGAAGCTTGGCGATTTAGTGCTCATTCCAGCCCACGCGTTCGCGGCGGCTGACTTTAAAGCATTTGAAAGTGAGCTCTACGCCATGGTTGCGCGTGTGTTGGGGGCGTCGAGAATTGCGCGACAAGCGCCAGTGAGCCAAGGGCCGAAACGCGAATCACGCGCCGTCATGTTGTACCCAGAAAGCGCTGATGGATGGGTCGAAACGAAGGAGCTCGGCGTGACGTACGGCTTAGACGTCACAAAAGTCATGTTTAGTAGTGGAAACGGCACGGAAAAGAATCGTATGGGCTCAGTCCAAGCACAGGGGGAGACAGTCGTGGATTTGTTCGCGGGCATCGGGTATTACACGTTGCAGCTCCTTAAGCACGCGGGCGCTGCTAAAGTGTACGCATGCGAATGGAACCCAAATAGCTGCGCAGCGTTGCGTCACAACTTGCGCGTGAATAACGTCGAGTCGAAGTGCGAAGTTTTAGAAGGCGACAATCGCCGCACCGCGCCGACTGGTGTGGCGGACCGCGTGTTGCTCGGTTTACTGCCTCACGCTGAAATGTCCTGGGAGACCGCGGTTAAGGCGCTGAAACCGCGTGGAGGAGTTTTGCACGTGCACTCAAACGTAAATAGTGGGGAAGAAGACGAGTGGATGGCGCGATTACTCGCCGAGTTGAAGACATTGGCTGAGGCGAATGGGCGCGAAGATTTGGACTTTGCCGTCGAACATCTGGAGCGCGTCAAGTGGTACGGACCACGTATTCGCCATGTCGTGTGTGATGTCAAATGCACGAGCAGAACACACGAAGGATGCTGCGAAAGTGCACCCAAGACCTCGAGCGGCGCGGTTACGGAACCATCAGTAACAAAGCCGACACAACCCACGCTCGAGGGGCGCTCAAGCGTGCGACGTATGCATCGCCCGACGCCACAAGCTTTTATTGAAGGACCAGCATCGCAGCGTGTTCCAGCCGTCCTCAGTGGTCTTGACATCGGACAAGCCCCATGGAAGTGGACGCCGTCGTATTTAGCCAAACTTGGCGGCGTTGCGGATAAGTTGGTGAGCGTTCACGTGAGCGACGATTCAAAGCTTGATTTCGTACGTAAAAACTTCAAGTATGAAGTCATGCCATTCGGGGACTTGCTCGCACAAATGGACGACACCAGTGATGCAAAGTATTATTATCTTCGTAGTATTGGGGAAAATCCGCGAAAAGAACCGGCGCACGCGCTTCGGCAATTCCCATCGTTTGAGGAAGACTTGACGATGCCAACCGCATTTTGGGGTGGCGAAGACAAGTATTTTAGCGCAGTGATTCGAGTTAGTAGCGGCGATTTGCAGCTATGGACACATTACGACGCCATGGACAACATGCTTATTCAATTGCACGGAGAGAAACGTGTTTTGTTGTTTCCCCCTGCAGTCGCTGGTGATCTGTACCTCGAAGGTTCGTCGTCAATCGTGCGCGACGTGGACAACCACGATCCGTTGGTATTCCCGCGTTTCTCCCGCGCTCGTCAAGCCGCGCTCGAGGTTGTTCTACAACCTGGCGATGTGCTCTATATCCCAGCTTTATGGTCCCATCACGTCACGGCGTTGCATGGACCTTCGATTGCGCTCAACGTGTTCTACCGCCATTTGAGCGCCGAGCAGTACCCAGCCAAGGACTTGTATGGGAATGCCGACCCCACCGCGGCGGCGCTCGCGGCGAGAAATATCGATGCGGCGATGGAAGCGATCAAGGCGTTACCACACGATTATCGTGTGTTTTACGCGGGCGTGCACGCGGCGCGTTTGGAGAACCATCTCGGCGTCGATTCGGCGAGGCGTGCGCTGCCGTTTGGTGACGCCGATGCAAGCGACGTGCGTATCAATGGAAAAACAGCTCAAAACGCAAGATATCTCACAGATGCGAGTGCAATCATAACGGCGAGTGCAATCGCCGCTGGGGCGTGCTTGATGACTATGCTCTTTATGAAATCCCGCTAAAACTGCTGCTCTCTACTAGTGATTGAAAATAAATAGCTTTGAATACTAGCTTCACGCCGAACGCTCCTTCAATATGTCGATGATGTGCTTTAACAACACTGGCGTGGTTTCCGGAATACCGCCCATGATGGCAAAGTCACTCAACAAACCTTTGCTGCGGTAGAAATCCTCCACTGGAATGGTTGATTTCTTGTACACCTCCAAACGCGCCTTGACGACGTCTTCGGTATCATCCGCGCGTTGCGTGAGCTTACCAAAGCACCCTTCCGGTGGGTTCAATGGCGGCATGATAATTGTCGGTCCACCTGGAACGACACTTTTAATGTCCGCAATGTTGAACGATTTGCCGCATTCGCCGCATTCGCGTCGGCCGCAACATTTTTCCACCAAAATATCCTCGCGCAGCGTCAAGTTCAACGCGCGCGTCACCTCCACCATCGTTCCGAGCGTCTCCGCTTGCGGAACCGTTCGTGGAAACCCATCGAGTAGAAACCCTCGTTCGCCATCCTTTGCCCCGCGCTCGATGCGCGCGCGTAAAATATCCAATACCAACCCGTCCGGGACAAGTTTCCCGCTCGCCGCCAGCGCTTGCATCTCCTTCCCGCGCGCCGTTCCCTCCTTAATCTCCCCTCGAACGAGATCACCCATGGCGATGTGCGGCACACCCATTAATTTCGCCATGCGCGACGCGTACGTGCCCTTGCCCACGCCCGGGGCGCCGAGAAATACCCAATTGAGCTTGTCCCCGCGCGCGATGGCGGCGTCGCACTGCGCCGTGAGCTCAACGCGAAGCGCGTCCACCTCCGCGCCGTGCGCGTCGAACGGCGACGACGCAGACGCGTACGCTCGAGTAACGACGCAGGTGCGCGCGATGGCGCGCGCGGGCGACGCGGCGAGTCGACGAAGCGCCATGATGTGCGGTCGAGCGCGACGTCGCGTTTGACGTTCTAGGACTATTGATGATTATTTTAAATGTGGCTACTTTTGCATAACGTTATTCGCGCTTGGATGCCGCGAGCATGTGTTCGGGCGGACCAACGTTGACGCCGCGCGCATCTCCAGTGCTCACGACGTGGGACATGTACGCGTTCCATCCGACGCCGCACGCGTTGAGAAACAAGATGCGTCTCGGTCTCGGCACGTACCCGAAATTAATCGCATTCGCCACGGGCCAAAAACAACTGCCACTCACGAAGGTGTCATATGCCTTATCACACAACTTGTTCGCGCCCACGGCGACGGGCTCGCCCTCGAGCGCGTTCATGGCGAAGAAGAACGCGCACGTGTAACTCGGAAACAGCGTCGCGTGCGAAATCGCCGTCTTCTTGATCACCGTCGCCGCATCCGTGCCGACGCCAACGAGCGCGTCAACTCGCTTGAACGCGAAATGAAAGAACGGCCCATGCAGCAGCGCGCCAACCGCGAAAAACCGCGCCGTCCTCGTCAAATCCGGCTCAAACCCAAGCACAGAGCGAAGCGCTGACGCGGATGCCCCACCTTGCTCGCCGTCGCGCGCCCCCGTCGTGGCCTGCGCGCCCGACCGCCGTCGATCGTACGCCTGCATGCCTTGGCACAGCACGTCCCCGCACGCCATGACGCACGACGACGTCGCCGCCGCGCGCAACATCGCGTTGAGCTCGCGCGCGCGGGTGTGGCGTATCTCGAGTTCTGGATAGCGTCGTCGCACCATTCGCGTCATTCGTCGTCGCGTCGTCGCGCCCATCGCGCCGTAGACGCCGCGCGCGGGCACGCACAATCCTTTGCCCCCTCGTCGTCGTCGTCGGTCGTCATGGCGCTGTCGATCGCGGTCGCGCGCGCGGCGCGCGTGCGTTGCGACCGATTCGATGCGCGCCGCCACCGGTGCGCGCCGTCGGTCGCGCCGCGTCGCGCGCGCACCGAGGCGTCGTCGCGGGACGACGACGGGGCGGATGACATCGATCGCGATGTGCGCGGTGGTAAATCGTCGTCGGCGAAGGGCGATGCGGAGCTGCAGAACTCGCTCGAACGCGAGTTGAGGATTCAAGGGAGGATTTATCGCGCGGAGAAGGAGCTGGACGAGGCGAAGGATGGCATCGCCGAGCTCGGGGATACGAATAAGAATACGATTGATGCGGAGGCGTCTTTGGTACGGGATCGTACATCGTTAGAGCTTGGGATGGTTGCGGGTGAGCTTGATGCGGAGTTGGAGGCGATGGCGGAGGAGGCCAAGGCGGCGCGGGAGCGAAACGCGGCGGTGAAACGCGAGCTCGAGGCGTTGGCGGACGAGTTGTTAGGGAAGAAACCCAAGGGGCGACGCGAGGGTGCGCCGGAGTCCATTTCGGAGTTTAAGGCGCAGCAGATTGATGCTGAGGCGGATCGAGTGGGCGCGAGCATGCAGGCGACGTTGGAGGACACGCAACGTGCGACGGCGTTTACGTTGGTGTTATTACTGTTGTCAATCACCGCCGTGTCCTTGCTCGCCGAAGGGGCGTACGATAAATTTTTTGCCGTGGGTGGCGCCATCGCGCTCATTGGTTACCAGGCGCGAGCGGAAAACGCAAAGAGAAACAAGTGAATGCGAGCGCCATAGACATCGCGAGCCGTCGTAAAAATATTAAAATGTGTCAATACAGCAATCAATCATTCATTCATTCAATGGTACATGTGCAAAGATGATGATGGGAATATAACGCGCCTTACTAGTACGGTTGGCTATCCGCGCGCCAAGACATCGCGCGCTGTCCATTTGGGTCCTGCTTAAATCCAAGGTCTTCGTACAATCCGAGCACCTTCTTCTCCGCGTACAACGCCACGTTGCAAATGTCTTCCTCCAACATGCGCTCGACGAGTCTTTCAACCATACCACGACCGATTCCGTGTCGCTGCCACACTGGACTCACCGCAACGTCCCAAATCGTCGCCGTAAACACGCCGTCGCTCGTCACCCGAGCGAACGCCACCGTCTGTCCAACCTTTGCAAATCGCGAGTCTCGCGTCGCCACCACCCACAACGACACGTGCGAATTATCAATCGCTTTCACGAGCGCCTCATCGGAGCGTCGCGTGAACCCCACCGCGACGAAGAGCTTATTCAAATCATCCAACGAGCGCCCGCCGTTGGTCTCGTCAAACTCGAAACGTAATCCCATGTCTTCAAAGTACTCATCCGGTCGCGAGATTCCGCGCGACAGCGACGCCGCCGAGCGAATCGAACGCGCGCAATCGTCCGCGCCCATCACGCCATCGCTGTCGTCCGCGCGCTGGCGCTCGTCTTTGGTGAGTTGTTTTCCTTCGACGCGGTTCGGGACATTCATGAAAGGATTCCAAAGCGCAACGGGCGTGCGCGAGACGCGACGAGGACGCGAGTGACGGCGATCGACGCCGCGCGCGGCGCGCGATGTTAATGTCGCCGTCATCGACGTCGATGTCGACGTCGACGCGAGCGAGTCGGTGCGCGCGCGTGCGAACATGTGCGTCGACGACTGAGGACAGCCGACGCGACTCGACTCACTGTATTATTACACTCGACACGCGACGCGGCGATGACGACGGCTTGACTACGGCTACATACATCTACACATGAATCATCACTCACTCACGCTCGCGGCGCACTGCGCGATGAGCTCTTCGCGTATGCGTTCGTTAAAAATCTTCGCCGTGGCTTCGCGCGCGAGAATGTCTCTAAACAACGGTATATCCGTCTGCTTCCCCACCATATTCTTCATGCCTGCCGCCACCTCGGCATCGCTCACGATGTACTCGCTCGGATCCGGCACGACGCCCGCGAAGCGCACGTCCATGTCATCCGGTGTACTCATCAAATTTAAGCACTCGTACCCGAGAAACGCGTACAGCAACGCCGCGAACACCCACATGGGCAACACGCGCGCGTAATGCTGCGTCGTCGCCCCGCTCGGCGCCCCGTACGCCTCGAGCGTTTCTTCGCTGGCGAATATCGCAAACAACCACGCGATGAAGGCGACGGTGGTGAGAATCATGCCCGCGAACCCGTACGCTTCCTGCACCACGACAACACAACAGTCAGTCAACGCTCGCACGCCCGTCGTCGTCGTCGGCGGCGGCGTCGACGGCGCGCACGCACCGATGGCGACACGTGCGTGAGTTCATCGACGTATTCGCGGTCGTCGCGCGTCGACGACCGCGCATCGCGATCGCGCGCGGCGGCTGTCTTGGCGCGCGTGTTCGCCATGGCTGCGCGCAATGACGACAGTGTGCGCCGCCGCGTACGACGACATGGTGCTCCAAGTCGCGGTCGGCGCCGCGGCGGGGTTTGCGTTGGCGCGCGCGTTGGCGCGTCAGCGGTCGCGCGCGGCGCCGAGCGACGGTGGCGATGGTGAAGCGCGCGGTGACGGTGGTGTTCGCGATGGTGGTGATGACGATAAAGATGCTGCGCGAAACGCCGCCGCGGGAAGCAAGAAGCCCGTGGTGGTGTACATGGATGGGTGCTTCGATTGCATGCATTACGGACACGCCAACGCGTTGCGGCAAGCCAAGGCGTGCGGAGACGTGCTCATCGTTGGCGTGGTGAACGACGCGGAAATCAAACGCTGCAAAGGACCGCCGGTGTGCGACGAAGCCGAACGCATCGAGATGGTGCAGGCGTGCAAGTGGGTGGATGGAGTGATTGGTGATGTCCCGTATGAGGTCACGGATGAGTTTACGGATGAGTTATTCGCGAAACATGGGGTTGATTACGTCGTGCACGGGGACGACCCGTGTTTACTGCCGGATGGCACCGACGCGTACGCGTATCCAAAAAGAATCGGTAGATACAAAGAAATCAAGCGCACCGAAGGCGTGAGCACGACGGATATACTTGGGCGTTTATTACGAGTCGGGCGCAAGGCGGCTGGTGAGACTTTGGAAGCGGCAGAGGTGAAGGAGGCGACGTTTTGTACGACGTCGTCTCGCATCGCGCAATTCGGCTCTCGCACATCCGTGCCAGTCGACGGCAAAGTTGTGTACGTGAGCGGCGCTTTTGACGTGTTCAATCGTGGACACGTAGAAATTTTGCGCAAAGCTAAAGAACTGGGCGATTTCGTACTCGTAGGCGTGCACACAGATGCGGATGTGCGCGCGCGATGCGGCGACGAGCATCCAGTGCTCAACGAAAAGGAGCGCGCGTTGAGCGTCCTTTCGTGTCGCTACGCCGACGAGGTCGTCATCGGCGCTCCGGCAAAGATAACCAATGATTTATTGACGACATTTAATGTCTCCATCGTCGTCGCCGAAGATGAAGACGAATATTTAATCGATGGCGAGGACGTCAACGCCCTCGCCAAGGCGCGCGGATTGTACCGCGTCGTCGAGCGCGCGCACGGCGCTTCGGTCGCCGGCGTGGCGCAAAAAATCATGGCGAATCGCGCCGAGTTCGAAGCGCGCAACGCACGTAAAGCCAAGAGCGAGTCGGCGTATTACGCCACGAAGAAAACCGTAGCCGAGACGTAGTAGTAGTACAATGTATTCGACGCCACAGCGAGTCCTCGCGAGAGCCCCAAACCTGAACTCAAAAAACGCGCGCGCGAGAGAGAGAGAGAGAGAGAGACACAGACATCATCACGTCAAGAAAGCAGTACGTGGGGTGAACTAAAAATTACAATTATCATCATCATCGATCGATCGATTACGGAATTTGTCTATTATACGGCTGCGTCGTCCCCAACGCCGCCCGTTCCGCGCGCTCCCGCTTCACCTCCTCCACCACTGGCGTCAAATAAAAATCAAACGGCGTCTGCATCGCTTGCTCCTCCTTTGACAAATACACGTGCTTGAGCGATAAATCCATCGCACGCTTCAATCGCTGTTGTCGCATATCGCGCTCCTCCGCGCTTAATCGCTTCAGCGCTTCACCGACGTCTAAATCTTGCCCTTCATCCAACAAATCGTCGTAGCGCAAACCGTACTTGCGAAGCTCGTTGCCGACGTTAGCGCGGTACGCCGCGCTCGCGGACTTGATCCACGGCGCGAACATCTTCTGCAGCGCGCGAGACATGGTGGCGACGGCTCGGTCGACGACGACGCGCGCGCGGCTCTGGCGACGTCGCGATCGGGCGATCGGGCGATCGATCGCGCTGGTGATACATTAGTGGCGTCACCATTCGACCCCCTCATACATCCCCTGGTCACGATCGGTCGTTATGTTTTGTTCACGCGACGCCTGGTCACGATCGGTCAATGTCCAAGGGCTCGTGTTGGAGCTCCAAATTCAAACCGCCGCGAGCTGTCGCGCGCCACACCGCACGCGATGGACGCTTCGACGACGACAGCGGCGACGACGACGCCGTCGCGATGCGCGCTCGGCGTGCACGTCGTACCGTGCGTCGAGCCGTCGGACGCGACCGCGCGCGCGGATGGGTCGCGGGATGCGTTCGGGGACGTCGTCGCGCCCGGGGCGCGCGCCATGACGCGGGCGATGACGTCGCTGCGGCGCTCGCGCGCGGCGGATTCGTGCGAGTACATGGACGCGTCGACGTCGTATGAGACGTATTGTGCGTTCGTGCTCGAGCGGGCGATGGAGGCGTTCGTGCATGGGCGGGATTCGGCGGTGTTTGCGCTGAGCGGGACGCGAGGCGCGGCGGCGGAGACGACGGCTCGGGCGAGGGTGGTGGAGCGCGCGATTGCGCGGATTGAAGAGCGCGTGGAGGGGTTGCCTCGAGGGTCGTTTGAGTTATCGGCGACGTGCGTTGGGGTTGGGCTGGAGGATAAGGCGCAGGCGAAGGATTTATTGGATGGTTCGACGACGGCGCGGGACGACGACGCGCGTCGAGGCGACGGGACGCGGGACGGCGGTGATGCGAGCGAGCGCGGCGTGACTGTGGTGCACATTGAAAACGCGCGCGATGGTACGCTTGCGTTGGAGAGTGCGATGAAGCGGGCGGCGATGGTGTTTGCGGAAGGAGTGTCGAAACGCTCGGGCGCGCGAGACGTCGCCGACCATCACGCGATTTTCTCGCTGCGTTTGAAACTTCGCGCGAACGACGACGACGACGACGATGACGACGATGGTGAGGCGCAAGGCGAAACAATCACGCGTTTACACTTTGTTATGCTCGCTCCGTACGTACCCGCGCCTGGGCTGTTTGGCGGGCAAGAAAATCGCACCGCGCGCGTTCGATGTACGCGCTCCATGACGGCGTTGATGGCGGTGCTCCGCGACGTCGGCGCGGGCGGCGAAGACGCGTTTCGGCGCATCAAGACGTGGCGAGACTCGCCGCTGACGAAACTCATGTGGGGCTGCGGTATGGCTGATCTCAAGTGCGCCACGCTCATGGTACTCATCGAACATAAGCTACGATACTCGGTGGATGGCGACGAGACGTCGGATTTAACGCTCTCGCCCGAAGCCGAAGGCGCGTTGAAATTCGCCATGCAAGTCAAGGAACACGCCGAGGAGGAGGATGGCATCGGTGCGCACGAAGCGCCCGCGCCCCGTACGCACGAACCTCCAGCGCCGACGCCCACGAAGCGCGCCGCGCTGACGCCGTCAGCGACGACGGGTGGTAATTTGAAGACGTTGCGCGCCGAAGCGCCCGCGGCGGCGAAAAAATCCGCAAACGAACATCGCGCGCCGCATCCGCAGCGCGTCGAAAGCGACATCGTTCGAGGCACAAAGATTTCCCCCGAGCACATCGACGCCATCATCCGCGTCATTCGTACGCACGTTCACGGACTCAACGGGCGTCGCATGGAGAGCACGATTCGGAATTTAGCCGCCGAATGGACGCAAATGGCGCGCGCGCACGAAAGCATCATCGATGAGTTTGCCGCGCTCGAGACGCAACTCACGAATGCGCAAACGCGCGAAGACGAAGCAGTGCAGTACGCCGAACAAGTTGCCGCCGACTTGGCGGTGGCATCGCGATGGTGCGAGACTTTGGAAGCTGAGCAGGCGACGATGAGCGAACGCGTCGAGCGCGCGGCTCGGGACGCCGCCGCGGCGGCGGAGGCGAGAGCCGATGCCACAGAGCGTCGCGCGCACGCGCTCGAGCTTCAGCTCGTTCGTAATTCTGTTCCAGAGATGGAACGCGTTCGTGACGAAGCGGAAGAAGCCGCAAAGCAGGCGATGGAAAAGTATAGAGCTGAGCAAGACGCGCACGCGAAGACGCGAGAGGCGCTCGGCGGGGAAACGAGCGCCAAGCGCGCGCTCATTGAACAAGTAGAGTTCTTACAAGCTCGGCTTGAGGAAAGTGACAGCGCGCGTGCGAGTGACCGTGCGGAGATAGACCGCACGCGCGAGGAACTTCGGGCGCGTTTTGCCGCTGAGGGTGCGTTGCGCGATGAATTAATGTCGACCCAGCGAGAGCACGAAACCGAGCTGAAGCGGGCGCGGGACGCCGCACAAAAGCTCGAAGACACGCTCGCGCGCGTCACGCGCGAGCGCGACGATGCGCGGCATAGAGTTCAGCGCGGCGAGGAGGATCTCATCGAAAGTCGCGCGAACGCACAGGCGAGCTTGCTTAACGTGGAGTCGTTGCAAGCGGCGGCGAACGAAGCCAAGGCGGCGCAATCAGAGACGCAACGGCAACTCGAGCGCATCAAGCTCGAGAACTCAGACTTACTCGTGCAAGTAAAACATGCCACGCGTGAACTGGAAGAAACTTCTGCGGCGCTGAACAAGTTGCAAGACAAGCTGGATGAACTCGAGACGGAATCGGAAGACTCCGCGCGCAAGCGGCGAGCGGCGGATGACGAAGCGCACGATTTACGCCAAGTCATCACCGATCTCGAACTCAAAATCAAGTCCATGGACATGGATCGCGAGATTGCCTACCAAGCCGCCGATGTCGCGCGCGTAGAGAACGCCAAACTCACCGCCGAGGTGATGGATTTGACTGATGACGTCAGTCGATTGAAATCTTCGCTCGAGCAATCGCGCGCGTCGACGCGCGCGTTGCTCGACGAAGAAGCGTCTCGTCTCGCGCGTCTCGCCCCACCAGCCGCACTAGAAGAGTACACCACACCATCGTGGCTTAGCGACACCAGCTGGCAAACCTTAGCGCCAGCGTCATAAAAATATATACACCGCGCTCGCGCGTACCCATGACTCTTCGTATCCCATGACGCTTCATATTCTGACGCATCGCATCGCATGTCGCACCTCCCCGCCGACGCCGACGCCGACGCCGACGTGCCGCACATCGAAGACGCCGCGCGCGTCTTTTTATGCATCAAGACCCTCGCTGGCGCGCGCACCATCGGATGCGCGCTCTTCGACCGCGACGCTAACGCCATGAGCCTCACCGAGGCCCACCTCAACGACGACGACGACGACGACTTCCTGCGCCTCGTAATGGCGACCGCGATGGCGGATGTGATTTACTGCACGCCGCACGCCAAACCCGCGATAGACACGATGCGTGCTCGCGAGAGTGCCTCGAACGCGGCGCACGTTGTCGTCATACCAGTGAAAGAATTTCCCGCGCGCTCGAACGCGGCGGACGCGTTGAGAGCGCTCGGTGGCTTTGCCGATCGCGACGTTCTCGGCGCGAGCATCGACGTGAGCGAAGAATTCGCGTTGAGCGCGGCTGGGGCGTTGACGCGCGCGTTGAGCTTGAATGCGGCGATTGCGCTGGAGTTGCACGGCACGCCGGTGCGTATTCAACAATTTTTGGTCGAGAGGTACGCGCACGTCGACCGCGAGACGCTGTGCGCGATTGGCATATTCGTTCCGCTCGAGTTTCGTCGCGTCAGCGCGTCGTGCGGAACATTTTCAAAGGATATTTTCGAGCTATTCAACACGACGACGACGTCAGGCGGTGGAAGATTACTTGAAACGTGGTTTCGGCGACCGCTTCGGGACGTCGACGTCATCGGCGAGCGGCTGGATTGCGTAGAACATTTCACGCGCTCGGGCGTCGTCGAACGTTTACGCGCGCGCTTGACGTCTAAATTGGATTGTCATTCCTTATTGATAAAAATGGCGAGCGACGTGCGCGACGCTTCGAAATCAAAGTCGGATTGGCGACGAATCGTCGCTCACTTGGACGCGATTGAGACGTTTCACGACGCTCTGCTCAACGAAGCGTACGCTGGTGTTGGAATACATACGGCGCCGATGGCGATTCAAGACTTCATCGAGTGTGCGTCCGTTCGCGTCCCTCGTCTTCGTAAAATAATCGACGCCGTCGTCCGCGTCGATGAAATCTACGAACTCATGCACGATGACGATGCCGACTCGCCGGGCGTGAGTTACGTCAGTTACGTCCGGCACGGCGCGTGTCGCGAGTTGGATGAATTGCGCGCCATGTATCACGGCTTGTCGGATTTACTGCGTAAAGTTCGCGATGCCGAACTCGAACGCGTGCCGCGATTTTTGCGTAATCGCGTCGTCGACGAGACGATTGAATTAAAGTACCTTCCGCAGATTGGTTTCTTGGTGAAATGCGAAGGCCGGCTGCCCGAGGCGTATGCGAACGAGCTCGGCTACGTGCAGGCGTTCGATCGAGGCGACGCGACGTTTTACGAAGCCGAATGTGGAGTGCGCATTCGTGATGAGATTGGTGACATACTCACGGCAATCATGGAATGTCAGGAAAGCGTCTTGAACGAGCTTCGACAAGAAATTGTCGCGCATTCGACGCTACTTCGCGACATCGAGCGTTGTGTGTCGGAAATCGACGCGCTCGTAGCGCTCGCCGAAGCCGCGCAGACGCACGCGCTCGTTCGACCGACGCTCGTGGATGACGACGAGTTACATGTTGAAGGCGCGCGGCATCCGTTGTATGAAGCGTTCATCGACCACCAGTTTATTCCGCATAACATTTCGATGCCATCCGATCGAGAGCGCGTCGTCGTGCTCACGGGTCCGAATGGCTCGGGCAAGACGGTGGTGTTGCAAACGGTCGGGCTGATTACATTTCTCGCCCACGTAGGTTCTTTTGTTCCAGCGAAACGCGCGACGATTGGGCTGACGGATAGAATTTTCTCGCGCATGGTTTCCTTCGCGCCAGAAAAGGTTGGGACCGAACAAGACAATGAAGAATGCGCGTTTACGCACGAGCTCAATCAAATGGCTCGAATGATGAACAACGGCACCGGACGGAGCTTGTGCTTGATTGATGAATTTGGAACCACTACAGAGAGCGAGGACGGCATGTGTCTTTTAGCGGCGATGATTTACCATTTGGCTACGCTGAAATATCCTCCAAAATGCTTGTTCACGACGCACTTTCGAGAAGTGTGCGATGACACAATCGTACCGCGCGTTGAGCAAATCGCGTATCGACGCATGCGAATCATTATGAAACCACCCGCGCCGGCGACGGAAATGACAGACGGGCGTGAATCTGTCAACATTGTTTTTCTATATCAATACGAAGACGGTGTAAGCGACGATTCACTCGCCCTGGAGACGTGTAAACTCGTTGGAATGCCACAAGAAGTGATTGATCGAATCAAGGAGCTCAAGGAACGCGACGAGGCGATTCGACGCGGCGAAGAGGTCCCGGCGCTCGAACCAGTGGCAGATCCGCACCAGGAGTACAAATTCCGCGTGTGCGAGGCGCTCGTGAACCGATACAACGCGTGTAAAGCCGATCCGACGGATGATAATTTGGATGACTTCATCGAATTTTATCACTCTCTTGGCATTGATGAATACATGGATATTAAAACCGATACATTAGACGAGAGATTCGTCGGCCCTGAAACGACACATGGATAATAATGGACAATAATACATGTCGCATATGCCCTCGTATTAGAACTCGAAAGTTTCGCGGTGGATGTAGCACCCGTTTGCCGACGCTGCAGCTTCACACGCGTCTGATAACGCTTCGGGTCCGCACGTGTACACGCCGACGCGTTGCGTCGAATCGCATTGTTCTGCGATTTTCTTGATGAGCGCGCCGAAATCCGGGCGCCCAGAGGTAATCTTCACCAATTTATTAGCCATGGCTTCGATATCTTCGCCAGCGTTCTGACCGGTTTTGAAAACGCGAATGTCAAACAACGCTTGCTTGTCTTGCGGCAGCGCGGAGATGGAATCAAACAAGTACGAAAATGCGGCTATTTCCTCTGCCGCGCGCGTCGTCCACAACAATGTTGTCTTACCGTTGATAGCTCCGCTTGAAACCTTGCGCACTCGATCTTCGAGAATCGCAGCCATGGGTGTGACGCCAATACCCCCGGCAGTTAACACGCAATGATCCATGGCATCAGGTTCCACCTGCAACGATCCATTCGGGCCGCCGATGTGCACTCGGATATCGTCCACAGAAAGGTTTGACTCACTCACAGCTTTCATGGTCGCGACGAGCTGACCGCTCCATTGTTCCACACCCTTGCCGAATCGCTTGATGAATACAGTCAATTCGCCCGTTTTGTCGTCAAATGAGCTAACGGTAATTGGGTGAAACCAAATCCACGACGGAACGCCACCAGGCGGTCCGCCGGGCACTTCAATCTTTGGCATCAACGATTCGGTGCGCTTGTCGCTCGGAACGTCGACACTCAACCAAATGTAACTGCCGGGATGAAAGTCGAATGCACCGCCGGGCCAATCCAAACCTTCATTTCGCACCAAAACGAGCTTGACGAGGTCCTCAGAGACGATTTCGTAGCGCACGAGCTTAGACTTCTTCGCCAGCTTTGTGTACCAGCGCACGCCAATGTCGAGCCAAAACGGCACGATGCTCGCGACAATCCAAATGACGACGTTTTTACGATCGTGTAAAACCATAAATACATTGCCCACAAACCAAAAGTTCAAATGCAACCAGTAAAACGTTTCAAAGTGGTGTCGGCGGACGAATGGCAAGGACGAGAGCAGGAGCATGGTCCACGCGAACAACGCGACGACCCCGGGCCAGTTATTGTGTGCGTCCATGTTCAACGCGTTGCTCCATTTCACCGTACTCGATTCCGTGCCCCCGGCGAGCATGCAAATCACGTGCAAGTACGAAAATAAAACCATGAGCCGTCCCGCCATCTTATGAAGTCGCACGCCGCGCTCAAACGGCACGCCAAAGACGATGTAAATGACTCCGTTTCGCGTCGGCGAAAGCACGCTCAGAAAATACGCCCGCATGGCCACCTGCGCAAACGACTTCCCAATCGCGCGCGCCGTATTCTCGCCCAACGCATTCTTAGCAAAGTCATACTTGTCCTCGAACGCAATGGCAAACCAGGCCAAAATAACGCACCAGACGCCGGCTTCGCCGTACGTCATCGTCAGCGCCTCGTTGATAGGTCCGAAAATCCCCCAGTCGCGTCGACCAAACTCGCTCGTCATCGGTGGCGCCACTTTTTTATACACCAGAGATTGCGCCCATCCCCCAGGCGCGAGCGCGCGACCGCGTTCAATCTTTGTAAACGCGCACGCCGCGACGGCAAACGCCACCATGGCCCAATTCGACCAGTACGACACGTGCAACGCCGCCTCCGAACTCGTACAGTGTGGCGCGCTGATGATTGCCGTGCCGACGACCAAACCTAAAGCGATGAGCGCCAACCCGTGCACGCGCGCGCCATTCAGCGAGAGCTTCGCCGCGAGCACCGCGCACGAGAAGACGATGCATGCGTAAATTGGAATCGCCGCGCCCCACGCGTCGCCCCAATTCACGATTTTCACGCACCCCGCGAGCGGGCCCGAGGTGATTTTCGTACCGAACGACACCGCCATCGCTCACGGAGGCGAATTGTGAGGCGCACGCGCGACGATTCGTCGCGCGTCACAATTCGTCGCCGACGAATTGTGAGGCGAATTGGGAGGCCAGACTTGAGTAACGGTGTCAGGACACGTGTCAATGACACGGTGTCATTCATCGACGCCGCTGACGACGCCGACGACGCCGACGACGGTACGGGGACGATGATGACGATGGCGATGTCATCCACGCGCACCGCACCGGCGATGCGCGCGACGGCGACGGCGACGCGCGCTCGGGT
>Ga0222714_10002909_pt1 | contig 17795 bp, 15 predicted proteins | sample C33_3DmetaG_FD_165048 | JGI IMG/M metagenome (GOLD analysis project Ga0222714, IMG submission 165048) | Estuarine water microbial communities from San Francisco Bay, California, United States - C33_3D | ecosystem: Environmental > Aquatic > Marine > Unclassified | place: USA: California...
CTTTATTCATCAGTTCCTGGTTAATTGTATCCTTGAACTGAGAGGAGTCACCATTTTGCAATGCAATAATAGCATCTTTAATATTATCTGTCATCACGACCTCCATTTTATCTTATTATTTATAAAAAAAATTCATTTAACCAAGAGCAATAGCAAAAGCTAATGCATCATCTGCTGCAGCTGCTACCGCCTCAGCAAGTGTCGCCTTTCCTGCAATGGCACTATTTGTATTTGCGAGTGCTGCCTTTGCCTGAACATCTAATGTGGTATAACTAGATGAATCAAGTTTAGTGGCAATATAAGTATTAGTATTCGACAGTCTTAATAAAGATGTAGATTCATCTGTTTTTGTACCAATATAACTATTTGTATTTGCAAGCGCCGCTTTGGATTGTACGTCTGCGGTTGTATAACTCGATGAATCTAATTTTGTTGCAATATAACTATTAGTATTACTCAATCTGAGTAATGAATCTGTCTCACTAGCACGAGTCGCAATATAACTGTTTGTATTTGAGAGAGCCGCTTTGGATTGTACATCAGCTGTAGTATAACTTGACGAATTTAGCTTTGTAGCAATATAACTGTTTGTATTCGATAGCCGAAGTAATGCGGTAGTTTCAGTAGTTTTAGTTGCAATATATGCATTCGTATTTGAGAGTAAAAGATTTACGTAGCTGTTTGCTGATTTTGTAGCAAGACTTGTCTGTACCGCAGTATTTTGTGCAAAAGTACCACGAATCACATTATTTGCAATACCCCACCCACGAGTCCATTCGCGCGAAGCAATTTGTTCTGTATCAGTAAATGTACCGGTTGAATTTGCTGAAATAGAAGTGCCACCAAGATTTAATGTGGCTCCTGATAGATATAAATCTCTCCAACGGCGAGTAGAAGAACCGAGATCGTAGGTATTTGCTGAAGCTGGTATAATATGCTGTGTCTGTAAAGTCGAACCGATGTTATTACCAACTGCAGCACTCTGTACTTCAACTACCGTAGAATTACCAGATGCCGTAACTGTAGCACCGACAAAATTAATTTCAGTTACGGTTGTTCCAACACTGGAACCTTCTTCTTTAATGGTGATGCCACCACCAGCTGAGGAGCTTGCATACCAAACTCCAGTATTAGAATTATATGTGAGTACCTCACCATCACTTGGTGTTTTAACGCTAGTATAATCGACATCATCAAGACGATGTAGCCATACCTCGCCTGAACCTGAAGAACTACCCCCACTGGATGTTGCTAATCGAGTTACCTGCTGACGAATCTGATCTCTGAAGTTTTCATAATTATCTTCTAATGATTTACGGATAGACTCTACATCTACTTCAGTTCCATCCCGGCCAGGATTACCTTGTGGACCCATCGGACCAGTTGCACCTGGATCACCCTTATCACCTTTATCACCCTTTGGTCCTTGAATACCCTGTGGGCCAGTAGGTCCTGGCTCGCCTTGCTCGCCAATTAAGCCACGTTCACCCTGTGGTCCTTGTGGTCCAAGAAAACCTCTTTCACCTTGTAGACCCTGTTCACCTTGGTCACCTTTGTCACCTTGAGGACCGACTGCACCAACTGGACCTTGCTCACCGATTAAACCTTTTTCACCCTGTGGACCAGTATCGCCCTTATCACCCTTTGCACCCGGAATACCTTGACCACCACGTGGACCTACAACAGAACCAACTACAAAAACTTCTCCATCCTCACGGATGAGTTGTAGCTTTCCATCTTCGAGTAATGCTTTTTTGAATGTGGCGCCAGGTTCGCCCTTTGGACCGACTGGTCCTTTAGCTTCTACAACAATTCTTCGCTCAGGACCAGTATCACCCTTTGTACCGGCAGGTCCTGCTGGACCTTGTGGACCAGCTGGGCCCGGTGGTCCCTCAACCAATATTGGTTGTTGCATTTCCTCGGCAAGTTCTGCAATTTTTTTATCAGCATATTTAATTGCAGCTGAGAGGATTTTTGCTTCCCTGAGCTCGTTCGACATAATTAATCCTCTGTCAGAACATCATCTAAAACTTGAGTCATCTTATCTACTAGTCTCTTTTCCTCTTCAGTCATTTCTGCCGGAGGTACAAACTCTTCAGCTGGTTCTTCCTCAGGTGGCTGGTCATCCACGGGCTCACCACCTTCGGGTGGCATATCATCTTCCTCGCCACCGCCCTCTTGACCAATCTGTTTCTCTATTTCCTCAATCTCATCTTCAGTCAGACGTAGAACATTTGTGCGAACCCATGCCTCTGAAAAATACTTGCCGACATAATTATCAACATCACCAAGGAGACGAAGTCTCTCAGTCATAATTTCGGTATCTTTCAGTTCTGTAAAGTGGTTATCTTCCATGAAATCATAGTAGACATTCTGTTTCATCTTTTGCCATTCTTTACGGGTTGTGACACCAGTAAGAGCAAGATGAATCTCGAGTAATTCATCAAACATCATGGCAAATCTATTACGGAGGCGCTTGATGAATTTATTGAACTTTAATTCATCACGAGTAATTTCAGATGCACGACCGAGTTGGAATTGATTTTCCTGCTCCATACGAGCGGTAGGAACATTCAGTGACTTGTAGAGTTTGCGGCGGAAATAATCAACATCTTCCATTTCACCAAGATTCTGACCGCCTGGAAGAGTCGTGATTTCAGTACCTCTACCACCCTCACGACGGGGGAGCCAGAAATCTTCGAGCATGGTCATAAACTTACGGTCGTCTCGCACCTCACCGGTAGATGCATCATATGTAAGTTTATTCTTGTGTTTTGTCATCATATCGCGAAGATATTGCTCGGCCTTCATTTTTGGAAGGTTACCGACATCAATATAGAAAATGCGACGTTCTGGAGCACGGGCAAGTCTGTAAATAACCACAGCATCCTCAAGCATACGAAGCTGATTGAGTGGTTTAATTGCCTTATGCAAATGAGAATAGATCATATTATTACGATTATCAAGAATACCCGAATGAACGTAACAAATAGAATCCTTTGCAATCTTTACACCCTGAGCCTGATTTGCTGTGGTGATACCTTGTGCATTGTAAAGATAATATTCATTGGCACCTTTATATACCGTGACACCAGTTCTCTTATCTTTTTCCTTAATTGGCTCTTTAATTTTACGGATTTTACGAGGGTCAATATATCTTAGATCCTTAATACCAGCACGTGGATTTGTTTCATCTATTACGATGTGATAGTAGAGTCTACCATCAATATACCATTTGCGAAAAATATCATAGGCATTATTCTGGAAATCTAGCATATCATAGATTTCATAGAAACTTTCTCGAATCTTTTTCTTTACAGATGTGCTGACCTCAAGTTTATCTAAAACAATTTCACAAGGCCCAGAATTTTCATCGACAACAATTGCTTCGTTTACGATGTCTTGGATTGCATAATCACATTCTGGTTGAATTGACATCTCGCGATATTTGGTAACAAGATCACCTTCGCTCTTTGCCTTACCTTCAAGATCAACATAAGTACCGTATGCACCGCCGGGTGCAATTTCAATAGATCCATCTTCGACTGTTGGTGAAACAATTGATGGTAAGTTTTCTTGTTCTGAATCTGATTTTTTTCTAGCAATAGTAAATCCAAAAAGTTCAGCCATTATGTTATCCTATGCTTAAAAATTGTATTTTGTTTATTTATAATCCTAGGATTATAAAAAAAGGGAGGCCGAAGCCTCCCTTTCCTAAAATATATAAGAATATTAGTTGATAGCAGCACCAGGAGCAAGACCACCAGACTGTGTTGTCCAGTAATCAATGCTGAATGTTGCGGTGTATTCTTCAATCGCATCCGTATTTGACCAATCAAGATCAATAGCTGCAATATTTGTTGGGAACATTCCAACAAAATCGTATGTCCGTAGAATATCACCAGCCTTGCCATAATGAGTGACCTGAGCCTGCGATTTATATACAGTATTAAACACTGCTGATTGGTTACTTGTTGTTCCGTTGATTGCCTGTACCCATTCCTCGAGTGTACTACGAACTGAAAAATCCTCATCATTGATGATGGTGACTGTCCAATCTTCGTATGTACGGTTACCTGCAAATTTTACAGGCCGACCGAAATAGTTAGTGGTAATCGGTGTAAGAGTTGTGGCAGGAATCTGAGCAACTCGGCAAACAAACCGGAATCGCTCATCAGCGCCTGCGTTAATTGGGTTAGTCATTGTGACTTCAAAAAGTGATGGCCGAGCACCACCAAATGGCATATTACCCGTAAATTCATTGATATTGAAAGCCATGTTCTTCTCCTAGATCCTTTTTACTATTTATAATCCAAATTAGAACTGACCAACAATTTCTTCAAACTCAACACCGGTGCGAACTGCAACAAAGTTAAGCTGAATGAAGTTGATTGACCGTGCAGGTTTAATGTAAATGTCGCCGATAAACTCGTTGCGATCAATAACTTCTGGTGTGTTATTTGTTTCATCACAAACAACTCGGAAGTCAAAGATACCACGACGGCCTTGTACATCGCGTAAGAAAGGCTCCACTAGATTGCGGAACTGTGCCCGTGTAAATGCATCGTTGAACTCAAAGAGAGTAAACTTAGCAGAGGTTGCAATGGCCTTTTCTAGGACAATGAATAGGCGGCGAACATTGATTCGGTCAAAGGCGCTTGGCTTCGCAAGCATTGTCTTATCACCGAATAGAATTGTACCCTGTCCTGGGAATGTTACGACTGGATTGATACCAGATTTATATAGTAGATCACGATCGGCTTTCTTTGGATTATAGGAAAGCTTAGCAACATTCTTAATATTACCACGATTGAAACCAGCTGGTGAATACCATGGATCACGTGTATTATCTGTACGGACCATAAGACCAGCTGTGTCGCCGTTCATTGGAACATAACGGTATACATCATTATACTTATCGTACTGATATTTCCAACCGCTGTCAATCACACCATATGAAGATGATGGAAGTGTATCACGGAATGCAATGGCATCCTCGGCTTCCTTGCCAGCATAGGTTGAGTTATTGACCACGTCGCCAGACTCTGGTGAGAATACACCGATACAGTCGAGGCGTGTTTCACAAATATTATTGATAATATGAGTGACTAGTGTCTGGTTTGAATCAGCACCAAGTACAAGTGAAACGTCGACATCCTCAGCGCTTTCGAACTTATTATAACCGTTAATAAGCTGTGCATTCGTTGGTGCGGCACCAGCAGAACCACCAGATAGTGAAACTGTGGTTGGAATTTCAGTTGTATTTGTAAATGTTGATGTTGCAGCACCACCAGCTGATGTCATGTTATCGACATGCGATGCCCACCAGAGCCAACGTGACTGCTGGTTAATGACTTCCTTATAGTAATTACTTGTACCATTTTCTGTAAGAGCATCATTTGCTCGTGATACAGCAGCAAATTTTTCGACAACCTGACCACGAACACCAGTAATCTCACCGTCTTCGTCGATGACTGCGATATGAAGTTCGTCACCTGAACCACCATTTCTTGTGGCATAGGCAGATGTACCTGGGGATGTATCAAAGTCATTGTAGAATTCCCAACGACGTGTCACATCACCTGCAGTTGTGGTGAGTGATGAACCGCCAATGTCGTTGTTCTTTGGAGCAGTAAATACGGTGAGTGATGTACCGTTTGCCTGTACTGTCTGAACCTTGACACTGAAGTTCACTGTGGAGTTTGCGGCCTCAAGAATGTCACCAGCAACTACAATTCCACCTACGTTTGCACTGGTCGTAACTGTTTTACTATCAGCGGTAAGTGTGAAAGTTGGTGTTGTGACGGCATTTGAGAATGCGGCATTTGATGCGCAAACTGAAACTTTTAGTGAATTACCGAGTGTACCTGGATATTTTGCAACCCAGTCACCGGAATTACTGATACCCGATGAATAATTATTTTCATAATCATCGGAATTCTTAACAAGTGTGTTTGACCAACCGTTACCATTAGCATTATTGGCACTGTTTAGAACACGTGAAACATATAGTGCATTACCATATGCTAGGAAGTTAGCGGCAGTGAACCATTCCTGATGATTATCAGAATCTGGTTTGCCAAACTGAGATGCGAGAACATCCTCTGAACTGACTAAAACTCGAGTATCGGCAGGTCCCCAATGAAAACGCCCAGCAATAGCACCGGTTGTTGTAGAAACAGCAGGGATAACCGTAGTGAGGTCAATTTCAGAAATGTTAACGCCTGGTGATACTTGGAAAGGCATTTTTCATTCTCCTCATTAGAAGCTGTTAAAATTTAGCATTCAACATTATTTATAAAAACCTAAAACTCACCATTTATTGCTATCGTCCCAGCCATTCCAAAACTCACCTTGTGGTATATTTATTATTCCCGTATTTTCATCTGGAATGTGATCATCTATGAAACCAAACGGCAATACATCATCAGTGAGTAATTTATCACGTTCCTCCATTAATTTTTTTCTGAAATCAGTATCAGTCAATTCCTTAAAGAATTCCTGATTTGATGCCCATGCAAATAAAACCACACACATAATAAGGTCATCATGAGCACCTTGGTCGGCTTCGTACGAATTTCCTTTTTGAATAAAAGTAGACAATTCATTTACTAGATTAAAATCATTTAAATGAATTTTGTGCTTTTCAATCATTGTTTTGGCTGTGGCACAACCAACTCGTTTTACTGCTTTTGTAGTTCTGACACCGCGTTGGACATTTGATGAAAAACCACCGCCTATTTGCTGTCCGCCACGGCCTTTCATTGTGGTATATATGATATTTTCATATTCTAGTTCATTTGCCAAAATATCAGCAATTTGCTGACCGTTATCATTTATTTCTACCAGACAAAATGATTCATTATAAGCCTTTGCAACATTATACACAACCTCCGGATATATAAGAGGTGAGATTGCATTATTCTTATAAGCCGCAACTACATTATAAGGGACTTCAGTGACATCAATTACAACAAATGCTGACGAGTCAATACCTACACCTCTACTAGTATCTACTACAGTGAAATAAATGTGATTGGGATCGGGTTCTGCATATACATTTAAACTACCTTCATAATGTGATGACTGGGGTGTTTTAAATGTCATTGCCCTCAATATATTTGGCGAAATAAGAGTATTGGATGAACCGATAAATTCAGCCTCGAACTCTTGCCGAAACTGATCCTCACTCGTATTTGCAATTGTTTTGTCACGCCAATCATCATCTCTACCTGGTACATCCCACCAGTTTACGGAATAGTTTGCATATTCATTTCTCTTTTCAACAGAGTTTGTCCATATTTTATAGAACAGATCAAAACCATTCGGTGTGGATGTAATTACTACCTTTGTATTTGTACCGGAAATAATTGTAGGATAAACTGATGTAAAGAAATCATCCTGAATATTACGAGGAACGAAAGCAAATTCATCAAGATATAGGAAGTTGATGGAATAACCACGGATGGCACTTGACGCAGTGGATGATGCAATAATCTTACTACCATTTTCAAGTTCGATGTTTGTCTTATTCCAGGCAACCACACCTTGCTGTAACCATTTCGGTAGGTTTTCATATGCTCTTTGAACTCTTGCAAGAATTTCACGAGCCGTCGAAAGTTTATTTGCAAGAATTGCAATGGTATAACTATCATTGAATAACACATGCCACAAAATGACCGCTGCAGATGTAGTAGTTTTACCAGCCTGACGACAGGTTTTAATTACAGTAAATCTATTATCGGATATGGTTTGAGCCATTTCTTCCTGAAATGGATACATATCGAAATTCACAAGACCTTCATCAAGCGAAATAATTTTTACATATGTTTTAATGAAATAATTGACATCCTTTGAGCATTTGATTACTTCTTCAACTTGCTCGGCGGTCCATTCAATAGGAACATATGCCTTTTTTAATAACGGATTTGCTAAATAATTTTCTGACATATCTATTGACTTATCTCACAGCAATGATATAATAGGCCTTGAGCCTATTCATTGGTAGTATTTTGTTTAATTAACTTCTGTAGTTCAGATGTACTACCGACAAATAAAGCATTGGTTACATTCTTTGGTTGACCAGAATCTTCCTTGAGTAGTTTTACCTTTCTCTGCAATTCCAATAAATCTTTATTTGCATCAACGATAGTTTTCATTAATGTTGACAAGACTTCATATGCACGAGGAGATTCTGAGGTCGAGGCAATAGATGATAAGTCATCAATAGATTGTTGTGCTGATTCAATAATGCCTTTTAGATTTTCTCTAGCATATTGATAATCATCCATCACATCATCATCACTAAGATTCATTTTTTGTACTGGAGTAATTTCACGAGTTTCATCGATGACTTCAATCATAGATTTTGTATCATCCGAAAGACGAAAAATATCTTCCATATTCTTTTCCATACCAGTTTTCATTTTTCATCCATTATTTTTTTGACCAAACGTATGGCCTTTTTACCGTCAGGGTGTTTTGGATTAATACTGACCGGTTTACCATTCATAAGATCACTCATGTTGGCTGATTTGCCTACTTGATCTAATACACGGTGTAGTCGATCTCTTTTATCATAGCCACTAATTTCGTAACCTTTTTTGCCACGGATCTCAACCCAACTTTTTTTACGACTGTCTTTAATTTTCAGTACATCCATATTTTTATCACGTACAAATTGTAACATATAGGCTTCATTAATAAAATTGCGATACGTTTTCATTTTTTAATCCTATGTAATAGGAACATCTGTATCAATATTAACCGCAAAGCCGTAATCACTATTCGCACTAATTGCATCAAGCGCAACTGATAGTGAATTATTTGCAGATGGTGAGTATAGTGGGGCGCCGTTTGCATATTGTGCTGGAGTGACTGTAATACGCTCTCCAATTGGTGTATCGGCCGGAGTATCTAGGTGTATATTTGTAACTGCACGCTTGATGATACCACTGTGTGACACTGGTCCGTAGAAATAAGCTTTGATGCTGAACGTGAGATTATAGATGAGAGCTCGCCGGGTATCAAAGTCACCTTCGTATGTATCTTCGATAGCCACATCCTGTAAAACAACCGGAGTGTCGACAACCACACCCATTTCTGGAATCAGCCGAACATTAGTGACAAACTCGGGCCTAAAATACGGAATGATCTGTTCAATAATCTGAGCACCATCGTCTGCATTCTTTACGAAAACTGAAAGTAGCATTGTAATATCATACGGAACCGGAACATACTGTGTATCTACTCGATCGAGATCAGATGTTTTGAGTTTCACATTTTTCAGTGTCGAAGATAATTTACGCTGTGGTGCGTATGCCATGCTCTGAATTTCAAATCCCATACGAGGTAGAGTGATGGCCACATCTTGATCTAGGTTTGGATCCTGAACCAATCTAACAAGCCACTTTTCTTTTGGACCATATGCCAATGGTACGGCAAGTGTCTGAATTCGGTTTCCGCTTGAGTCAAGCCGCTGAACGTAAATATCATTAAAGAGATTACCGAAGGCAATTACATATTTTCGTACTGTGCCGTGATAATATTGTGAACCAAACATGATTAGTACCTATCCACTTCTGAGAATGGATTACTCTCACTGAAGTCAATTACTGATGATGAACTGAATACCGGATCGTTCGATTGGAAATACTCATTATTGGCGGTAGGCTGTGTACCTTCAATGCGCCACTCTTGCATGAGTGAACCACCATCCTCGAGCTGTAGTTTATCACCATCCTCTTGTAGCATTTCGTTTGTGAGAATATCAGTACTGTAGTTATCCTCGACTGCATCGATTGCCGTATTGCCGGTGTCGATTCTCTCGTTACTGTATGTAAAGAGTTCGCATCGTAGATCATATGTCTGTAGTCGACCGGTCTGATAAAATACCTGCTCGTGTTCTACAAACTTGATCTCGAATAACTTGTCGACCATTGGAAACCAGATGAGATCTCCCTCGGTCGGTCTATTATTTGTAATTGAGTAACCTTCAGCAGTACCGGTCTCTAGGTTAATACCAAAGAGACTTGTATTAGCTGAGGTGGATAAAAACTGACGAGAGGGAGCATTTGTGTCTGCTTCTTCCTGGAGATAACTGTAACCAACCTCTGTTGTAAGCCTTTCGGATCTGGCCTGATCAAATCTTTTTCTTGCAATTGTAAATGTTACTTGATCGCGAATCTCTAAATTAAAGCGAGATAGGAAATCACCCTCGCCTTCAAAACCCTCTACATTCTTAATATACATCTCCATCTCGACCGCATCATCATAGGTCGCAAGAGTATCCTCGCCAAAAAGAGCATCTCTTCTAGCGGAAGTTTTAGGAATATACCGCACATCATGGCCGTATATTTTAATTGATTCTATTGTTAAATCTTCGACTAGATCTTGTTCTCTAGCATATCCGAAGTTATTGAAATACTTATTTGTAGGCACAGGATCATCCTATCATATCTTGAACAGGCAAGCTGTAACTGACAATCATTTCCTCTTCAAGTTTTTGGATTTCAGATTCGGCATCATCATAAATCTTTGCACCATTAAATGTCAAGCCGCCGGGTAATTGCATACCTTCAAACTTTGTAAGGTTAGAACCCCATTGTCTTTTAATGAGTGCAGTTGCATATCGAGCCAACCAACGATCACCCCAAACATCCGAATATGTGTCTGGATCTGTAATTGAGTAAGCATCGATGATTACATATTCCCCTGTTGCCACATCGTTTGTCCAATCCATATCAATATGGAGTTTATTTACGTGGCGGTTATATCGGAGTGGTTTTTTACCAACAAAGAGCTCTTCTAGTGATTCGATATGTCGCATTGCCGTGACATATGGTACATAAGACGATGCTGAAAGATCAAAAAGATCATTCAGATGAATCTGATACCGAATATTGAAAAGATTTGACGATTGAACCGCTTGTCCAATATCAAGGATAGAATTGACACCAATTATTGAGTTCGAAAGTGTTATATATCCGTTTGTTTTATCGGAAGCTGTAACGACGTGTTTTACGAGAACTCGTTCAGTGCCATCAAAATGATAATCTTGATAGTAAATTAATGCCTCGTCAATACGATCTTCGACCTGTTCATCATCAACATTAATGTCAATAACAGGATCTCCGAGTCGTCGGAGGCAGTATGCTTTAAAATCTGCTCTAGTCGTTGGAACTGCCATTGTAAACTCCAGCCATTTTATTACTATTTATAATGACTGAGGTTTGTCTTTATCTGAGAATATCAGGAATCTCTGGCCAATCATTCAGTGTACCGAGAACAATATTATCGTCTACATCTCGAGTATTTGTATAGAGAGCAATTAGATCCTCTACGTCTGTTACAGCATCGATTGCAGTTTCCATCTCAATAGTATTTCAATTATCTTGCTAATGCTGTTTTAAAAGGTGTTTCGGCAAATGCGGCATATATAAAAGTCTGACCAGAAGCGTCGATGTCGTAAAACGTGTCAGCAGGCGCCCTAATTTTTAGACCATTTGAAACAAAATCAAATGAGATAGTTGTTCCTGTTGCGGAGGTATCATTCGGCCTTAGATATTCACCAACAGGATTATATGTTGCGCCGCGTTTGTTATCCATTATTACCCAACTTCTACCCGCAGATAGGCTTTTTACTATGACAAAAGCAGGGCGAAAGCCTGTGTAAATAAATGGAAAGCCGCCATTTGTTCCGACGTAGCTGCCGAACTTGCTGAAGCCTTCTACTTCTGCGAAGCAATAGGCTACAAGGGTATCGCCGGTGATGTTGAAGTTGCCAGCCCCGCCACCGCCCGGCCCACCAATCGAGAAGACAGATGACGTTGGAGCGGTGTCGTCCCACGAATTATGATCGTCCACCACGGCGGCGGTGGTATCAAGAATTAGGTGGTCCGTCTCCGCGTCGCTAGCCACAGCAGCGTGGTATACAAACCAGCCATAATCCGGCCCCGCTGTTGTGCGGGCCTTCACGATGACCATCTTAGGGGCTACACCCAGTCCGTGCCCAACCGTTGCACCCTGTGTGCCGTTCCCCGTGAAGGTAAGAACACTGAACCCAGCCGTCATATTGGCCGACACGGTTGATGTTATGCTGCCGTCAGTGTTGCTGCTGCCGGTGCCGTTGGCTTTCCAGTTCCATGCGACGTACGTTGCTGTATTTGTGTTCCATGTTCCTACAGGACCGATTTCAAAACCATCCGTCTCAAAAGCCTGTAATCCATTTGTAGTGTCGGTTGTTTCAGCTGCATTGCTATTAGTGACTAGATATTTTGAAGCGCCTCGAACAGCATCCCAAACACCATGCACAGAAACGGTGCTTCTTCCCTTGAGCCAAACAAAGTCAGGCTGGAAGCCAACACCTGAAATTGAACGTGTTGTTGCGTTGCCCGTATAAAGCAGGGTGTTGAAATGCGCCGTAGGATCAGCAATGGTCGGGGCGGGGAGGTTGGAGGTGGACAGGGCTGAGAAGCCAGATGGACAAGTTCCTGTCCAGTCTTCTTCTGGACGCATGGTTACGTCGGCACTTCTAGCCACACCCGCAGAAAACCCAGAGGCAAAGTGCTTTGTCCCAGTCACTCCAGTAAATGCAGCGTTGGTTGTGGTTCCTGCTTCAATCTCTGACTGCGTTGCCGACGCTTGCCATGTGCCGTTCTTCGAGAACCAAATAGCCCCGTTGTCCATGTCTAACGCAATGCCCATGACATCGCCATTGGTGTAGGACGAGCCGTAGGCGCTGGCGGAGTTGTTGTTTATTTTGCGTCCGTCTGGAAGTATTGCGTAACTATTAGCAGAAAAACCTATCGGCGTGTTGCCTGCGCCAAGTGGATTCTGTACCGGCGTTTCAGTGTCAACAACACCTACAGTAGCGTTCTCACCGGCACCAACATCAGTGATAAGAAACTCGACATACCACTTGCCAGACGACACGCCGATAGTGCCGCGATAGTTATCTGCGCCAGTTTCAGAAGAATTGACTACACGGGTATTACCCTCTGAATATTCTGGGCTTGAAATTGTAACGCCAGCGATGGGGTTGTAGGTTGATTGGTTGTCAGTTGGGCTGTCCAGCACCTGATCCGCACTGGTCAAGCCGCTGCTGGTAAAATTGTTGCCGTTGCCGCTTTCGTCAGCGCCTAGATCAGCACTGTCAGCACCTGTGATGTAGAATCCGTTGGTTCCGTAGCTACCAGCATATTTAATCGGTACCCACTGTCCGGTGGTGCTGTTAGTTTCACCAAAGCTGGAAGGGTCTAGTGCTTGATTGTCAATGAAATAAACCTCGGCTAAATAGCCATCAAAATAATTTGAAGCACCTGCGGCATATCTTCCGATTGTGTGAAGGACATTCGTGTTGATCGTGACTGTACCGGGTGTTCCGCCGACAGAAGTTGTTTGCCGTGTTCCGTTTACATAGATTTTCCACCTATCAGCAGCCGCTTCTGCCGTGTCTACGGTTAAAACGACATGATACCAGCTTGAAACGTCTCTATATGCGGCAGTGGTTGTAACGGTCGGAGACCCGCCAGATGCACGAGTAAAACGAAGCTGGTCGGAAGAATTGAACGCAAAAAAGTAAGGGTCTGTGGTAGCATCTGCGGAAAGGAGCGTCATATAGTCAACTCCAAGGTTCGCCCTCTTTACCCAACAAGAAAAGGTAAATTTATTCCCGCCTCCATCCCCAGTGGCGAGGGTCGCAGATAAGTTGGCCGAGTCGTTGTCGTTAAACCGGATCGACTGGTCAATGGTATAGCCACCACCAGCAGCGGCAGCACCTGCCATTGTCCCTTGCTGAAAATTATATACAGACATCTGAAACCTTATGCTGTACCAAGCAGATCAAGTGTCGCTACCGCATGAATAGTATTCGACGATTGAACCACATAATCTACTCGGTCGACTTTACCGGCAGTTGCAGAGAGTGTTGGTGCAGTACCGCCTGCAAATCTCCACTGTGATCCCCATGATCCAGTAAAACTACCATTTGCTGTAATAAAGAGTGCTCCAGCCTGTCCTGCAGTAACGTTTGAAGGATTGGCATATGTAATATTTGCATTTGCCGTCAGGCTGAAATAGTTTGATGTATTCAGATCAAGAGTAACTGTGTTACCAGCCAAACCGTGATATACACCAAGAGCACTGATAGACCCACGCTGCGCAACCGAAAATGATTGGTTACGATCAGTATGAGCTGTATTTGCATCCAGCTTGTTATATACTACAGCACTATCTTTAATCGAAGCACTTACAACGGACGAAGTGCCGAATGCCGTATTTCCAAGTGTTGTAAGTGCCATTTATCTTTCCTTACTTAAGTGCGGCTGGTACTGTTGGCCAATCCTGAAGAGTAGCAACTGTATCAATGGCGCCATTTGCATGATACGTAGTTGTATCAAGAGCAATCATTGCATCGGTATCGGCTGCGCCGTCGATAGCGGTTTCCATTGAGTTTGATTTGGTGCGAACAGCTGCACGATATGTAGCAATATCTGAAGCAACGGCTGTACCACCTTCAGCTTCACGGATAATCATCCAGTCAGAACCCTGTAGTAGACCTGCGGCAACAGTCTTAATTCTTGCCTTTTCCACTGATTTAACACCAAGAGTTACAACCTGATCACCATTCTCATCGAGGATAGGATCATCATTTTCATCGACTTCATTGACATCGTCAAGATTCTTGGCATTATTTGTATAGGTCTTTGTGACTGTACCTGCATCGTTGTCAATTACAGTTGTACCAGTTCCAAGATTATAATACTTTGAATCTGGATTGGCACCGACTTCTACATAATCGTAGATGCCGATTGCCATCTTCTGTGCCTTTGTCCATGCACTGAAGATATTTGCTGGATGCTGAACGCCACCAATGGTTACAGCCTTTGGTCGTGAGTAAACTGCTACGACCTGATTTGATTGTACGAGAGCCCACATTGTTTATTTTCTCCTATATTTGGACTGCATCATGTAGTATTTCAATCTTTTGTTTATTTATAATGATCATCGAGCTGTTACAGGGGCGCCGCCACCGCCGAATGGGTGTTCTGCGAATGCCATATATACGTATGTGCTGCCGGAACCATTTGTTTCTGTATCATTGCCTCTAATTTTGAAACCATTTGACAGAAAATCGTTGTGCTGTGCTACACCGCTACTCTCTGCTCCATTTGAATTAGCTGCCAATGTCAGGCCGTTGACGTTATATGGTCCTCTTTGGTTATCCCACATCTTCCAGTCACCAGCAGCGTTAGTACGCTTGGTCATAACAAAAGCAGGTTTAAATCCGGTGTAAACAAAGGGACCATCTGTCGATCCATTGCCGGTGTAGCTGCCGAAGCGGCTATAGCCGGGGATTTCTGCGAAGGCATACATTACATATGTATAGCCACTACCATTCGTAACCGGATGGTCATGTAACTCAACAACGGAACTTGTTGGTGCGGTGTTATTCCAATAAATGTCTAGGGTAAATGGTGCGCCAGTTGTCTGCATATACATCGCCTTAGTCCAGCCCATGCTGTCATGTCCGAAAACCCACGACTCTCCATTGCTTCGACTTTTTACTATGACAACCTTTGGTGCTACACCCAGCCCATGTCCTACGGTAGCAGCAACAGTAGCGTTTCCTGTGTAAGTCGATATTGAAAACCCTGCCGTGGTATTAACGGATGTCGCAGTTGTGTTAATGCTGCCATCAGTGTTGCTGCTGCCAGCGCCGTTGGCTTTCCACTGCCACCCAACGTAGGTTGCTGAACTGGTGTTGTATGAACCATCAGTGCCAACGGTAAAACCGGAAGATCCAAAGGCAGTCAGTCCTTGTGCAACTGTTTCTTCAGTACCAGCATCGTTTGTACTGAGTTCTTTGGTAACACCACGAACTGCATCAGTCAGCACATGCTCGGTTGCACCAGATCGTCCTTTGATCCAAACCCAATCAGGCTGGAATGTCGAGTTACCCGACTGAGTAACTGCTAGGGACGAACCCGTACCTGTATATAGCGTCGTCTGAAAATATGCTGACCCATCTGTGATCGATGGTGTGTCTAGGTTGGCGGTGGATAGTGCTGAGAAGCCGGTGGGCGGGGTGTAGGTAAAGCCGCCGGTTTGTCCAAAATTTACTGGGCCAATCGTTTGTGTGAGATTGCCGTCGTTTCCACCAGCAAAAAACCACACATCAGATGTGCTAATGGTGATGTCGAACATTTCGTTTGTGTCAGCGGCTGGATCACCGCTGGCTTGCCAGACAAACGACCCGCTTTCATCGTGTCCCGCCCATATTTTTAGAGAAGTACCATTGCGGTGAACTGCGATTTGGACTGTTTTTCCGGCACTGGTACACGAATTTCCGTATGCAGACCCGCCACCAGCCGTGTTATTACGCTTGTTACCATTTACGACATAGAATGCATAACTTGTCGCACTGGTTCCGGGTGCTTCGTCCGACGTTGTGTCGTCTCGGCAGATACCCCAAATTGTAAATCTGTCGTTAGTATCAACCAACGTGTATTCGTAAACCCATTTCCCTTCAGGGATTGCTATTGTTGCGCGAGAAGTTCGCCCAACAGCACTTGATACCGTCTGAACCAAATTACCATCAGAAAGCGTTGTGTTGTTTGTGACTACCAATGGATTTAGAGTCGGAAAGTTATCAGTCGGACTATCTGTAACCTGATCCGCCGCAGTCAAGCCACTGCTGGTAAAGTCGTTCCCGTTTCCTGAGTCATCTGCGCCTAGATCAGCACTGTCAGCGCCTGTGATGTAGAAGCCGTTGGTTCCGTAGGTTCCTGCATACTTCTTCGGAACCCACACGCCGTCGGCGTTGTATTTACCGAAGCTGGAAGGGTCTAGTGCAGTCCCGTCGATGAAGTGAATTTCGGCCATGTAGCCGTCATAATAACCACTACCGGCGGCACCATAGCGACCAATATTCTGTGCAACAGACCCTTTGTTGAGCGACGCAAAGGTTTTGTCAAGTGTTGGATAGCTGGCAGTACTGAAGCTGGTTATCTGTTCACCATTGTAATACAGTTTAATTCTGTTACTCGCGGTTGCCTGAGTTGTATCAACCGCTGCTGTTAACATCGCCCATGCGTTTGGGTCACGAAATAACCGAGTCGTTACAACGTTGCAATTCGCCCCAGAGGAGTCTCCGTAAAACTGAATTTTATTGGTTGACGCTATGACGAGAAATTCCCCAGTACCCGATCCAGCAAATGCTTCTAAGATAAATTTATCTTTATTGATAGTGCTTATTTTGATCCACAGATTAATCGTGAAGGTTTTAAGATTACCGTCGCCAGAGGGTGTCCGAATAAGGTAGGCCGAGTCGTTGCCATTAAACCGGATCGACTGATCAATGGTATACTCACCACGAGTTTTTCGGATTGTGGTTGATGCAAGTGAACCAGGAATCATAAAATAAACTCCTTACGATAGAGCTTGGAGTGCGTCAACATAAATATTATTTGCAGATCCAATATAATAGGAAACAACGTCTGTACCACTTGCAGTAATTGTCGGAGCTGTACCGGAAGCAAACTTGAAATCGCCACCCCAAGAAACTGTATATGAACCACCATTTGTTAGGACGAATGCGCCTGACTGTCCAACATTTTGAGTAGATGGATTATTAATTGTAATATTTCCACCGAGTGTTAGACTCACAAAGTTACCTTGAGTAAGATCTGGTCTCCATGCAGTATTGGCAATCAGCGTGCCGTATGCATATGTATTACCATACTGAGACTTAGTAAACTTCTGACTAATATTTGCGTATGCGACGTTTGCCGAAG
>Ga0222714_10002911_pt1 | contig 17790 bp, 24 predicted proteins | sample C33_3DmetaG_FD_165048 | JGI IMG/M metagenome (GOLD analysis project Ga0222714, IMG submission 165048) | Estuarine water microbial communities from San Francisco Bay, California, United States - C33_3D | ecosystem: Environmental > Aquatic > Marine > Unclassified | place: USA: California...
AAAGAACTCGTCGCGGAAAGGGCAACATCATCCTGTGCTCTGCTGACGTTGCTTCAGCACTGACCATGGCTGGTGTTCTCGACTACACCCCTGCACTCAACGCTAACCTGAACGTTGATGACACTGGTAACACCTTCGCTGGTGTTCTGCAAGGTAAGTATCGTGTTTATATCGATCCTTATGCTGCTAACCTGACCTCAGGTAACGCAACTCCTGGTAACCAGTACTACGTTGTTGGTTATAAGGGTTCTTCACCTTATGACGCAGGTCTGTTCTATTGCCCATACGTTCCTCTCCAAATGGTTCGTGCCGTTGGTGAGAACTCCTTCCAGCCTAAGATTGGCTTTAAGACCCGCTACGGTCTTGTTGCTAACCCATTCGCAGAAGGAACAACCGCTGGCGGTGGTCGTCTCATGGTCAACCAGAACCGTTACTACAGACGTGTTGCTGTTAAGAACCTCATGTGATCTATACTCACAAGAGTTAACTGGAGGGTCCAATCGGACCCTCTTTTTTTATCTAAATACTTAAAACTCATATAAAAATAATGTCATACCACATTAAAAAACCAAGCACTGTCAATAGTGAAATCACAGTTTACTATAAAGGTAGTAACAGATGGTCTGATGTTTATGAAGATAGATTAGTTTTTGATGAAGATCCAACTTCTTTAATGAATAATCCAGAAGGAACTAATGGTGGATGGACTAATGCAACTGTCATAAGTGAGTGATTATGTCATCCCAAATTGAAAATAGAAATTTTCTTTCTCCAACTGGATTTAAATTCAGTTTAAAAAGAAGTCCTAAAGTTGCTTTCTTTTGCAATCAAGCAAATATTCCAGATTTAAATCTTGGAGTTGCAGTACAAACTTCTTGGTTGAAAGATATTGACACCCCAGGAGATAAGATCCAATTTGGAGATCTTAATCTCAGATTTTTGGTTGATGAAAATTTAGAAAACTATATGGAAATCCAGAGATGGATTCGTGGTCTTGGTTATCCAGAGAGTATGCAAGAGTTTCGTGATTTAGAATCAAATGCTGTTCTTCCAGGTGGATTTAATAATAGTGGAGACAACATTTATTCAGATGGGACTTTGCAAATATTAAGCAGTAACTTAGTTGCAAAGTTTAATGTAAATTTCAAAGACTTATTTCCATATTCATTATCAACAATTACGTTTGATGCTACTGACACGGATATTCAATACTTTACAGCAGACGTAAGTTTCAAGTATACTATTTACGATATAACTACTCTTGGCGGAACTCCTTTATGATCGATCTTGATAAACTTCAAGAGATGTGGGAAAAGGATGCAAAAATTGATATGGATAATCTCCATACAGAATCAACAAACATCCCCTCACTTCACGCGAAGTATTTTGAACTATATAATACCATCTTTTTGATGAGAAAAAAAGCAGAGCAGCAGAGAAAAAATATTCGTCATGAACGTTATGAATATTTTAGTGGAAAAGCAGATCCAGATGCTTATGTAGAGAACCCATTCCCCAAAAAAATTCGTGATAAAGATACGATGCAAAAGTATCTTGATGCAGATGAAAAACTTTCTACGATTTGTTTGAAGATTGATTATTATGACACAATGTTAGTTTATATTGAGAGTATTCTTAAGCAAATAACTAATCGCACATATCAAATCAAAAATGCTATTGAGTTTATGCGATTTAACGCTGGACTAGGGTAAATAAATATTCACAGATGCATGAGACATCGTGAATACAACAGATCTTGTTATATCTAAATCAAACGAAGTATTTTTAAAAATCAACACTGAACCTCATATTGAATATGAACTAAGAGACCATTTCAAGTTTGAGGTTCCAAATGCAAAGTTTATGCCCCAGTACCGTGGAAGGAATTGGAACGGGGAAATTCATTTGTATGATATGAGATCTAAGCAGATTTATGTTGGTCTGCTAGATAAGATTGTCAATTTTTGCAACCAATACGGATATTCTTATAAATTTGAAGAGAATAAATTCTATGGAACCCCATATGAAGAGAATGAACAAATCTCATATGAAGGTGTTAAGGATTATATGCATTCCATTTGTGCTCATACTCCCAGGAAGTACCAGATTGAGGGAGTATATGGTGCCCTAAAGCATAATAGAAAACTATTGATAAGCCCCACAGCGAGCGGCAAATCATTAATGATCTATTCCCTCGTAAGATACTATGTGGATAAAGGCGAAAAAATTCTTCTAGTTGTTCCAACGACATCTCTTGTAGAGCAGATGTACAAGGATTTCCTTGATTATGGTTGGGATGCTGACTCATACTGTCACCGTATCTATTCTGGTAGGGAAAAAACTAATGAATATCCTGTAACTATTACAACGTGGCAATCTGTATATAAACTAGAACGTTCATTCTTTGAGGACTATGGATGTATTATAGGTGATGAAGCTCATTTATTCAAGAGCAAATCACTTATACAAATTATGACAAAGTTACATCATGCAAAGTATCGTTTTGGGTTTACAGGAACATTAGATGGAACACAAACTCATAAATGGGTTCTTGAGGGGTTATTTGGTCCATCATATAAAGTTACAAAAACTGATGAATTGATGAGACAAGGACATCTTTCACAATTAGATATTCAATGTATAGTTTTAAAACACTCTCCCCAAAAATTTGAAACTTATGAAGATGAGATACAATATTTAATCTCTCATGAAAAACGAAATAATTTTATTAAAAACCTTGCACTTGACTTAAAAGGAAACACACTTGTTCTTTTTAGTAGAGTAGAATCCCATGGTGCAATACTTTTTGAAAAGATAAATACTGATAAGCGAGATGATCGTAAAGTATTTTTTGTCCATGGTGGAGTTGATACTGAAGAAAGAGAATTAGTCAGGGAGATTACTGAAAGAGAAAATAGTGCAATTATTGTTGCATCTTATGGAACTTTTTCTACTGGTATTAATATTAAGAATCTCCACAATGTTATCTTTGCTTCACCCAGTAAATCGAGAATTAGAAATTTACAATCAATTGGAAGAGTACTTAGAAAAGGAAAGGATAAAACTAAAGCAGTCCTCTACGACATCTCTGATGATTGTACATATAAATCAAGAAAAAACTATACTTTAAATCATTTAATTGAAAGAATTAAAACTTATAATGAAGAGAATTTCAATTATGAGATAATCACTATACAACTTAAAAGCAATGGGAATTGAAGACGACTTTTATGCAACAGTAAAACTTAAAACAGGTGAAGAAATCTTTTGCAAAGTGGCAGCCTCTGAAGAAGAAGATAGAACTTTGCTTATAGTTACTAATCCGATTATAGTTTCTGAAATAAAAGGACGAACAGGAGTAGTTGGATATAAACTAGAACCTTGGTTAAAAACAACTACTGAAGATATGTTTATTTTAAATATAGACGATATTTTAACAATGTCTGAATCTTCAGATATAGAAATGATAGTAATGTATCAAAATTATGTTCGTCAATCTACAAAAGATGATAATCAATCTAAAATCAATCGTAGAATGGGATATCTCGGTAATGTTAATGATACTAAAGAAATATTAGAAAAGATCTTTAAGAGTAGCTAAAGCTAATCTTTTTTAACCTCCACAAAGGTTATTGTACACACTTTTGAGTACCTTGTCAACTATTTCTAAAAGTGGTATAATTCATACATATTATGAGTTAAACTAATGATAAGTACAGCAGTTATGACCAAGAGAAAGAGGTCAGAGCACTACGTCAACAATAAAGAGTTTCTTGCTGCTATTATTAAGTATCGTGAGGACGTTGAAATAACTTTTATTAAAAAGTTTGGTAGAGAATTAACAAAAGAAGATCGTGCAACAACCTGGGATACAAAACCACCCATTCCTCGCTACATTGGAGAGTGTTTCCTGAAGATTGCTAATCACCTATCATTCAAACCAAATTTCGTGAACTATATGTTCAAGGAAGATATGATTTCTGATGGCATTGAGAACTGCGTTCAATACATTCACAATTTCAATCCAGAGAAGTCACAAAACCCGTTTGCGTATTTCACTCAGATTATTCACTACGCTTTCCTTCGTCGTATCCAAAGAGAAAAGCGTCAATTAGAAATCAAAAACAAAATCCTTGAGCGTTCTGGATTTTCTGAAGTATTTGCTGATGATAACACTATTGACGGTGGGAACTATTCCGACTATAATTCTATTAAAGACGGAGTTCACAGTAAACTGCGGTATTGAATGAAAGTTGCTATTATCACCGACCAACACTTTGGTGCTCGTAAAAATTCAAAATTGTTTCATGATTATTTTTTAAAGTTCTACAACGATGTATTTTTTCCTGCACTCAAAGAGCACGGGATTACTACTATTGTAGATATGGGGGATACTTTTGATAGTCGTAAGGGAATTGATTTCTCTGCTCTATCTTGGGCTAAAAATAATTATTATGACCGTCTCCAAGAAATGGGAGTAAATGTTCATACTATTGTTGGTAATCATACTGCATATTACAAAAACACCAATCAAGTCAATGCTGTTGATTTACTGTTACGTGAATATGATAACGTAACTGTATATTCCGAACCCACTGAGGTTTTACTAGATAAACTTAAAGTACTTTTTATTCCGTGGATTAATCAAGAAAATGAAGCAAATACTCTTAAACTTATTGAAAAGACATCTTGCAAGTGTGCGATGGGGCACCTTGAACTCCAAGGATTTAGAGTTAATAAACAGATCGTCATGGAGCACGGTTTGGAAAGCAAACTATTTGAGAAGTTCAGTCATGTCTTCTCGGGACACTATCACACTAGATCGAATAACGGAACGGTCTTCTATCTAGGAAATCCTTATGAGATGTTCTGGACAGACGTTGGAGACACTAGAGGATTTCATATCTTTGATACTGAGTCAGTAACTCATGAACCTGTTAATAACCCTTTTCGTTTGTTTTATAACATCTACTACGAAGATACAAATTATCAAACATTTGATACCAGAGAATATGAAAATAAAATTGTAAAAATTATTGTTCGTAAAAAATCTGATACTAAAAAGTTTGAGAAATTTGTAGATAAACTTTATTCTTCCGGAGTTGCTGAACTTAAAATTGTTGAGAACTTTCAAATACAAGAATCTGAAGATTTTGAAGCATTTGAGTCTGAAGATACCCTTTCTATCTTGAATAGATATATTGAGGAGGCAGAAGTAAGTCTTGATAAATCAATCGTTCAAAAAATGATTCGAGAAATATATCAAGAGGCATGTGAACTAATATGATATGTTTATTCTAACAATTCATGGTAGAGAAGAAGAAGGTGCATATTCTGTAAAAGATGATAATGGGGAACAAATCCTTTATCTCTTTGAAGAAGAAGATGATGCAATTAGATATGCTATGATGTTAGAAGAAGATGGATATCCTGAAATGCATGTCATAGAAATTGACGATGAGGTAATGCTAAAAACCTGCGAGATGCATGGATATCAATATAGTATAATTACACCAAATGACATTGTGATTCCTCCAGATACTGACCATGATTTTATTTAAAACTATTAAATGGAAAAATTTTCTTTCTACCGGACAGCATGAAACGGAAGTTGATTTTACAAAAAACAAAACAAATTTAATCATCGGAACTAATGGTGCTGGAAAATCCACTGTTCTGGATGCTCTTACGTTTTCTTTGTTTGGAAAACCATTTCGTAAAATTAATAAACCTCAACTTATCAATTCTGTAAATGAAAAGGATTGTAGAGTTGAGGTTGAGTTTTCTATTGGCAATACTGAGTGGAAAGTAGTTAGGGGAATCAAACCTGCAATTTTTGAAATTTGGAGAAACGGGGCTGCATTGGACCAATCTGCTGCTGCACTTGATCAACAAAAATGGTTAGAGCAGAATGTTCTTAAGATGAACTATAAGTCATTCACTCAAATTGTGATTTTGGGTAGCAGTACTTTTGTTCCTTTTATGCAACTTCCTGCTGCTCACCGTAGAGAAGTGATTGAGGATTTGCTTGATATCAAAATCTTTTCTTCTATGAATACTCTTATTAAAGAAAAGATTCGTTCAGCAAAAGAAGATATTAAAGTATTTGAATTAAAAAAAGAATCTCTTCTTGATAAAGTCAAGATGCAACAAAGTTTTATTGAAAAACTTGAGAATCGTGGAAAAGAAGATATAAAAAATAATAAACAAAAAGTTTCTGATTTAGATAAAGAAATCGAACAGCATTTAAATGAGAATACTTCTTTAGAAGAACCTCTTCGCAAACTAATTAGAGAGCAAGATGGTATTGTTGGTTATGCAGAAAAGTTAAAAAAACTTGGTCAATTAAAAGGAAAGGTCTCTCAGAAGGTATCTACCATTACGAAAGAACACAAGTTCTTCACTGAGAATACGGTTTGTCCTACCTGCACACAATCAATTGAGGAGATCTTCAGAATAAATAGAATTGCAGACGCTCAAAATAAAGCAAAAGAGTTGCAATCTGGTTATAAAGAACTGGAGGAAGCAATTAAAGAGGAAGAGGAGCGAGAGCGTCAATTCACCGCTCTTACGAAGGAGATTTCAAAATTAACGAATGGCATTTCTCAAAACAATATTAAGATTAATGGATTGCGGAGACAGATCCGAAATCTTGAATCAGAAATTCAAGTTCTTACCGAGAACCTTGCAAACCGAAATTCTGAACATGAGAAGTTAGAATCCTTCAAAGAAAACTTAAAAACTACATACGACGAACTCGCTTCTAAAAAAGACACAATCAGTTACTACGATTTTTCGTATAGCTTACTCAAAGACGGTGGAGTTAAATCCAAAATCATTAAGAAGTATCTACCGCTGATAAATCAGCAAGTTAACCGTTATCTTCAGATGATGGATTTCTATATCAACTTCACACTTGATGAGGAATTTAACGAAACCGTCCAGTCACCTATTCATGAAGATTTTTCCTATGCTTCTTTTAGTGAAGGGGAGAAAATGAGAATTGACCTTGCACTTTTGTTTACTTGGAGAGAAGTTGCAAGAATGAAGAACTCAGTCAATACTAATCTTCTGATTATGGATGAGGTATTTGATAGTTCACTTGATGGATTTGGAACAGAAGAGTTTCTTAAGATTATTCGTTATGTGATTAAAGACGCTAACATCTTTGTTATCTCTCACAAAACTGGACTTGAGGATAGATTTGAAAGTGTCATAAAGTTTGAGAAAGTTAAAGGTTTTAGTAGAATGGTAATATGATAATTGATGAACTTTTAGAAACTTTATATTCAAGAGTATCGCCATATAATCAATATAATTTTTGGAATATTGATAAAGGATATCCGCATACAAATATTAAAGAGAAATTGTTGAATTCTCTTTTTGATAATATAAATCCGAATTATATTGTCGAATGTGGAAGTATGTGTGGTGGATCTGCAATCATCATGGCAGAAACACTTCAGAAGAAAAATCTTGATTCTGAAATAGTTTGCATTGATCCTTTTACTGGTGATGTAAATATGTGGGACTGGGAGAAAAATGATTATGAAAATAATTCTTGGAGATTTTTAAAACTTGAAAATGGAAAACCGACTATTTTTGAAAGATTCATAGCAAATTGTAAATGGTCTGGGTTTGAAAATAAGATACTACCAATTAGTTGTACTACATTAGTAGGAATTAAACTTTTAAAGAGATTAAAAGATCAACAAAGAATTTCTTCTTTACCAAATTACATCTATCTTGATTCTGCACATGAACCAGATGAAACACTTCTTGAACTGAAAACTTGTTGGGATATTTTGGAAAATGGTGGAGTTTTATTTGGTGATGACTGGAATTGGGAATCTGTAAGGAATGACGTGCTAAGATTTTCTAATCTTATAGGTGAGAACTGTAATATAAGTATTTTAAATAAAGTTAATCAGATCTTACCAGAATCTGATATACTAAATGGAAACATTCTTTTCTACGAAAATCAGTGGGTTTTATTCAAATGAACACTCCAAACTGGCAGCATCATTCCAAGAAAGAACAAAAACGAAAACTTAAACCGCAAGCACTGAGGCAAGCAAAAGCACGACTCGCCCAGTTCAAAAAGCGTCACATGGGTCGCCCAAAAGGCGACCTTTCGTTGTATGATGGTCTCATACGAAACGAATTAAATGGCAATCAACCACGAAATCAAGTCGCAACTTGCCAAACTGCTGGCTACTGAAGATCTTGTGGTAGAGCATAAGCAAGTTTCTACTGCTTGCTTTAACGTTCATACTCGCGTTCTGACTCTTCCTTTGTGGGAACGGGCAAGTAGTATTGTGTATGACCTTTTGGTTGGTCATGAAGTTGGTCATGCTCTCTTCACTCCTGATGAAGATTGGTTGGAAAAGGTGAAGGTTCCTCCGCAGTTTGTGAATATCGTTGAGGATGCTCGTATTGAGAAACTGATGAAGCGTAAATATGCAGGACTTGCTAAGACCTTCTTTAATGGATACAAAGAACTGAATGAAGAAGATTTCTTTCAAATTGCTGATGATGATATCTCCACCTTCAATCTTGCAGATCGTGTAAATCTTTACTTTAAGGTTGGTAACTTTCTGACTCTTGACTTTAAACCAGAAGAGCAGGAAATTATCAACCTGATTACTGCAACTGAAACTTTTGCAGATGTTTTGATTGCCGCTGAAGAACTTTATAAGTATTGTAAGCAAGAAAAGGAGCAGCAGCAGAAGGTTGCTGATCTTGATGCTCATGAACAGCAAGGAAATTCACAATCTCCTGCTAACGAAATTATGGAGACCAATGACTCCTCTTCTGAGCAAGAAGGTGAGAGTGATAAGTCCTCTGAAAAAGAGTCCGAAGAATCATATGGTGGAACTGCTCAGGGTGATCAAACTCCAGTAAAATCTGCAGGTGATAAAGATGAACCTGAAGTTCGCACTGCTGATTCTTTGGAAGAAAAGATTCGTGATCTTGTAAATAACGAAGGATATGAGAATACTTATGTTGAAGTTCCTCAGGTAAATCTTGATACTATTGTTGGTAAAAACTCTGAGGTTCATAAAGAAATCAATAACTCTTTTGAACATCAACAAAAACTTCATAATGAGTGTGCTGAAGAAAAAGGTTTCCCGTCAATAAATCTTTATCAAGTAGTTGATTCTGAGTTTAAACAGTTTAAGTTTTCTGCACAGAAGGAAGTTAACTATCTTGTGAAAGAGTTTGAGTGTCGCAAAGCAGCAGATCAGTATGCTCGTGCATCAACTGCTCGCACTGGTGTTCTTGATACTACTCGTCTTCATACCTATAAGTATAACGAGGATCTGTTTAAGAAAATCTCTGTGATTCCTGATGGTAAGAATCATGGCCTGGTGTTTGTATTGGACTGGAGTGGTTCTATGGCTGATGTGATGCTTGATACTTGCAAGCAACTCTTCAATCTTGTGTGGTTCTGTAAGAAGGTATCTATTCCTTTTGAGGTTTATGCTTTTACTTCGGAATGGCGTCGTGGTGAGTATGATTACGATCTTGGAAAGCATATTGCAGCAGATCGCACTCCTCATTATGAAAAGAAAGAAAACCTTTTGATTGTAGATGAAACTTTCTCCATGATGAATATTCTTACCAGCAAAGTATCTGGTAAAGAACTTGAGAAACAAATGATTAATATTTGGCGTCTTGCTGCTTACTTTAAAAATACCTATCATTCTTATTATACCTATCCTTCTCGTTTGAGTTTGTCTGGAACTCCTCTGAATGAAGCACTGATTTCTCTTCATCAGATTCTTCCCAAGTTTCAAAAGGAGAATAAACTTCAGAAAGTTCAATGTATTGTTTTGACTGATGGTGAAGCAAATCAACTTACTTATCATCGTGAAGTAAATCGTCGGTGGGAAACTCAACCTTACCTTGGTAGTGGTTATATTAATCCAAATAACACTTTCCTTCGTGATCGCAAACTTGGAACAACTTACAAGATTGATTATGGGTATCATGCATTTACTGATTCTCTTCTCAAAAATCTGAAAGATAAGTTCTCCTCTACAAACTTTATTGGTATTCGTGTTCTTGATGGACGTAATGCAAATCGGTTTATTAATCTTTATCATCAACTTGGAGATAAGCAGTATGATAAAATCCAAAATGACTGGAAAAAGATGAGGAGTTTTACTATTACTAACTCTGGATATGATGCATACTTTGGGTTGTCTGCAACTGCACTTTCTCAAGAATCTGAGTTTGAAGTTGCTGAGGACGCAACCAAATCTCAAATTAAATCTGCTTTTGTTAAATCACTTAAAACTAAAAAACTAAATAAAAAAGTTCTTGGTGAATTTATTTCCTTGGTAGCATGAAACAAAAATTCCCTTTTGAACATGTAGTAAAATACGATACTAAAGAGGTATGGATTAAGTGCAATAGTAGTATCACTGCTATGGGTATTCCTGCTTTGGTTAATAAGTATTACCCTGGTTATACTGGTCATATTGCAAGTGAAGAGTACCTTGAGAAACTCAAGAACCAGTTGGCAAACTGACCACAGGGGGTCTTTATGACCCCCTTTTTCGTTTATAATGACTAGGTTGAAACGAAACAAACGAATGGCACTCTCCTCCGACTACATCCGCACTTCCCTTCAAAACCTGTATGGCAATAGCGTCACTGGGGCTGATATTCGTGCCTGGTGTAATCTGAACGATGCTAACTATCAAACCGTTACTAAGAAACTTGATCAGTTTAAAGTTGGTCGTGGTAAATGGAATCTTGAAGTGACGCAACAAAAAGTTCAAGAGATCGAACGTACCTTCCAAGCACCTGCTGTGGTTCCTCCTATCGAACAAAATCTCATTCCTGATAAAGATGATACCTTCGTCAAGTTTGGTAACTTTTCGGATATTAAAAAAATTATCCAGTCCCGTCTCTTTTACCCTACGTTCATTACGGGTCTGTCGGGTAATGGTAAAACGTTTTCTGTGGAGCAAGCGTGTGCTCAACTTAAGCGTGAATTGATTCGTGTAAATATTACGATTGAAACTGATGAAGATGACCTTATCGGTGGTTTTAGGCTTATTGATGGGAACACTGCATGGCATAACGGTCCCGTCATTGAAGCACTTGAGCGAGGAGCAATCCTTCTCCTTGATGAGATCGACCTCGCATCTAACAAGATCCTCTGCCTTCAGTCCATTCTAGAGGGTAAAGGTGTCTTCCTGAAAAAGATTGGTCGTTGGGTGAAACCTGCCGCTGGTTTCAATGTGATTGCTACCGCAAACACTAAGGGTAAGGGTTCTGATGATGGACGCTTCATCGGCACTAATATTCTCAACGAAGCATTCCTTGAGCGTTTCCCTGTGACCTTTGAGCAGTCCTATCCTGCTCCTAGCATTGAGCAGAAGATCCTTGAAGGTGTTTCTCTGGATCTGGGTGTGGAAGATCGTGATTTCTGTAAGCGTTTGGTGGATTGGGGTGATATCATCCGCAAGACCTTCTATGATGGTGGTATTGAGGAAATCATCAGCACCCGCCGTCTTGTACATATCATCCGTGCTTACAGCATCTTCCAAGATAAAGCAAAGGCAATCCAAGTTTGCGTGAATCGTTTTGATGACGAAACCAAGCAAGCTTTCCTGGAATTGTATGATAAAGTGGATGCTGATTTCCAAATGCCTTCTACAGAATCCGTTGACACATATCATTCCGTTTGATAGAATATAAGGAGGTCAATGTGCCTCCTTTCTTTGTTCTTTACTATGAAATACAATGTCTGAAAACTTTGAGAGCACTTATGAAAGTTCACTTCCTACTAATTGGGAGAACACTATAATTTTTGGTGGTGAAGGAACTGATACTATTTCTCTCAGTGGTGCTCAAGATTTTATTTACGCAGCACAATCTGTTCCATTTTCTTACTTTGATAATAATTATTCTCCCGACACAATCACTTTTAATTTGAATATGACTGAAGATACAAATAAGAATGGATTCTGGAAATACGAAGAAGACAAAACTTTGAAGGAGGTTGAGCAATATCTTTCCAGTACTTATCATTCCCACTATACTTCCGAACAATCTAAAACTCAAACATTGGATTTGATTGAAAGTATTGGAGATTCTGAAGCATTTACTCGCTCAAATGCCATCAAGTATCTCTCTCGCTTTGGTAAGAAGAATGGTAAATCCAAGATGGACATTCTGAAAGCAATCCATTATTGTATTCTTCTGTACCACTTCGCTGGTCTTCACAAAAACACTACCTCTGACTTTCCTTATTGATTATGAAACTTTCTGATAAAACTCTTTCTGTTCTCAAGAACTTTTCTTCTATTAACCAATCTATTCTTTTCCGTGAAGGAAACAAACTTCGCACTATTAGTGTGATGAAGAATATTCTTGCTGAAGCAACTATTACTGAAGAACTTCCTAAAGATTTTGGTATCTACGACCTTAATCAATTTCTGAATGGTCTTGGTCTGCATCAAAGTCCTGAACTGGATTTTGTTAATGATGGATATGTTGTTATCCGTGAAGGTAAAATGCGTTCAAAGTATTTCTTTGCTGATCCGAGTGTAATCATTACTCCTCCTGAAAAGGACATTGTTCTTCCGAGTGAGGATGTTTGTTTTGAACTGAGCACTGAGCAACTGGACAAGCTTCTAAAAGCAGCAGCAGTGTATCAACTTCCTGATATTTCCGCCGTTGGTGAAGCAGGTGTTGTAAAACTGGTTGTTCGTGATAAAAAGAACGATACTTCTAATGATTTTGCAATCGTTGTTGGTGAAACTGATTCTGAGTTTGTTTTCAACTTCAAGGTTGAGAATATCAAGGTTCTTCCTGGAACTTATGAAGTAGTTGTATCTCAAAAACTTCTGTCACGATTCACTTCTAAGAACCATGACCTTTGCTATTATATTGCTCTGGAACCTGATTCTACTTTCGGATGAAAAATTGGAAAGAAACATTTGAAGCACTTACCGAAGAGCAAAAAAATAATCTTGCTCTTCTCCGTGTGATTGAATGTAGTAATGGTATTATTCAATATGCTTACCGTGATCAAGCAGATTACGCTCTACCAATTGAAGATACTAGACGGGCAATGAAGTTCAGCATGGGATGTATCAAAAGAGGTAGAATTCCTCTTGGAGAAACAACTATTGTATTTGGTGATGATTTCAGAGATATGTTTGAATACATTCGAGAATTGTACTTGAGTGGTAAAACAAATGAAGAGGACTTTGATGAGTTCATGAGGATCTCAATCATCATGTATAATGTTCTTGGTAAAGAAAGAATCATAGAAGCACAAAAAGTTTTGTCACAGCATATCACTGAGATTGCTCCAGAACATTTACAATGGGGTGCGAACTACATTATGAAGTTTATACAATGAACATCTTTGTGACTTCTCCTTGGCCTGCTGAGAGTGCTATCTGCCTCCCAGACAAGCATATTGTTAAAATGCCCTTAGAATGCTGTCAAATGCTTTCTATTGTAGCATCTGATAAATGGGGACATAGTTATGGACCCTTGTATAAAACTGATCATACTCCTTATAAGACCGATAAAGGAGCATTCCGCAATCATCCTTGCACCAAATGGGCGATGGAAAATATCCATAATGCTTATTGGTTAATTAAACATGGACTTAATTTGTGCGATGAATACACTTTACGGTATAATAAAGTTCATTCCTGCTATAAGACACTTGTAGATGCTTTCTACTTGTTTCCTAGAGGAAAGATTACCGAAGTAACTCCATTTGCCCGTGCTATGCCAGATGAGTATAAGCTTGACACAAGCATTGACACTTTTACTGCTTACAAGATGTATATCGCATCCAAACCTTGGGTTGCATCTAATTATCTTCGTATGCCAGAACGAAAACCTGAATGGATATGAACTATCAAAAAGGTGATTTTTTTCTTGACAAGCATACACATAAGGTGTATATTTTTGATGGGAAAGAATGGTGGGAGATTGTCCCTAGTTCTTATTTGAAAAAACCTGATTGGATTTGATTATGAGTCGTAATGAATTTTTGTGGGTAGAACGTTATCGCCCCAAGACTATTGATGATTGCATTCTTCCTGATGCAACCAAACAAACTTTTAAAGATTTCCTGGATAAAGGAGAGGTTCCCAACTTGCTTCTTGCTGGTCCTGCTGGGTGTGGTAAGACAACCGTAGCAAAAGCACTTTGCAATGAACTAGGAGTAGATGTATATGTCATCAATGGATCCGATGAAGGTAGATTCCTTGATACTGTCAGAAACACTGCGAAGAACTTCGCTTCGACCGTCTCACTTTCGTCAACTGCTAAACACAAAGTCATCATCATTGATGAGGCAGATAACACAACCAACGACGTACAACTCCTCCTACGGGCGTCTATTGAGGAGTTTAGTAATAACTGTCGTTTTATCTTCACCTGCAACTATAAAAACAAAATCATTGAACCTCTCCACTCCCGATGTGCTGTGGTGGACTTCAATATCAAAGGGAAGGAGAAAGCTAACCTTGCTGCAGGTTTTTATGGACGACTTCAAGACATCCTTCAAAAGGAAGGTATCAAGTTTGAGAACAAAGTTCTACTTGAACTTATTAACAAACACTTCCCCGATTGGCGACGAGTCCTCAATGAGTGCCAACGCTATTCGTCGGGAGGAGAAATCAATTCGGGCATTCTTGCAACATTTAGTGATGTAAAGGTAAATGATCTCATCAAATATCTCAAAGAAAAAAACTTCCCAGAAGTTCGTAAGTGGGTGGTCTCCAACCTGGACAACGATGCTTCTAGTCTTCTTCGCAGGGTTTATGACTCCGCTTATGATTGCCTTTTACCCCAGTCTATTCCTGCTGCCGTTCTTGTTATTGCTAAGTATCAATACCAATGTGCGTTCGTGGCTGATCAAGAGATTAACCTCCTAGCAGCATTAACTGAAATAATGGTGGAGTGTGAGTTCAAATGAAGAATATTACTAAGGACACTATTCTTGAATACGGAACATTTGATGATCGGAATGATTCCTTTGATGATACAAATGAAAGCAAAGTATTTGTAAAATTTCTTCGTAGCAAATATTCTGACGAATATCAAATTGTTGAAAAACCATTTGGTCAATATGGTGTAGATATTGGTGTATATCATAACGGTCAACTTGGATGTGCTTTTGATCTTGAGAGGTGTAAAACGTGGAAAGATGATTGGCCTTCTAACTGGAGGTGCTTAAGTTTCCTTGATAGAAAATCAAAGTATCTTACAAAATATCCTCAATTTGGTATGGTTTGGTTTAATAACGATCTAACTAAGTTTGCTATTGCTTGGAAAAAGGATATATTGAAGTTTCCCGTTAGCAATAGAAATTTACCAAATGGTCAGATTGATCGCGTTAGAAAAGTTGATTTCAAATGTGGTAAACTATATGGATCGTCTTTTAAATCAAATGAAATCCAACGATTTGAAAATAGAGTGGAGTGTGAATTCAAATGAGACATCAAGTAAAATCTAAGTGGTATTACATCTTCTGGGGTGCTATGGCGGTTGCCGTAGTGGGTGGTCAAATCTATGTTGGAACTGGTTATCGTGAGATGGCAGAAGCAACCAAGAGCACTGATATTCGTGTGTCTTGTGAAGTCGATCCTTCTTATGACCCATATCCACCAGTGCAAAGGGAAAATAAAACTGGAGAGTTTGAATGAAATCTCTTAAGACGCCGCTTAGATATCCTGGAGGAAAGTCCCGTGCTTGTGAGAAGATGGGACCTTACTTTCCAGATCTTCGTGATTACAGAGAGTTTCGTGAACCCTTTCTTGGAGGAGGAAGTGTTGCGATTTATGTCACCAAGAAGTATCCCACGTTAAATATTTGGGTGAATGATTTATATGAACCTCTTGTAAACTTCTGGCAACAACTCCAGATGTTTGGAACTGACCTTAAGGACAAACTAGTAGATTTAAAGACAGCAAATAATACTCCAGAGTTAGCGAAAGATTTATTCCTTTCCTCCAAGGAGAAGATCAATGACCAAAGTTTGTCAAGCATTGATCGTGCTGTGGCTTTCTATGTTGTCAATAAGTGCAGTTTCAGTGGTCTCACAGAAATCTCATCCTTTTCGCAGCAAGCATCCAATTCCAATTTCAGTTTGCGAGGGATTGAAAAGTTGCCTTCGTATTCTGCACTGATTGCAAATTGGCGTATAACTAATTACTCCTACGATTATCTGATGGATGAAGCACCTGATACTTTTTTGTATCTTGATCCTCCTTATGATATTAAGGATAATCTCTATGGGAACAAAGGATCAATGCACAAAGGATTTGATCACGATAGGTTTGCTAGTGACTGTGATAAGTGTTCTATGCATCAATTGATTAGTTATAACTCTGACCAGTTGGTAAAGGATAGATTCAATAATTGGAATGTTGCTGAGTTTGATCTAACTTATACTATGCGTTCCGTTGGTGAATACATGCGAGAACAAAAAACAAGAAAAGAATTGTTATTGATGAACTATGGAACTGAAGGATTGGTTAAACTCGATTAATCTTACAAAAGAAGATCTATCGGAGAATATTAAGGAATATCCACCCTACATTATCAACCGTTGTCTGTCGGGACATATTGATTGTGTGATGTATGCAAATGAAATGAATATTCATCATCAACTTGATAAAGATATGCAATATTCGTTTTATCTAAATACTCTTAGGAAACGGAAGAGATTTTCTCCCTGGCTCCGTAAGGATAAAGTCAACGACTTAGAATGTATTAAATCATACTATGGTTATAGTAATGAAAAAGCATCCCAAGCACTGAAAATCCTGACAAAAGAACAACTTACTTTCATTAAACAACGACTTGATATTGGAGGAAAAAAATGACTACTACGGTAGAACCTACTGTTCAATGGTCGCAAGACCAAATGGTAGAGGTAATTCTTAATGAACCTGATGACTTTCTGAAAGTTCGTGAAACTTTGACTCGCATTGGAGTTGCATCAAGAAAGGAGAAAAAACTCTATCAATCCTGCCATATTCTACATAAGCAGGGTAGATACTTTATCGTTCACTTTAAGGAACTGTTTGCCCTTGATGGTAAACACGCTAATCTAACAGTGAATGATGTTCAAAGACGTAATCGTATTGTTCGTCTTCTTGCAGATTGGGGACTAATTACGGTCGTTAAGGAAGATGCTGTAACTGATATTGCTCCTCTTAATCAAATTAAAGTTCTTGCATATAAGGACAAAGGTGACTGGATTCTGGAACAGAAATACAATATTGGTAAGAAGGGTAAAACTGCAGAAGCAGAATAAATAATCTTGTGCCATTCGTGCGGCACTCTACAAAAGTCGGAACACCCTAAAAAGAGGTTGGGTTTTTACCCCTCCTCTTTTTTTCGTATCTTGTATAATTAGTAATGGATGCCGTAAGGGTCCACACAACACAAACTCGCTTTTTTAAGGAGCTACCATAATGAACATCGCAAGATATAGTGCTGCGGATCTTCCTGCTTTAATGGATAAGATTACAAAAAACAGCATTGGAATGGACGAGTACTTTGATCGTCTGTTTAACCTTCATGAAACTACAACAAACTACCCTCCGTATAACTTGGTGCAAATAAATAATGTGGAATCTCACTTGGAAATTGCACTGGCGGGATTCAAGAAAGGAGAGGTTTATGTTTTCACGGAGTATGGAAAACTTTTTGTCGAAGGACAAAAAGAAGATACAGAGTCGGAACGGACGTTTATCCACAAGGGAGTGGCTAGCAGAAGTTTTAAACGAGCGT
>Ga0222714_10002912_pt1 | contig 17788 bp, 17 predicted proteins | sample C33_3DmetaG_FD_165048 | JGI IMG/M metagenome (GOLD analysis project Ga0222714, IMG submission 165048) | Estuarine water microbial communities from San Francisco Bay, California, United States - C33_3D | ecosystem: Environmental > Aquatic > Marine > Unclassified | place: USA: California...
CAGACCGCCCATGGCGCCGCCCTGGAACACGATCTCGTGGCGCTGCGCCCGCGCGGGGTCGGGTTCGGCGAGCGGATTCGGCGGCAGCACGATGGCGGCATCCATGGCTTTGGCGCGCAGCGGGGAATCGTCGCGGTAGACGAATTCCATCACCCGCAGCTCGCGCGGATAAAACACGTCGGAGACCACGAAGCGTTCACCGGGTTTGTGCATGCAGTCGATGATGAGGTCGGCGCGCATGCCCGGCCCCAGTACCACGCCTTCCGGTGCAACATGCGGCGCCACCGGGTGGCCGTCGAGCGCGATGACGCGCTGCGCATGGCCGTCGAACTTGAGCTGGAAAATGCGCGCGGTTGCGGCATTCACCAGCCGCAGGCGCAGGCGTTCGCCGGCGCGCACCGCGAACACGCCACCTATGGGCGTGAATTTGCCGTTGATGGTGACGGTATTGCCGATGCGCCCGCCGTGGGTGAGATCGAAAAGATTGTCGTCGAAGTCGGCGACCTGGGTCGCGTCGCGGTTAAGTCGCCAGTCCGACAGCACCCAGGTCACGTCGCGGTCCACCGGCAGCGGCGTGCGTTCTTCGACGATCAGCGCGCCGTAGAGCCCGCGCGCCACCTGTTCATTCGAACGTTCATGCGGGTGGTACCAGTAGGTGCCGGCGTCAGGCAGCGCGAATTCGTAATGGAAATCCGCGCCGGGCGTGATCGGCGGCTGGGTCAGGTGCGGGACGCCGTCCATCGCATTGGGCAGACGGATGCCGTGCCAGTGTACGGTCGTCGGCTGCGGCAGCGCGTTTTTCACCTGCACGCGCAGCGTATCGCCCTGGCGCACGCGCAGTTCGGGACCGGGCGCAGTGCCGTTGAAACTCCAGATTTCGCTGTCGGGATAATCCGCGGGCACCAGTTGCTGGCGCCCGGTGCGGGCTTCGAGTACATGGCGATGCAGCGCCGCGTTGGCGCGGCCGTACGGCAGCCAAGGCAGCGTTGCGGCGGCAGCGAGGAATTCACGGCGGGTCAGGGTCATGCATTTCTCCGGAGGCGACTGCCATCTGAACACGCCGCCGCGGGGTGGTTCAACAGCCACGGCAGGAGGCCGACGATATGATAAAATTCAAGCACTTATCGCGACCGATCACCATGGCCCTGACACCCCTGACCGCCCTCTCCCCGCTCGACGGCCGCTACCACGGCAAACTCGGCGCGCTGCGCGACTGTTTCAGCGAAAACGCGCTGATCAGGCAACGGGTGCGGGTCGAAGTGGAATGGCTGAAGGCGCTGGCGGCGGAACCCGCGATCGCCGAAGTGCCGGCGTTTTCCAAAAACACCATCGCTGAACTCGATGCACTGGCCGAAAAATTCACCGAAGTCGACGGCGAACGCGTCAAGGCCATCGAGGCCACCACCAACCATGACGTCAAGGCGGTCGAGTATTTCCTCAAGGAGCGCCTCGCCAAGAACGCTGAAGTCACCAAGGTCGCCGAGTTCATCCATTTCGCCTGCACTTCCGAAGACATCAACAACCTGTGCCATGCACTGATGCTGCAGCAAGCGCGCACGGCGGCGTTGCTGCCGGCACTGGATGCGCTGATCGCGCGGCTGAAGGCGCTGGCGCACGAACTCGCCGACGCCGCCATGCTGTCGCGCACCCACGGCCAGCCGGCGTCACCGACGACGCTGGGCAAGGAAATGGCCAACGTGGTGGCGCGCCTCGCACGCGCCCGCACGCGCATCGCCGGCGTGTCGCTGCTCGGCAAGATCAACGGCGCGGTCGGCAACTACAATGCCCACCTCGCCGCCTATCCGGACATCGTCTGGGAAAATTTCGCGAAACGCTTTGTCGAGTCGCTGGGACTGGAATTCAACCCGTACACCATCCAGATCGAGCCGCATGACGCGATGGCCGAACTGTTCGACGCGGTAGCCCGCGCCAACACCATACTGCTGGACCTCGACCGCGACATCTGGGGTTACATTTCCGTCGGCTACTTCAAGCAGAAAACAAAAGCAGGTGAAATCGGCTCGTCGACCATGCCGCACAAGGTCAATCCGATCGACTTCGAGAATTCCGAAGGCAATCTCGGCCTCGCCAATGCGCTGCTGCGCCATCTCTCTGAAAAACTGCCGGTGTCGCGCTGGCAGCGCGATCTCACCGACTCGACCGTGCTGCGCAACATGGGCGTGGCGCTGGGTTATGCACTGCTCGCCTGGGATTCATGCCTGAAGGGCCTCAACAAACTCGAAGCCAACCGCGAAAAGCTTGCCGCCGACCTCGACGCCAACTGGGAAGTGCTGGCCGAACCGATACAGACGGTGATGCGCCGCTACAACGTCGCCGGCGCCTATGAACAGCTGAAGGAACTCACCCGCGGCAAGGGCATCAACCGCGACACGCTGCAGGCCTTCATCAAGGGTCTCAAGGGCATTCCCGAAGCCGAGAAAAAACGGCTGCTGGAAATGACGCCGGCCACCTACATCGGCAAGGCCGTCGCGCTGGCGAAGCGCATCTGAACATCCTCGCAGCTTCTCCCCTGCGCGCCCCGCAGGAAGCCCCCTTGGGGGGCGCCCCGCAGGAAGTCCCCTTGGGGCAAACGCCGGCGATGTTTATCAAGCATTTGTTTTAATTGGTTTTTTCGTAATTTCCGCGCTTGGTTGCGGCCAGCTCCGCCCAGCGCTGCAGCACCTCGGGCAGCGGCGGCGCATCTCCTGTGTAACCGACGACGCGCACCACATCGACATTGGGCACCTTGACGCCGCGTTGCAGAAAAAGGCCCTTCACGTAGGCATGCGCACAGAGCCTGCCATCGCGCTCGAAGGTCTGTTCGAGATAGACGTATTTTTCATCCCAGGTGACGACCCGGGTCACCAGTTCGAATTTCGCGAACGGCGGCAGCGGGCGAATGAAGGTGATCTCGGCGGCGCCCAGCACCGGCAGCCAGCGCCTGCGCAGGAACTCGCACAGCATGCCCGCCTGCGCCATCAGGTGGGTGCGCCCCAGGTCCATGAACGTCAGGTAACGACCGTTGTTCATGTGGAGATTGAGGTCGCAGTCGGTCGGCCACACGCGGAACGCCACCCGCGATTCGTCGAACAGACCGCGCCGCGGGACGCCGCGCAGCATGCGCAGGATCAGCCACAGCAGGCGCAGGTAGAGGTTCATCCGTCGCTGTTGCGGCGATGCCTCAGGATTTCGACGACACCGGGCAGGATCGACAGGATGATGATGACGATGATCACCAGCGTCAGGTTGTCTTTTACCCACGGCACGTTGCCGAAAAAATACCCGGCATAGCCCAGCGACACCACCCAGAGGATCGCGCCGGTGACGTTGTAAAGGGCGAACTTCGCGTAGGTCATGCTCGCCGCGCCCGCCACGAACGGCGCGTAGGTGCGAATGATGGGCACGAAGCGGGCGATGATGATGGTCTTGCCGCCGTGGCGCTCGTAGAAGGCATGCGCGCGCTCGAGGTGTTTCGGATTGAGCCAGCGCGATTCACCGGATTTGAATACCCGCGGGCCGAGGTAATGGCCGATGGCGTAGTTGACCGCGTCACCGAGCACCGCGGCGATGATCAGCAACACGGCCAGCAGGTGGATGTCCATGCCGCCGGCGGCAGCAATGGTGCCGGACACGAACAGCAGCGAGTCGCCGGGAAGGAACGGCGTCACCACCAGGCCGGTCTCGCAGAACACGATCAGGAAGAGGATCAGGTAGATCCACGCGCCGTGCGCGGCGACCAGCGCCTGCAGATGGTCGTCGAGATTGAGGACGACGTCGATTAACAGCGTCAGGAGTTCCAACGCCGGACCCCGTGCCGGGCCCTAGACCACGGCGCCGGATTCGTTCTCCGGCTTTTTCTCGATTTTCACCAGGTCGTCGCGCGACACGCCGAGGTACATCACGATCGGGCTTGCCACCAGCACCGAGGAATAGATGCCGAAGCAGATGCCGATGGTCAGTGCCAGCGCGAAATGGAACAGCGTCTCCCCACCGAACAGCAGCATGGCCAGCACCATCATCTGCGTTGATCCGTGGGTGATGATGGTGCGCGACATGGTCTGGGTGATCGCGGCGTCCAGCACGTCGGGCACCGAGGCGCCGCGGTACTGCCGGCTGCGGAAACATTCGCGTACGCGGTCGAACACCACCACCGACTCGTTGACAGAGTAGCCGAGGATGGCCAGCACGGCGGCGAGCACCGGCAGCGAGAATTCCCATTGGAAGATCGAGAACACGCCGACGATGATGATCACGTCGTGCAGGTTGGCGATGATCGCGGCGAGACCGAATTTCCACTCGAAGCGCAGCGCGAGGTAGGCAACGATGCCGATACACACGAACAGCAGCGCCAGCGCGCCGCTTTCGAAGAGTTCCTTGCCGACCTGCGGGCCGACGAATTCGACGCGACGCATTTCGAGCTGCGCATTGTCCTTGCGCAGCTCCACCAGCACCTGCTCCGAAAGTTGCGCGCTGGTAAGGCCCTCCTTCACCGGCAGGCGGATCAGCACATCGCGGGCGGTGCCGAAGTTCTGCACCGAGGCCTCGCTGAAGCCGATTTTCGCCAGCGTGCCGCGGATGCTGTCGAGTTCCGGCGGCTGGGTATACGACACCTCCATCACCGTGCCGCCGGTGAAGTCGACTCCGAGGTTCAGGCCCTTGGTGGACAGCGAACCGACGGCGATCAGGAAGGTGATCAGCGAAATGATGTTGAACATGCGCGCAAAGCGCATGAACGGGATGCTTTTCTTGATGCGGAAAAATTCCATGGCCTTGTGGCGTCCAGTTATCCGATGGCTATGCGGTCGAGCTTGCGCCGTCCGCCGTAATAAAGATTCATCATGCCGCGCGACACCACCACCGCACTGAAGATCGAGGTCAGGATGCCCAGGCACAGCACCACCGCGAAACCCTTGACCGGGCCGGAACCGAAAGCGAACAGCGCCAGCCCTGCGATCAGCGTGGTGATGTTCGAATCGAGAATCGTGCCCCAGGCACGGTCATAACCGGCATAAATCGCGGCATGAGGGGTATTGCCGTTGCGCAGTTCCTCGCGGATGCGCTCGTTGATCAGCACGTTGGCGTCGATCGCCATGCCGATGGTCAGCGCGATGCCGGCCATGCCGGGCAGCGTCAGCGTCGCCTGCAGCATCGACAGCAGCGCTATCAGGAACAGCAGGTTGGCCGCCAGCGCCACCACCGAGAACACGCCGACGACCGTGTAGTAAATGACCATGAACACCGCGATCGCGGCAAAACCGTAGAGCGTGGAATTGAAACCGATGCGGATGTTGTCGGCGCCCAGCGACGGGCCCACCGTGCGCTCCTCGACGATCTCCATCGGCGCGGCCAGCGCACCGGCACGCAGCAGCAGCGACACGTCGCGGGCCTCCTGCGAGGTCATGCGGCCGCTGATCTGCACCCGGCCGCCGCCGATTTCGGAGCGGATCACCGGCGCGGTCACCACTTCACCCTTGCCGCGCTCGAAGAGCAGGATCGCCATGCGCTTGCCGACGTTTTCGCGGGTGACCTGCTGGAATACGCGCGCACCGGTGCCGTCGAGGTTGATGTGCACCGCGGGTTCGCTGGTTTGCTGGTCGAAACCGGGCTGGGCGTCGTTGATGCGCTCGCCGGTCAGCACCACCTGCTTCTTGACCAGCACTGGCTGGCCGTTGCGCTCGTAATACAGTTCAGAGCCGAAAGGAACCTGTCCCGCCTTGGCCTGCTGTACAGCGGCAAGGTCGAGCATGCGTTCGTCGTCGACCATGCGGATTTCCAGGGTCGCGGTGCGGCCGAGGATGTCCTTGGCCTTGGCAGTGTCCTGCACGCCGGGCAGCTGCACCACCACGCGATCCAGGCCCTGCTGCTGGATGATCGGCTCGGCCACGCCCAGTTCGTTGACCCGGTTGCGCAGGGTGTTGATGTTCTGCTGCAGCGCGAACTGCTGGGTGGTGCGCTGCGCCTCGACCCGCAACCCGCCGCTGATGCGGAATTCACCCGCGTCGTCCGCCGTGGTCAGTTCGAGGTCCGGCATGTTCTTGGTGATGACCGCCAGCGCCTTGGTCCGCGTCGCGTCGTCGCGGAAACGCACCGTCACCCGCTGGCCGTCGCGCGAAATCCCCGAATACTGGATGCGCCGCTCACGCAGGGTGCTGCGTATGTCGTTGGTGTACGCCTCCATTTTCTTGGTCAGCGCGGACTTCATGTCGACCTGCATCAGGAAGTGCACGCCGCCGCGCAGGTCCAGTCCCAGGTACATCGGCAGCGCGCCGATGGAAGTCAGCCACTGCGGGCTGCGCGACAGCAGGTTCAGCGCCACCACGTAGTCCTCACCGAGCGCCGTCTGCACGGCGTCCTTGGCCTTCAGCTGCTCGTCGGTGGTGGTGAACCTGGCCTTGATGCTGCCGGCTTCGAGCGCAACGCCTTCGGGTTTCAGCGACGCCTTCTGCAGTGCCTGTTCGACCCGCGCCATCAGCGCGGCATCGGCCTTCAGGCTGCTGCGCAGCGGCGACACCTGCACCGCCGGCACTTCGCCGTAAAAATTGGGCAGCGTGTAGATCAGGCCGCCCACCAGGGCGACGACGATCAGCAGGTATTTCCAGAGCGGGTAGCGGTTCATTGTGGGCGCGTCAGGAGTGCACAGCGGCATGCGCGGACAACCGTTCCCGGGGAACGGCTGTCACAGGCGCTGATCACTGTATGGTTTTGAGGGTGCCCTTGGGCAGCACGACCTGGATGGCGCCGCGCTGGAGCTGGATTTCCACGTTCTCCGCCACCGCCACGGTGACGTACTGGTCGTCGATTTTGCTGATGCGGCCGAGCATGCCGCCGGCGGTGACCACTTCGTCGCCTTTCTGCAGGCCGTCGACCATCGCCTTGTGTTCCTTGGCGCGTTTCATCTGCGGCCGGATCATCAGGAAATACAGCACCGCGAACATCGCGAGGATGAGCAGTATGCTTTCGATTCCGCCGCCCTGTGCTCCTGCGGCCGGGGCCTGGGCCCATGCTGGACTGACTAGCAAGATAATCCTCCGTTATTCAGGAATCGCGCCCGGACCTGGCCGGGTGCCGGCCGGGCGCGTTCAAAGCGTTGTATTTTAACATGATTCCTCTTCCAGTCTGGCCATGTCCGCGGCGAATTCCGCGAACCGCCCCGCGGCTATGGCCTCCCGCAGGCCGCGCATCAGTTCCTGGTAGTAATACAGGTTATGCAGGGTATTGAGCCGGGCGCCGAGCATTTCGTTCACTTTTTGCAGGTGATGCAGATAGGCGCGGGTGAAATGGCGGCAGGTATGGCAGGCGCAGTCCGGGTCCAGCGGCGCGAGGTCGTCGCGGTAACGGGCATTGCGCAGCTTGATCACGCCGTGCCGGGTATAGAGCCAGCCGTTGCGGGCGTTGCGGGTCGGCAGCACGCAGTCGAACATGTCGATGCCGGCGCTGACCGCGGCGACGATGTCGGCGGGGGTGCCTACCCCCATCAGGTAACGCGGCCGGTCGGCGGGCAGCCGCGGCGCGGTGTGGCGCAGGATGCGCAGCATGTCGGGCTTGGGTTCGCCCACCGACAGGCCGCCGATGGCGTAGCCGTCGAAGCCGATGTTCACCAGTTCCGCCAGCGATTCGTCGCGCAGATCCTCGAACATGCCGCCCTGCACGATGCCGAACAGCGCGTTGGGGTTGCCGGCGTGCGCCGCCTTGCTGCGCGCCGCCCAGCGCATCGACAGCCGCATCGAATCGCGCGCCTGCTCGAAGGTGGCCGGATGCGGGGTGCATTCGTCGAAAACCATCACGATGTCGGAATCGAGCACGCGCTGGATGCGCATCGACTCTTCCGGCGTCAGGAAACAGGCGTCGCCGTTGACCGGCGACTGGAACTTCACGCCCTCCTCGCTGATTTTCCGCAGTTCGCCCAGGCTGAATACCTGGAAGCCGCCGGAGTCCGTGAGTATCGGACCGTCCCAGCCCATGAAACGGTGCAGGCCGCCATGCGCGCCTATGACATCCAGTCCCGGCCGCAGCCACAGGTGGAAGGTGTTGCCGAGCACGATCTGCGCGCCCAGCCCGCGCACCTCGTCGGGGCTCATGCCCTTGACCGCGCCGTAGGTGCCCACCGGCATGAACGCCGGCGTGTCGATGGCGCCGTGCGCGGTTTCGAGCAAGCCGCGGCGCGCCGCGCCGTCAGTGGCAGTGACGCCGAATTTCATGAGGTCAATGTTCCGGATTCGGGCGCGCGGTCGATCAGCATGGCGTCACCATAACTGAAAAAACGGTAACGCTGCGCAACGGCATGGCGGTAGGCCTGCCGGATGTGCTCCATGCCGCCGAAGGCCGACACCAGCATCAGCAGCGTCGACTTCGGCAGGTGGAAATTGGTGATCAGGCGGTCGACGATGCGGAAACGGTAACCGGGCAGGATGAACAGCCGGGTTTCCGCGGCGCCGGCGACCGGGTCTCCGGCAGCCGATGCCGCTTCGAGCGCGCGCAGCGTGGTGGTGCCCACCGCAACGACGCGTCCGCCGGCGGCGCGGGTCGCGCGCAGCGCATCCACGGTTTCCTGCGACAGGCTGTAACACTCGCCGTGCATGCGGTGTTCGGCAAGGTTGCTGACGCGCACCGGCTGGAAGGTGCCCGCGCCTACATGCAACGTCAGGCTGGCGACATTGATGCCGCGCATTCGCAGGTCATTGAGCAGCGCGGCATCGAAATGCAGTCCCGCCGTGGGCGCGGCCACCGCACCCGGCGTTTTCGCATACACCGTCTGGTAGCGGGTTTCGTCGCCGGCGTCAGGCGCATGGGTGATGTACGGCGGCAGCGGCACCGCGCCGTGGCGCTCGAGCAGCTCGTAGACGTTCGCCTCCCCGGCAAAACGCAGCGTGTAGAGATCGTCGTCGCGCCCGGTGACCACAGCCTCCACGCCGTCGCCGAGCAGCAGCACGCTGCCCGCCCGCGGCGCGTGGCTGGCGCGTATCTGCGCGCAGGCCTCGTGATCGCCGAGCACGCGTTCGACCAGCACTTCGATGCGCCCGCCGCTCGCCTTGCGCCCGGCCAGGCGCGCCTTGATCACGCGCGTGTCGTTGACCACCAGCAGGTCACCGGACTGCAGCAGTTCGCGGATGTCGGCGAATTGCCGGTCGCACAGCGCGCCGGTCGCGCCGTCCAGGTGCAGCAGCCGGCTCGCGCTGCGTGCGGCCGCGGGCGTCTGTGCAATCAGTTCCGGCGGCAATACATAGTCAAAATCGTCGAGTTGCATCGCGCGGATTATATGTCGCGGTTGGCGCATGCCCGGTGTTTAAGGGATAATTCCCGCCCCGCGCCGGGACTCTGTTCAGCACCCCCCTTGAGGGGTGTGGCGAAACGAGTGCCGCGCACAGTCGGATCCGGAATTCAACGCCGGACTCGACCATCCAGCCGGGATGGCGGAATTGGTAGACGCACGGGACTCAAAATCCCGCGCTGGCAACAGCGTGCCGGTTCGATTCCGGCTCCCGGCACCATTAATCGGTCTTTGCGGGATTCAGCAGTACCGTAATCCCGCAACGGCTTCACGCCGCCGGCGCGTTGACCTCGACGTTGTCGATCAGCCGCGTTTTGCCCAGCCGCGCCGCTGCCAGCACCACCAGTGCGGTTTCGCCGTTGCGCGGCGGCTGCAGGTCGGTGCTGCGGCGTATCGCGACATAGTCGGGTTTCCAGCCGTGGCGCGCGAGTTCGGCCATCGCCGCAAGTTCGAGACGCTGGTAGTCGCGCGCGCCCATCGCGATCTCGCCGCGGGTGTTGCGCAGCACGCGATACAGCCGCGGCGCCTCGGCGCGCTCCGACGGAGTGAGATAGCTGTTGCGCGAGGACAGCGCCAGCCCGTCCTCGGCACGCACCGTTTCCGCGAGTATCAGCTCGATCGGCAGCGCGAACTGGCGCACGAGATTCGTCAGCACCAGGCACTGCTGGTAATCCTTCTTGCCGAAAATCGCCGCGTGCGGCGACACCATGTTGAACAGTTTCAGCACCACGGTGGCGACGCCGCGGAAATGCCCGGGCCGGGCGGCGCCGTCGAGGATGTGCTGCAGGTCCGAAGGTTCGACGACGAAGGTCTGCGGCTCGGGATAGATTTCCTTTTCGTCGGGCGCGAACACCACGTCGACGCCGGCCTTGCGCAGCCGCTCGCAGTCAGTCTCCAGCGTGCGCGGGTAACGGTCGAAGTCCTCGCGCGGTCCGAACTGCAGGCGGTTGACGAAGATGCTGACCACCGTGCACGCCGCGCGTGGCTTGGCCAGGCGCATCAGTTCGATATGCCCTTCGTGCAGGTTGCCCATGGTCGGCACGAACACGTTGTCGGGTTCGCGGCGCAGGCGTTCGCGCAATTCGGCTACTGAATGTATGACGTCCATGGAACGGAATGGCTGGCAGGGCGGAATTTCAGAGAGCGCGCATTATATGCGCCCGGGGCGGCGGTGTCAGGCCGCCGGGAAAAGTCAGAACGAGTGTTCCCGTCCGGGGAAGCGGCCGTCCCTGACCTCCTTGACGTAGAGCGCGACGGCGTCCTGTATCGAGCCCGCGGACGCTTTCATGTAGTTCTTGACGAACTTGGCCTTCTTGCCGGGATAGACGTCGAGCATGTCATGCAACACCAGTACCTGGCCGTGGCAGTCGACGCCGGCGCCGATGCCTATGGTCGGGACTTTCGCCGCTGCGGTGATCTGACTGGCCAGCGCAGCAGGTATCGCCTCGAGCACGATCATGCCGGCACCCGCCTCTTCGAGTATGCGCGCGTCATCGAGCATGCGCTGAGCATCGTCCTCGGCCTTGCCCTGCACACGGTAGCCGCCGAGCTGGTGCACCGACTGCGGCGTGAGTCCGAGGTGACCGCATACCGGGATGCCGCGTTCGGTGAGGAATGAAATGGTTTCGAGCATCGGCCGCCCGCCTTCGATTTTCACCATCTGCGCGCCCGCCGCCATGATTTCGGCGGCGTTGCGGAAGGCCTCCTGCGGGCTCACCTGGAAAGTGCCGAAGGGCATGTCGCCAATGATGAAGGCGCGTTTCGCGCCGCGCGCCACGCACTGGGTGTGGTAGACCATGTCGCGCAGGCTCACCGGCAGCGTCGATTCGTGCCCTTGCAGCACGTTGCCCAGCGAATCGCCGATCAGCAGCGTATCGAGCCCGGCAGCGTCGAGCAACGCGGCGAAGCTCGCGTCGTAGGCCGTCAGCATGGTGATCTTTTCGCCGTCCCGCATCATCTTGTGCAAGCCGCTCAGCGTGATACGCATGGGGTTCTCCTCAGCCGCCGAGGCTGAAAAATTCGCGCGGTCCGCGCATGGCATTGATACGCCGCAACAATAAATCAAAATCGGACGGCGAATCAACGAAGTTCAGGTTTTCCGAATTGACCACCAGCAGCGGCGCGCCTGTGTAATGGTGGAAAAACCGTGCGTAGGCGTCGGCCAGGCGCAGCAGGTATTCATCGGGTATGGTCTTTTCGTAACTCTTCGCCCTGCGCTGCACGCGCTCGACCAGAGTACCGGCGCCGGCCTGAAGGTAAATCACCAGGTCGGGTTGCGGCGCCTGCGGCTTGAGGTGGCTGAAGATCTGCCGGTACAGCGCCAATTCATCGTCGTTCAGCGTCAGCTGTGCAAACAGCGGATCCTTCTCGATCATGAAATCGGCCACCGTCACCCTGCCGAACAGATCCGACTGCGCCAGGTCGCGCACCTGGTTGATGCGCTGGAACAGGAAAAACAGCTGCGCCGGCAGTGCGTAGCGCGCGGCATCGCGGTAAAACCCGGGCAGGAAGGGATTGGCGTCCGGATCCTCGAACAGCGTCGCCGCACCCAGGTGATCGGCCAGCCGCCGCGCCAGCGTGGTCTTGCCCGAGCCTATAGGCCCTTCAACCACCACGTAGCGGTACTTGGCATTCAGGGTCATGCCGGCATCCGCTGCAGCTGCGCGACGCTCGCCGCATCCACCCGTGCCGCCAGTTCGCGCACCACGCCATGCCCCGGCACCACGGCGTCCGGAGCAATTTCTGACAGCGGCAGCATCACGAACGCGCGCTCCAGCATCCGCGCATGCGGTATGGTCAACCCCGGATCGCGCACCACGCGGTCGCCGTAGAGCACGATGTCGAGATCGAGCGTGCGCGGTGCGTTGGCAAAATCGCGGACGCGGCCATGCGCGCGCTCGATGCCCAGCAATGCGTCGAGCAGAGCCTGCGGCGCCAGCGCGGTTTCAATGATCGCCACGGCGTTAACGAAGTCCGGCTGATCGGCATAACCCACTGGCGCGCTGCGATAGAGCGATGATCTGGCGATCAGCCGCGTGTCCGGCAATGCCGCCAGCGCAGAGAACGCCGCCTCGACCTGGCGCACCGGTTCGCCGATATTGGCGCCGAGCGCGATGCATGCGGCCACCCGCGGCGCGTGCATGCGAATCAGCCTGCGGCCGGAGCCGCGGGCCCGCCGGATTTGCGGCGTCGGCGCTTGCGGCGTTTTTTGCCGTCGCCGCCGTCCGTCACCAGCATCCCTGCACGTGCATCGGCATCGGCGTCCTGGAACCGCGTCCACCAGTCGCCGAGACCGGCATCGGTCTCGCCGCTTTCACAGCGCAGCAGCAGGAAGTCATAGGCCGCGCGGAAGCGCGGGTGTTCCAGCAGCCGGAACGGCCGCTGTCCGCTGCGCTGCTCAAAACGCGGCTGCAGTGCCCACAGTTCCTTCATGTCCGAAGTGAAACGCCGCGGGATCGCGATCTGCTCGGTCTGCCTGTCGATCACCTTTTCCATCGCCTCGTAAAGTGCCGGCACCGGCGGCACGCCACGGGCCTTGGTCTTCCCCCATGCTGCCAGCACTTCATGCCAGGTCAGCGCGGCAAACAGGAATGCCGGCGACACCGTCTTGTCGGCGCGGATGCGATCATCGGTGTTTTTCAGCGCCAGCATCACGAAACGCTCACCCAGCGGCTGCTCGAGGATCACGTCGAGCAGCGGCAGCACGCCGTGGTGCAGGCCCTCCTTACGCAATCGCTTGACGCATTCCACGGCATGACCGGAGAGCAGCAGTTTGAGCATTTCGTCGAACAGCCGCGACGCGGGAACGTTGGCGAGCAGCGACGCCAGCTCCCTGATCGGTTTGCGCGTCGCCGCGTCGATCTCGAGACTGCAGGATGCCGCAAAGCGCACCGCGCGCAACATGCGCACCGGATCCTCGCGATAACGCTGCACCGGCTCGCCGATCATGCGCAGGCGCTTGCGCTTGAGGTCGGCGACGCCGCCGTGGTAATCCCACACCTGTTCCTTCGCCGGGTCGTAGAACAGCGCGTTGATGGTGAAATCGCGCCGCGCCGCATCCTGCGCCTGGTCGCCCCACACGTTGTCGCGCAGCAGGCGGCCGTGCTCGTCTTCGACCTGGTGGCCGGCATCAGCCTCCTCTGCCGGGCCGCGGAAGGTGGTGACCTCGACCATGTCGCGGCCGCACAGCACGTGGACGATTTTGAAGCGGCGACCGATGATGCGCGAACGCCGGAAAATGCCACGCACCTCTTCCGGCGTTGCATCAGTAGCGACATCGAAATCCTTGGGATCGCGGCCGAGGATCAGGTCGCGCACCGCGCCGCCGACGACAAACGCGGCGTAACCCGCCTCCTGCAGCGCGTCGCAAGTGCGCAGCGCGCAGTTGCCGATGCGGTCGCGGCTGATGCCGTGCTCGCGCACGGCGATGATCCGCGGCTTCGCCGGTTTGAACATGCGGCCCGAAAACATGCGGCCGAGCAGTCTGGTGATCATGCGGGAATATCAGTCGGCGCCGGATACAGACAATGGCGGAGGAAACCGTCACTGATGCCGCGCCGCAGGGAGAAAACCGCGCGATTATACATGCGCAGGCGCGCCGCCCTGCACCGCATTTTGCGGGGATTCAACCGAGGCTCAGCACCGGCCAGCCGCGCGACCCGGCGTGGGCGCGCAGCGTCGCATCGGGATCGACGGCGACCGGATGGCTGACCCGCTCCAGCAGCGGCAGGTCATTGTGGGAGTCACTGTAAAATGTTGATTTTATTAATGTTTTAAAACTTTCGCCGCGCCCGGCCAGCCACGCTTCGAGGCGCTCGACCTTGCCTTCTCGAAAGCACGGCGTGCCACTGACGCCGCCGGTGAATTCACCGTCGCGCTGCTCGGGCTCGGTGGCGATCAGGTGTTCGATGCCGAAAGCGCGCACGATGGGCGCGGTGACAAAACTGTTGGTTGCAGTAATCACCACACGCACTTCGCCGGCATGGCGTTCGACCAGTGCGCGCGCAGTATCGCGCATCATCGGCATGATGCGTTCGCGCATGTAATCGGCATGCCAGGCATCGAGCACCTTGCGCGGATGACGCGACAGCGGCTTTAGCTGGAAATCGAGGAACTCGCGGATGTCGAGCGTGCCGGCCTTGTACTGGTCGTAGAAATCCTGGTTGCGCGCTTCGTAGACCTCGCGGTCGAGCACGCCGCGGTCGATCAGGAACTGCGCCCATTCAAAATCGCTGTCGCCGGCGAGCAGCGTATTGTCGAGGTCGAACAACGCCAGATTCATCGGTGTTTCCGGTTACGGGATTGGTCGGTTCAGGCTCGCGCCTGCAGCAATTGCAGCACTTCGCGCGCCAGCGGAACGGTCACCGCGCGCTTCTGTTCCAGCGACAGCCGGTCGAGGGTATCAACCAGCGCGCGCAGCGAACTCAGGTCGCGCGGCACGCGTGCCAGCAGGTAATCGGCGACTTCATGCGGCAGCGCGAAGCCGCGCGCACGCGCGTAATCCATCACCGCGGCACGGCGGTCGCCTTCGGACAATGCGTGCACTTCGTACACCAGCCCCCAGGCCAGCCGCGTCAGCAGGTCGGCGCGCAAAGGCAGTTGTGCCGGCGGCACTTTGCCGGTTGTCAGCAGCACGCCGGAATTATCTCTCAAGTTATTGAATAAATTAAATAATTTTATCTGCGCCGGGGCGTCGAGCCGATGCACATCATCAACCCCGAACACGTCTCCGGCGGTGCCGTTATCAAACCCGTCCGGGGCTGCGCAAAGATGCACGGTGCGGCCCGCGGCCTGCAAAGCCTGCACCGCGGCACGCAGCAGATGTGTGCAACCGCTGCCGGGACCGCCCCACAGGTAGATGAATCGTTCATCGTTTTCGCCGCGGACCAGCGCGCGCAGCGCCGCGAGGACTTCGGCGTTTTCACCAGCGACAAAATTGTCCAGCGTCGGCGCAGGCGGCGACGCCAGTTCCAGCGCGAGCTGCTTCATGGCCGGAATTTCATGATCCGCGTTTCATGCAGGGTGCTTCATTCACGATACATGTCGCTCGCCAGGTAATCGCGGCGCAGGTGGCGCGCCCAGACCAGCAGCGCAGCGCTGACCGGCAGCGCCAGCAGTACGCCGAAAAATCCGAACAGGCTGCCGAACGCAAGCAATGCGAAGATCACCGCCACCGGATGCAGACCGATGCGGTCGCCGACCAGCCACGGCACCAGCACATAACCTTCGAGCAGATTGCCGGCGACAAACACGCCCCACACCCAGGCGAGCTGCGACAGGTCCTGGAACTGCAGCGCCCCGGTCATGGTCGCCAGCAGCACCCCGATGATCACCCCGAGGTACGGCACGAAGGTGACCAGTCCGGCCAACATGCCCACCGACAGCGCAAAATCGAGGCCGACCGCCCACAGCGCCACGGTGTAGAACAGGCCCATGCCCAGCATCACCAGCACCTGGCCGCGCAGGAACTGCCCGAGCACCGCATCGATCTCGCGGGCGATGGTGGTGATCCTGTCATGCCAGCGCCGCGGCACCAGCCTGTCGATGCCGTCGATGATCGTGTTCCAGTCTCGCAGGAAGTAGAACAGCACCACCGGCACCAGCACCGCACTGACCAGGAAGCCGATCACGGCGAGGCCGCCGGTTTTCAGAGTCGGCAGCAGTGTCACCGCGAAATCGCGGATCTCGGCCATGTGTTCGGTGACCCAGTCGCGCACCATGGCGGTTTCCAGCTGCACCCCGAGCAGCTGTTCCAGCCGCGGCGCCACCGCGGTGCGCAGCCAGTCGACATAAACCGGGGCCTGGTCGGCGATGGCGCGGATCTGGCGGATCAGCAGCGGCACTATCACCAGCAGCAGCAGCACGAACGCCGCCCCCAGCAGCAGCAGCATGAACACCACGGCCAGCGTGCGCGGCACACGGCGGCCGGTCATGCGTCCGACCAGCGGATTGCAGATGTAGGCGAGGATAGCGGCGAACAGGAACGGCGTCAGTATCGGGCTCAGCAGATAGATGACGGCGAGCGCCAGCAACGTCGCCGCCAGCCATTGCCAGAGATGTTTCTGCCCGGAGCCCTGAGTGTTCATTTAAGATAAAATCCGCATCGATCCGCCGCATGCATATCTTAACAGGGCCGCCGCCGGCAACCGGCGGCCGAACGCCATCCACCATCCGCAGGTTATTCCTTGAAACGCAAAACCAGCCCCGGGAAATCGCTGACCTACCGCGATGCCGGCGTCGACATCGATGCCGGCGACGCCCTCGTCGACCGCATCAAGCCCTACGCAAAACGCACGCTGCGCCCCGGCGTTATGGCCGGCATCGGCGGCTTCGGCGCGCTGTTCGCGGTGCCGCGCGGCTACCGCCAACCGGTACTGGTATCGGGCACCGACGGCGTAGGCACCAAGCTCAAGCTCGCCATCGAATGGAAACGCCACGACACCATCGGCATCGACCTCGTCGCGATGAGCGTCAACGACATCCTGACTCTGGGCGCCGAACCGCTGTTTTTCCTCGATTATTACGCCTGCGGCAGGCTTGAAGTCGATGACGCCTCCGCCGTGGTCAAGGGCATCGCCGCGGGCTGCGCCATGGCCGGCTGCGCGCTGATAGGCGGTGAAACCGCGGAAATGCCGGGCATGTACCCGGCGGGCGAATACGATCTCGCCGGATTCGCCGTCGGCGTCGTCGAAAAGAAAAAAATCATCAGCGGCCGCGGCATCCGCGCCGGCGACGTGATACTCGGCCTCGCCAGCAACGGCGCGCACTCCAACGGTTATTCGCTGGTCCGCCGGATCATCGCCGGACACCGCGGCAGGCTGCCGGCGAAAATAGGCGGCCGCGCGTTCAGGGATGCGGTACTGGCGCCGACGCGCATCTACGTGAAACCGCTGCTGCAACTGATGAAAAAAGTGGCTGTCAAAGGAATGGCGCACATCACCGGCGGCGGACTGGTCGACAACGTGCCGCGGGTGCTGCCGGCAACGCTGACCGCCGAACTGCACCGCGACGCCTGGCCGCTGCCGCCGCTGTTCCGCTGGCTGCAGGAACAGGGCAACGTGGCCGATGCCGAGATGCACCGCGTATTCAACTGCGGCATCGGCATGGTGGTGGTGGTCGCCGCGCGCGACGCCGCGCGTGCGCAGATACTGCTGGAAAATGCCGGCGAACGCGTCTGGCGCATAGGCACCGTGCGCCGGCGGCGGCACGGCGAACCGCAGACACTGGTGCTGTAAAGGAGCCTTTCTGAAGCGCATCGCGATACTGATCTCGGGGCGCGGCAGCAACATGGTGGCGCTGCTCGATGCGGCGCTGCCGGCACAGGTCTGCGCGGTCATCAGCAACGAACCCGCCGCGCAGGGCCTGCGCAGCGCGCAGCAGAAAGGCGTGGCCACCGCGGTGGTCGACCACCGCGCCTACGCGCAGCGCGCCGATTTCGATGCCGCGCTGGCGCAGGAAATCGACCGCCACAGTCCCGACATCGTGGTGCTGGCGGGTTTCATGCGCGTGCTCACAGAAGGC
>Ga0222714_10002913_pt1 | contig 17784 bp, 20 predicted proteins | sample C33_3DmetaG_FD_165048 | JGI IMG/M metagenome (GOLD analysis project Ga0222714, IMG submission 165048) | Estuarine water microbial communities from San Francisco Bay, California, United States - C33_3D | ecosystem: Environmental > Aquatic > Marine > Unclassified | place: USA: California...
ACTTGCTAATGCAAGTACAGACAATCCTATGGATTATGAATTTCCAGAAATGGAAGAATATTTTGTTTATAATCCAAAAATGACTTATCCAACAAATAATCCATCTTCTTTAGGTGGAAATAATGGTATAAGAATTTCATCGGATTCTATTACATATTGCACTTCTGGATTGGTTGATAGAAATAAGGGATCAACCCTTTCATATCTCCACAAGGCAATCAAGTCTCTCAATCAACTCCGCATGATTGAAGATAGTCTTGTTATCTACAGATTGTCCCGTGCTCCTGAGCGTAGAATTTTCTATATCGATGTTGGCAATCTTCCAAAAGTAAAAGCAGAGCAATATCTACGCGATGTTATGATGCGTTATCGTAACAAGTTAGTTTATGATGCATCCACTGGAGAGATCCGTGATGATAAGAAGTTCATGAGTATGTTAGAAGATTTTTGGCTTCCTCGTCGTGAAGGTGGTAGGGGCACAGAAATTTCAACACTTCCCGGAGGACAAAATCTAGGAGAAATAACAGATATCAAATATTTCCAAGAAAAACTTTATCGCTCTCTAAATGTACCAGTCACAAGGATTGGTGGGGAAGGTGGATTTAATCTAGGTAGGTCCTCAGAAATTCTAAGAGACGAAGTAAAATTCAGCAAATTTGTTGGTCGTTTAAGAAAGCGTTTCTCAAGAATGTTTAATGATATGTTGAGAACACAGTTAATTCTTAAAAATATTATTACCCCAGAAGATTGGGATATCATGAGCGATCATATTCAATATGATTTCTTATATGATAATCATTTTGCAGAATTAAAAGACGCAGAACTTCTAAATGAGAGGCTTGGTTTAGTCGCAACTGCAGAACCATATGTTGGTAAATATTATTCTCAAGATTATGTTCGCAGACATATTCTTCGACAAACCGATCAAGAGATTCTGGAACAGGATCAACTCATTAAAAAAGAAATTGCAGATGGAACTATTCCAGATCCAAATGCACCTATTGATCCACAAACAGGTATGCCACTTGATACTCAATCTGGAGGAGATTTAGGTAAACCAGTAATGGAACCCGACTCAGAAGCAGTAGCAGCTTCTGTGGAGGCAGACTCTAAGGCAGCCGACATGGAGGCAGATATTGTAAAGCCCAAGGGTGGCATCATATAAATATTACCAGTTAAACAATAACAAAAACAATGGATGATCTTCTGGATATGATTGCATCTGATGAATCAGCTTCTCAGATTAGCGATAAAATTAAGGACATTTTATTCTCAAAGTCGGCAGAAAGAGTTGATGCTTTCCGCCCATTAGTTTCGAGCAGTATGTTTGGTGAAGAAGAACTAGAAACCGAAGAAGAAATAGACCAGGAAGAAGAGTAATACTTTTAACTTGGCGATTTGATAAATAACTAAAAGTGTATTATTAAAATAATGGCTCATAGACCAGTTGGGGCTGGATCCTCATTTAATTTTACTGCAGGTATTGCGGCAACATCTTCTTCATTTTCAGTGCAATCCAATGTTATTAGGATTGTTGCAGTTGGTGCGGCAGCACATATTTCTGTCGGAGCAACTCCATCAGCAACAAATACTGATTATTATGTTCCCTCTGGAGGAACAGCAACTCTAGCTTTAACAAAGGCATCAAATAGAGTTGTTGGAGTAACCACTGGTTCTACGACAATTGTCAGTGTTCCAGAAGGAACTCAAGTTCCATTTGGCGTTGGCGATTATGTGACCCTATCTGGATCAACCTACCATAATTTCTCACATGCTGAGGTTTTATCGGTAGATACAACATCCAACTTTGATGGATATTTCCAAACCAGAATGACAGTAAATTACAATTCTAGCGGAATTGTTACTGCGTTCTCCGCCCCCGATGCAACAGTCACTGCATCAAACAAAGTTTCGGCTTATGGTCTTGGTGCTGGAACTCTTTATTATCAACAAGTCCAACTTTCAGGTCAAGCGTAAAATGAAACTTATCAGAGAAGAAATCGAACAAGTAGAATTTATCGTTGAAAATAAAAACGGTAAAAAATCACTCTACATTGAAGGTGTTTTCTTACAAGGAAACATTAAGAACCGTAATGGTCGTATGTATCCAATGGAAACGCTTCGCCGCGAAGTTGAAAGATACAACGAAAATCATGTTCTTGCAGGTAGAGCACTTGGAGAACTGGGACATCCTGATGGGCCTACAGTCAATTTAGATAGAGTATCTCACAAGATTGTATCTCTTAGAGAGAGTGGTTCTAATTTCATTGGTAAGGCAAAAATTCTTTCCACTCCAATGGGTAAGATTGCAGAGTCTCTGATTTCTGAAGGCGTAAAGTTAGGCGTTTCTTCTCGTGGTATTGGTTCACTTAAACTAACTCGTGAGGGAATCAATGTTGTTGGCGATGACTTCATGTTAGCAACTGCTGCTGATATTGTTGCCGATCCTTCTGCCCCCGATGCTTTTGTTGAAGGTATCATGGAAGGAAAAGAGTGGGTATGGGATGGTGGCATCCTTCGTGAGAAGTATGCAGCAAAAACATACAAGCAAATTAACACGCTTGTCGATCAAAAGAAACTCGACGAACAGAAATTAAACCTGTTCAATGACTTTCTTTCAAATTTATAAATTAATAAATAAATATAGATTTACTACAGGAAAATCGGAGAGTTCAAATGTCTCGTGGAGATTTACAAGAAATGGAAGTAGGCACTAAGCAATCCAAAACTGCCGTTAATGCTGGAGCTAAAGCAGGGGAGCCAATGCAAAGTTTATCTGGAGTAACTCCAGGTCAAACTGGTTCCTGGGAAGATCTTGGTGGTCCAACACCAGAAAATTATAAGTCAGATGATGATTCTGCAAAGTTAAAGACTCCAGGTGCAACTCTTAAGCAAGTTAGAGATGTTGTAAACAAGGGTGCTAAGCCTGCTGAAGCAATGAAAGGAATGAAAGAAGAAGAAGAGCTTGATGATGAAGAAGTTCTAACCGAAGTTGAAGAAACTGAGGAAGAAGTAGAAGGCGAAGAAGAGACCGTAGAGGAAGAGTATGACATCGAAGAGGATGTAAATGCTCTACTCGGTGGTGAAGAACTTTCCGAAGAGTTTAAAGAAAAGGCAAAAACAATCTTCGAAGCAGCAATTAATTCGAAAGTAGCTTCTATTAAAGAAGAACTGGAAGAAAAGTATGCTGCATCTCTTGCAGAAGAAGTAGAAGTAATTAAAGAATCATTTGCCGAGCGCGTTGACTCCTATCTGGAGTACGTCGCTGACGAATGGTTCAATGAAAATGCCCTTGCTGTTGAGCAGGGTCTTAAGTCCGAAATGACTGAGAGTTTCCTCTCAGGCATGAAGGATCTTTTTGAAGCACATTATGTATCAGTCCCTGAAGATAAATATGATGTTCTTGAGAGCATGGTAGAAAAACTTGATGAAATGGAAGAAAAACTCAACGAGCAGATTGAGAAGAACATTTCACTCAACAAGCGCCTCGCAGAGTCGGTTGCTGATGGAATCTTTGAACAAGTTTCTGAGGGCTTAGCAGCAACTCAGAAAGAGAAGCTCGCTTCACTTGCCGAAAGTGTTGAGTTTGAAAGTGAAGAAGAATATCGTGAGAAACTGGAGACTTTAAAGGAATCATATTTTCCTTTAAGAGCAGCATCTCCTTCTGCTAAAACGGATACCCTTTCAGAGGGTGTAGACAGTGCTTCTGAGTCTGTCTCGGGAACAATGGCTACTTACTTAAGAACTTTGGGTTCTTTTAGCAAAAACAACTGAATTTAATATTAATCAAACACAAACTTTAGAAAGGTACACGCAATGTTTCAGTCAGAAAGATTGCAGGAAAAGTGGGCACCTCTCCTCAACTATGAGGGACTTGATTCAATCAAAGATCCCCATCGTAGAGCGGTAACCGCAGTCCTGCTGGAAAACCAAGAAAGATTTTTAAGAGAGCAATCTGCCTTCGAACAAGGCGGAATGCTAATGGAATCACCAACCAACAGCGCAAACGCTGCTGGTGCTCAGGGTGGTTTCGGTGCAGATTCAGCTGCTGGTGGTCCTACAGCTGGTTTCGACCCAGTTCTGATCTCCCTGATCAGACGTTCAATGCCTAACCTGGTCGCTTATGACCTCGCTGGCGTTCAACCAATGAGCGGTCCTACTGGACTCATCTTCGCAATGCGTTCCCGCTACACCAATCAGTCTGGTACTGAGGCTCTGTTCGACGAAGCAGATACCGTATTCTCAGGTCAGAATGCTGGTTATGGTGCAGATATCGATCAAGCATTTGCTGATGCTAATGCAGGTATCGGTACTACCGTTCAGGCAGGCAGCAACCCATCAGTTCTGAACCCTGTTGGAACCGCAACCTCAACCGCATATAATGTCGGTCAGGGTATGCCTACTGGCGATGCAGAAGCACTGGATGGTACCGGTAGCGATGCATTCAACCAGATGGCTTTCTCAATCGAGAAAGTTACTGTTACTGCAAAGTCACGCGCACTGAAGGCTGAGTACTCACTTGAGCTCGCTCAGGACCTTAAGGCAATCCACGGTCTGAATGCTGAAGCGGAACTCGCAAACATTCTCTCAACTGAGATTCTTGCTGAGATCAACCGCGAAGTTATCAGAACCATCTATAAGGTTGCAGAACAAGGTGCAGTTCAGAACACTGCTACCGCTGGTGTATTTGACCTCGACGTTGACTCCAATGGTCGTTGGTCTGTTGAGAAGTTCAAGGGTCTTCTATTCCAAATCGAGCGCGACGCTAACGCAATCGCACAAAGAACTCGTAGAGGAAAGGGCAACATCATCCTGTGCTCTGCTGACGTTGCTTCAGCACTGACCATGGCTGGTGTTCTCGACTACACCCCTGCACTCAACGCTAATCTGAACGTTGATGACACTGGTAACACCTTCGCTGGTGTTCTCCAAGGTAAGTATCGTGTTTATATCGATCCTTATTCTGCTAACCTGACCTCAGGCAACGCAACTCCTGGCAACCAGTATTACGTTGTTGGTTATAAGGGTACTTCACCTTATGACGCAGGTCTGTTCTACTGCCCATACGTTCCTCTCCAAATGGTTCGTGCCGTTGGCGAGAACTCCTTCCAGCCTAAGATTGGCTTTAAGACCCGCTACGGTCTTGTTGCTAACCCATTCGCAGAAGGAACCGATCAAGGTCTGGGTCGCCTTAAGGTTAATGCAAACCGTTACTACAGACGTGTTGCTGTTAAGAACCTCATGTGATCTATACTCACAAGAGTTAACTGGAGGGTCCTTCGGGACCCTCTTTTTTTATCTAAATAATTAAAAGTCAAATAAAAAAAAAATGGCATACCAGTACCATATTGAAAAAAGTAGCACAATTGATGCTAATACCACAGTATATTACGTTGGTGATAAAAGATGGTCTGATGATTATTCGCAGAGAGCCATCTTTACAAGTTCTTCTGCAGCAAATTCATTGATGAATAATCCAGATGGGACAAATGGTGGTTGGAATGGAGCTAGCGTTATAAAAGAAGCGTGATTTAAATATGTCAATTACGAATGCTTTTGCCAGTCAAATACAAAATAGAAACTTTTTATCTCCGGTTGGATTTAAGTTTACGATTAATAGAGTTCCCAAAGTTTCTTTTTTTGGCAATTCTGTGAATATTCCTGGACTTACCCTAGGATTAGCAACCCAACCAACTTATCTCAAAGATATTGATCTACCTGGAGATAAAGTTATTTTTGATGATCTTACTTTAAGATTTTTAGTTGATGAAAATCTTGAAAACTACATGGAAGTTCAAAAATGGATTCGTGGTTTAGGATACCCAGAAAGTTTGGCTGAAATTTATAACTTCCAGAACGAAAATAAAAATTTACAACAGCCAGACAATAGTCAACTAAATCTATATTCAGATGCAACTCTGGTAATTCTGAATAGCAATCAGGTTGCCAACTTTAAATTGAAATTTAAAGATGTTTTTCCATACAGTTTATCATCTTTACAATTTGATTCTTCAGATACAGACATTCAATACTTTACAGCAGACGTTACCTTCAAGTATACTATTTACAATATAACAGACATGAATGGCGATCCTTTATGAGTATTGACCTTGATAAGATTCAAGAGATGTGGGAAAAAGATTCCAAAATAGATATGGATAATCTCCATACAGAATCAACAAACATTCCCACTCTACATGCAAAATATTTTGAACTTTATAATACGATCTTTCTTCTAAGAAAAAAAGCAGAACAACAAAAAAGAAATATTCGCCACGAACGATACGAATACTTTTCGGGTAAAGCAGATCCTGAGGTATATGTTGAGAATCCATTTCCAAAAAAGATTCGTGACAAAGATACAATGCAAAAGTATCTTGATGCAGATGAGAAGTTGTCAACAGTATGTTTAAAGATTGATTACTACGACACAATGCTTGTTTATATTGAAAGCATTCTCAAAATGGTTCAGAACAGAACATACCAAATTAAAAATGCTATTGAGTTTATGAGATTTAACTCTGGACTGGGGTAAATAAATATCTGTAGATGAATGGATCTATGTGATTGACACTACAGCAAATCTTGTTATTTCCAAGTCTAACGAAGTATTTTTAAAAATTAATACGGAACCTCACATTGAATACGAGCTTAGAGATCACTTTAAGTTTGAGGTTCCTAATGCAAAGTTCATGCCCCAGTACCGTGGAAGGAATTGGAATGGGGAGATTCATTTGTATGATATGAGATCAAAACAGATCTACGTTGGTCTGTTAGATAAGATTGTCAATTTTTGTAAGCAATATGGATATACTTATAAATTTGAAGACAATAAATTTTATGGAACCCCATATGAGGAAAACGAACACATCTCATATGAAGGTGTCAAGGATTATATGCATTCCATTTGTGCTCATACTCCCAGGAAGTATCAAGTTGAGGGAGTATATGGTGCCCTAAAGCATAATAGAAAACTATTGATAAGCCCCACTGCGAGCGGCAAATCACTGATGATTTATTCTCTCGTAAGATACTATGTGGATAGAGGCGAAAAAATTCTTTTAGTTGTTCCGACGACATCTCTTGTAGAGCAGATGTACAAGGATTTCCTTGATTATGGTTGGGATGCTGATTCATATTGCCACCGTATCTATTCTGGTAGGGAAAAAACTAATGAATATCCAGTAACGATTACTACTTGGCAATCAGTCTATAAACTAGAGCGTTCATTCTTTGAGGACTATGGATGCATTATAGGCGATGAAGCACATTTATTCAAGAGTAAATCTTTAATAGAGATTATGACAAAACTTCATCATGCCAAGTATCGTTTTGGTTTTACTGGCACTTTAGATGGAACACAAACTCACAAATGGGTTCTAGAAGGATTGTTTGGCCCATCATACAAAGTAACAAAAACTGATGAACTGATGAGACAGGGACATCTTTCTCAACTTGATATTCAATGTCTTGTTCTCAAACACTCTCCTCAAAAATTTGAAACTTATGAGGATGAGATACAGTATTTAATCTCTCACGATCAAAGAAATAATTTAATTAAAAATCTTTCTTTAGATCTAAAAGGAAATACTCTTGTCCTTTTTAGTAGAGTTGAAGCTCATGGGGCAATACTATACGAAAAGATAAATACTAACAAGCGAGATGATCGTAAAGTATTTTTCGTACATGGCGGAGTTGATGCTGAAGAAAGAGAACTAGTAAGAGAAATTACAGAAAGAGAAAACAACGCAATTATCGTTGCATCCTATGGAACTTTTTCTACTGGTATCAACATTAAAAACCTCCATAATGTTATCTTTGCCTCTCCAAGTAAATCAAGAATCCGCAATCTTCAAAGTATTGGACGAGTTCTTAGAAAAGGAAAAGACAAAGTAAAAGCAACACTTTATGATATTGCTGATGACTGTACTCACAATTCAAGAAAGAATTACACCCTAAACCATCTCATTGAAAGAATTAAAATTTATAACGAAGAGAATTTTAATTATGAGATAATCACTATACAACTAAAGAAAAATGGGAATTGAAGAAGACTTTTATGCAACAGTTAAATTAAAATCTGGAGAAGAAATCTTCTGTAAAGTAGCTGCGTCTGAAGAAGAGGATAGAACTTTATTGATAATTTCTAATCCCATTACTGTGTCTGAAATTAAAGGTAGACTTGGTGTTGTTGGATATAAACTAGAACCTTGGCTTAAAACTACAACAGAAGATATGTTTATTATTAATATTGAAGATGTACTTACTCTTTCAGAATCTTCTGATATTGAAATGATTGTAATGTATCAAAATTACATAAGACAATCAAATAAAGAAGGAAATCAGTCTAAAATAAATCGTAGAATGGGATATCTAGCAAATGTAAATGATGCTAAAGAGATACTAGAGAAGATCTTTAAAAGTAGCTAATACAACTCTTTTCAACCTCCACAAAGGTTATTATATACAGTTTCGAATACCTTGTCAAGCATTTATTAAAGTGGTATAATCTATACATAATAATGATAAAAACTTATGATTACAACAGCGGTCATGACCAAAAGAAAAAGGTCAGAGCATTACGTCAACAACAAAGAGTTTCTTGCCGCTCTAATAAAGTATCGTGAAGATGTTGAAATAACTTTCATTCAGAAATACGGTAGAGAACCTGCTAAAGAAGATAGGGCAAAGTCATGGGACACCAAACCTCCTATTCCTCGTTATATTGGTGAGTGTTTCCTGAAGATTGCCAATCACCTTTCCTTTAAGCCAAACTTCGTGAACTATATGTTTAAGGAGGATATGATTTCTGATGGGATTGAGAACTGTGTTCAATACATTCACAACTTCAATCCAGAGAAGTCACAAAATCCTTTTGCATACTTCACTCAAATCATTCACTACGCCTTCCTTCGCCGTATCCAAAGAGAAAAGCGTCAGTTAGAAATCAAGAACAAAATCCTTGAGCGTTCTGGATTCTCTGAAGTATTTGATGACAACAGTATTGACGGATCTAACTACAGCGACTATAATAGTATTAAGGACGCCGTACACTCCAAACTTCGTTATTGAATGAAAGTCGCTATTATCACCGATCAGCACTTCGGAGCCAGAAAGAATTCAAAACTCTTTCACGATTATTTCCTGAAGTTTTATAATGATGTCTTCTTCCCAACTTTAGAGGAGAAAGGTATTACTACGATCGTTGATATGGGAGATACCTTTGATAGTCGCAAAGGTATTGACTTTTCTGCTCTTTCCTGGGCTAAAAATAATTATTATGATCGTCTTCGAGAGATGGGAGTAAAGGTTCATACAATCGTTGGAAATCATACTGCATATTACAAAAATACAAATGAAGTAAATGCAGTTGATTTGCTTCTGCGTGAATATGATAATGTCACTGTATATTCGGAACCAACTGAAGTTTTATTAGATCAACTTAAAGTACTTTTTATACCTTGGATTAATCAAGAAAATGAAGCAAATACTCTTAAACTTATTGAAAAGACAACTTGCCCGTGTGCGATGGGGCACCTTGAGCTCCAAGGATTTAGAGTTAATAAACACATCGTCATGGAGCACGGTCTGGAGAGCAAACTATTTGAGAAGTTCAGTCATGTCTTCTCGGGACACTATCACACTAGATCGAATAACGGAACAGTCTTCTATTTAGGAAATCCTTACGAAATTTATTGGAATGATGTAGGTGATACTCGCGGGTTTCACATTTTTGATACAGAGAATTTAATTCACACTCCAATTAATAACCCATATAGATTGTTCCATAACATTTATTATGAGGACACCGATCACCAAACTTTTGATGCAAGACCTTTCGAAAATAAAATTGTAAAGGTTATTGTCCGCAAAAAAACGGATGCAAAAAAATTTGAAAAATTTATTGATAAATTATATCAAATTGGAGTTTCTGAACTAAAAATTGTTGAGAACTTTGAGTTTGGTGGTTGGTATGGTGAAAATGAGTTCGAAGCCTTTGAGTCAGAAGATACTCTTTCTATTTTGAATAGATATATTGAGGAGGCAGAAGTCAATCTTGATAAATCAATCGTTCAAAAAATGATTCAGGAAATCTATCAAGAGGCATGTGAATTAATATGATATGTTTATACTAACAGTTAATGGCAAAGAAACAGAAGGAGCATACTCTGTAACCGATGATGATGGAGAACAAATTCTCTATTTGTTTGAAGAAGAAGATGATGCTGTAAGATATGCTATGATGTTAGAAGATAATGGCTGCCCTGAAATGCATGTAATAGAAATTGAAGATGACGTGATGATTAAAACTTGCGAATCCCACGATTACAAGTATACTATTATTACACCAAATGACATTGTGATTCCTCCTGATATCGAACATGATTTTATTTAAAACTATTCGTTGGAAAAATTTTCTCAGCACAGGTAATCAATATACTGAAGTTGATTTCACTAAAAACAGTACAAATTTGATTATCGGAACAAATGGTGCTGGTAAATCAACAGTCTTGGATGCTTTGACTTTCTCTTTGTTTGGAAAGCCATTTCGAAAGATTAACAAACCTCAACTTATCAATTCTGTGAATGAAAAGGATTGTAAGGTTGAAGTTGAATTTTCTATTGGAAATGTTGAATGGAAAGTTGTAAGAGGAATCAAACCTGCCATTTTTGAAATCTGGAGAAATGGTGCATCTCTAGATCAATCTGCTGCTGCGTTGGATCAGCAAAAATGGTTGGAACAAAATGTCATTAAAATGAACTATAAGTCTTTTACTCAGATTGTGATTCTGGGTAGCAGCACATTTGTTCCTTTTATGCAGTTATCTGCGGCAAATCGTAGAGAAGTGATTGAGGATTTGCTTGATATTAAAATCTTTTCTTCTATGAATAATCTCATTAAAGAAAAAATTCGTGCAATCAAAGAAGATATTAAAGTTTTTGAACTTAAGAAAGAATCTCTTCTTGATAAAGTCAAGATGCAGGAAGAGTTTATTGAAGAACTTGAGAATCGTGGAAATGCAAATATTAATGCCAACAAGGAAAAGATTGCCAATCTAGATAAAGAAATTGGTGATTATATGAGTGAGAATACTTTGAATGAAGATCCTCTTAGAGAACTTATTCGTGAGCAAGATGCTATTACGGGATATGCTGAGAAACTTCGTAAGCTAGGAAATCTTAAGGGAAAGATTTCTCAGAAAGTATCTACCATTACTAAAGAACACAAATTCTTTATAGAAAATACGGTATGCCCAACCTGCACTCAATCAATTGAAGAAGAGTTTAGAATAAATAGAATTACCGACGCTCAAAATAAAGCAAAGGAGTTGCAATCTGGTTATAAAGAACTAGAGGAGGCAATTAAAGAGGAAGAAGAGCGAGAGCGTCAATTCACCGCTCTATCGAAGGAGATTTCAAAACTAACGAATGGCATTTCTCAAAACAATATCAAGATTAATGGGTGTCGCAGACAAATCAAAAATCTTGAACATGAAATTCAAGTTCTTACCGAGAACATTGCAAACCGAAATTCTGAACATGAGAAATTAGAATCCTTCAAAGATAAATTAAAAACTACATACGACGAACTCGCTTCTAAAAAAGACACAATAAGCTATTACGATTTTTCGTATAGTTTGCTTAAAGACGGTGGAGTTAAATCCAAAATCATTAAGAAGTACCTACCGCTGATAAATCAGCAAGTTAACCGTTATCTTCAGATGATGGATTTCTACATCAACTTCACACTTGATGAGGAATTTAACGAAACCGTCCAGTCACCCATTCATGAAGATTTCTCTTATGCTTCTTTTAGTGAAGGAGAGAAAATGAGAATTGACCTAGCACTTCTTTTCACCTGGAGAGAAGTTGCGAGAATGAAAAATTCAGTCAATACAAATCTTCTGATTATGGATGAGGTGTTTGATAGCTCACTTGATGGATTTGGTACAGAAGAGTTCCTTAAGATTATTCGTTATGTGATTAAAGACGCTAACATCTTTGTTATCTCTCACAAGACAGGACTAGAGGACAGGTTTGAAAGTGTCATAAAGTTTGAGAAAATCAAAGGTTTTTCCCGTATGGTGGCCTGAACCACCAAAGAACAATGAATACTCCAAATTGGCAACACCATTCCAAGAAGGAACAGAAACGAAAACTTAAACCGCAAGCACTAAGGGCACGTAAAGAAGCCCTTAGACACTTCAAAAAGCGTCACATGAACCGCTCCAATGGGGCGGTTTCGTCGTATATTGGCTACATACGAAACGAATCCGATGCCTGTTCGCCACGAAATCAAATCTCAACTCGCTAAATTGCTTGCTACTGAAGATTTGGTGGTAGAGCACAAGAAGGTCTCTACTGCCTGCTTTAACGTCCATACTCGTGTTCTGACGCTTCCTCTGTGGGAAAGGGCAAGTGGTGTTGTATATGATCTTCTTGTGGGCCATGAAGTAGGACATGCACTCTTTACACCAGATGAGGATTGGTTGGAGAAAGTAAAAGTTCCTCAACAGTTTGTGAATATTGTTGAGGATGCTCGTATTGAGAAACTGATGAAGCGCAAATATGCTGGACTTGCTAAAACATTTTTCAATGGTTATAAGGAACTGAACGAGGAAGATTTCTTTCAGATTGGTGATGATGATATCTCTACTTTCAATCTTGCTGACCGTACTAATCTTTACTTCAAGATTGGAAACTTTGTAACTCTTGATTTCAATCCAGAGGAAAAAGAAATCATCAATCTGATTTCTGCGACCGAAACTTTCGCTGATGCTCTGATTGCTGCTGAAGAACTTTATAAGTATTGTAAGAAAGAAAAGGAGCAGGAACAAAAAGTTGCTGACTTTGATTCTCACGAAATGAAGGGAGATTCGCAGTCCCCTGCCAACGAAATCGTAGAGAGTAATGACTCCTCTTCAGAGCAAGATGAAGAGAGTGATAACTCCCAGGAAAAACCTGGAGAAACTGACTCATATGGTGGCACCGCTCAAGGGGAACAAACTCCTGTAAAATCTAGTGGAGAAGAAAGTGAGCCAGAAGTTCGCACTGCTGATTCTTTAGAAGAGAAGATCCGCGATCTTGTTGGTAATGATCCTTATGAAAATACTTATGTAGAAGTTCCTCAACTAAATCTTGATACTGTTATTGGTAAGAATTCTGAGGTTCATAAAGAGATTAATTTCTCCTTTGCTCATCAGCAAAAACTTCACAATAACCATGCTAATGATAAAGGATTTACTCCAGCAAATCTCTACAAAGAATCCGACCTTGAGTTTAAGAAGTTTAAATCTTCTGCTCAAAAGGAAGTGAGCTATTTGGTAAAAGAGTTTGAATGTCGCAAAGCAGCAGATCAATATGCTCGTGCATCAACTGCTCGCACTGGTGTTCTTGATACTGCTCGTCTTCATACCTACAAGTACAATGAGGACCTTTTCAAGAAGGTTTCAGTAATTCCTGATGGTAAGAATCACGGTCTGGTATTTGTACTGGACTGGTCTGGTTCTATGTCCGATGTGATGGTTGATACATGTAAGCAACTCTTTAATCTTGTTTGGTTCTGTAAGAAGGTTTCTATTCCTTTTGAAGTCTATGCCTTCACAAATGAATGGCGAAGGGGAGAATATGATTATGAGAATGACCGTTATCTTGCTGCTGATCGCACTCCTCATTACGAAAAGAAAGAAAGTCTGCTGCTTGTAGATGAAACTTTCTCTATGATGAATATTCTTACTAGCAAAGTAAATGGTAAAGAACTGGAACATCAAATGTTGAATATTTGGCGTCTTGCTTATTGCTTTGGTAGGTCTTATTATTCTCCTTATACTTACTCCAGTCGGATGGCTCTTTCTGGAACTCCTTTGAATGAGGCTCTGATTGCTCTACATCAAATCCTCCCGAAGTTCCAAAAGGAAAACAAACTCCAGAAAGTTCAGTGTATTGTTCTAACTGATGGTGAAGCAAATCAACTCGTCTATCATAAAGAAGTTCAGCGTTCTTATCAGAAAGAACCCGTTCTTGGAACTGGATATGTTCATCCACAAAATACTTTCCTTCGTGACCGTAAACTTGGCACAACCTATAATGTTGATTATGGGTATCACACCTTTACAGACACTCTTCTCAGGAATCTGAAGGACAAGTTCTCTTCTATGAACTTTATCGGTATTCGTGTTCTTGAGAGCCGTAATGCTAGTCGGTTCATTCAACTTTATCATTCTCAACTTGATAAGCAGTATGAAAAAATTCAGAACGATTGGAAGAAACTTCGTAGTTTTACTATCACTAACTCTGGATACGATGCATACTTTGGTCTCTCTGCTACAGCACTCTCTCAGGATAGCGAATTTGAAGTTGCTGAAGATGCTACCAAGTCACAAATTAAATCTGCATTTGTCAAGTCTCTGAAAACTAAGAAACTAAATAAAAAAGTTCTTGGTGAGTTTATTTCCCTGGTAGCATGAAACAAAAATTTCCTCTCCCCCACATAGTAAAGTGTGATGTTAAGGAAGTGTGGGTAGTTTGCAATAGTAGCATTACTGCAAAGGGAATGCCTGCCTTAATGGAAAAGTATTATCCTGGATATACTGCTTGTCTTTGCAGCGAAGACTATCTAGAAAAACTCAAGAACCAGTTAGCAAACTGACCACATGGGTCCCAAGAGGACCCTTTTTTCGTTTATAATGACTAGGTTGAAACAAAGCAAACGAATGGCACTCTCTTCTGACTACATCCGCACTTCTCTCCAGGCACTCTACGGCAACAGTGTGACTGGTGCTGATATTCGTGCTTGGTGTGCTCTGAATGATTCTAACTATCAGACGGTTACCAAGAAACTAGATCAGTTTAAGGTGGCTCGCGGTAAGTGGAATCTTGAAGTGACTCAACAAAAGGTAGAAGAAATCGAACGTACTTTCCAAGCACCAGCAGTGGTTCCCCCTATCGAACAAAACCTTATTCCCGATAAAGATGATACCTTCGTCAAGTTTGGCAATTTTAACGATATTAAAAAAATTATTTCCAGTCGTCTGTTTTACCCTACCTTTATCACTGGCCTTAGCGGTAACGGGAAAACTTTCGGAGTGGAACAATCTTGTGCTCAGTTGGGTCGTGAGTTGATTCGTGTAAACATTACTATTGAGACTGATGAAGATGACCTTATCGGTGGTTTTAGGCTTGTTGATGGGAACACTGCATGGCATAACGGTCCCGTCATCGAAGCACTGGAGCGAGGAGCAATCCTTCTCCTTGACGAAATCGACTTGGCTTCCAACAAAATCCTCTGCCTTCAATCTATTCTAGAAGGTAAAGGTGTCTTCCTGAAAAAAATTGGGCGTTGGGTAAAACCTGCTGATGGTTTTAATGTGATTGCCACTGCCAACACCAAAGGTAAGGGTAGTGATGATGGACGTTTCATCGGCACTAATGTACTTAATGAGGCATTCCTTGAGCGTTTTCCTGTAACATTCGAGCAAGAATATCCTTCTCCAAAAATCGAACAGAAAATTCTGGAAGGTGTTGCTTTGGATGTTAGTGTGGAAGACCGTGATTTCTGCAAGCGACTAGTGGATTGGGCTGACATCATTCGTAAGACCTTCTACGATGGTGGTATTGAGGAAATCATCAGCACCCGCCGTCTGGTCCACATCATCCGTGCCTACAGCATTTTCCAAGATAAAGCAAAGGCAATTCAAGTTTGCGTAAATCGTTTTGACGACGAAACCAAACAAGCATTCCTGGAACTTTATGATAAAGTGGATGCTGACTTCCAAATGCCAACTGAAAAGGTTGCCCAAGACGCTCCTTTCTGATAGAATATGAGAAGGTCAATGTGCCTTCTCTTTTGTCCTTTTACTATGAAACACAATGTCTGAAAACTTTGAGAGCACTTATGAAAGTCTTCTGCCATATAATTTTTCGGCAGATTACACGGCATCAGCAGATACTGTAAGCCTCTCTTCATTTGAAGATGATATTATCTCTAACTCGTTTTTTAATTTGAATATGCCTGAAGATACCAATAAAAATGGTTTTTGGAAGTATGAAGAAGATAAGACTTTGAAAGAAATCGAACAATATCTTTCTAGCACTTATCACCAACACTACACTTCTCAAGAATCCAAAACTCAAACTCTGGATTTAATTGAAAGTATTGGTGATGCTGAACCTTTCACTCGCTCAAATGCTATCAAGTATTTGTCTCGGTTTGGTAAGAAGAATGGTAAGTCTAAGATGGACATTCTGAAGGCAATCCACTATTGTATTCTTCTGTACCACTTTGCTGGTCTTCACAAAAACAATACTACTTCCGACTTTCCTTATTGATTATTATGAAACTCTCTGATAAAACTCTCTCTGTCCTGAAGAATTTTTCTTCTATCAATCAGTCTATTCTATTCAAACAAGGAAATAAACTTCGCACTATTTCTGTGATGAAGAATATTCTTGCAGAGGCAACTATTACTGAAGACCTTCCAAAAGATTTTGGAATTTATGATCTCAATCAATTTTTGAATGGCCTTGGACTTCATCAGAGTCCTGAACTTGATTTCAAAAATGATGGTTATGTAGTCATTAAAGAAGGAAAATCGCGTTCAAAACATTTCTTTGCGGATCCCACTGTCATTATTACTCCTCCCGATAAGGAAATTAATCTTCCTTCTGAAGATGTGTGCTTTGAACTCAGTACACAGGTTCTTGACAAACTCCTTAAAGCTGCAGCAGTTTATGGAGTTCCTGACTTGTCTGCTATTGGTGAAGCTGGAGTTGTGAAGTTGGTTGTTCGTGATAAAAAGAATGACACATCAAACGTTCATGAAGAAGTTGTTGGTGAAACTAATTCTGAATTTATGTTTAACTTCAAGGTAGAAAACATCAAAATTCTTCCTGGGACTTATGAGGTAGTTGTGTCAAAAAAACTTTTGTCACGTTTCACGTCCAAAAACCACGATCTGGTCTATCATATTGCTCTAGAACCTGATTCAACTTTCGGATGAATATTTTTGTAACTTCTCCTTGGCCTGCAGAGAGTGCTATTTGTCTCCCCGATAAACACGTTGTCAAGATGCCCCTGGAGTGCTGCCAAATGCTCTCCATCGTTGCATCTGAGAAGTGGGGTCATAACTATGGTCCTCTGTATAAGACTGATAACACTCCCTACAGAACTGAAAAGGGTGCGTTTCGTAATCATCCCTGTACCAAATGGGCTATGGAAAGTATCCATAATGCCTATTGGTTAATCAAACATGGATTGAACTTGTGTGATGAATACACTCTGCGGTATAATAAGACCCACTCCTGTTACAAGACTCTTGTGGATGCTTTTTATTTGTTTCCAAAGGGGAAGATTACAGATGTGACTCCATTCGCTCGTGCTATGCCCGAAGAATGGAAATTTGATGACAGTATTGACACCTTTACTGCTTACAAGATGTATATTGCATCCAAACCCTGGGTAGCAGATAATTATCTTCGTATGCCAGAACGTAAACCTGATTGGGTATAAATTATGAGTCGTGATGAATTTCTTTGGGTTGAAAAGTATCGTCCCAAAACTATTGAAGATTGCATCCTTCCAGATGCAACTAAAAAAACTTTTAAAGACTTCCTAGATAAAGGAGAGGTTCCCAACCTTCTTCTTGCTGGTCCTGCTGGTTGTGGTAAGACAACAGTAGCAAAAGCACTTTGCAACGAACTAGGAGTAGATGTCTATGTCATTAACGGATCCGACGAAGGTAGATTCCTTGATACTGTCCGAAATAATGCGAAAAACTTCGCTTC
>Ga0222714_10002915_pt1 | contig 17773 bp, 25 predicted proteins | sample C33_3DmetaG_FD_165048 | JGI IMG/M metagenome (GOLD analysis project Ga0222714, IMG submission 165048) | Estuarine water microbial communities from San Francisco Bay, California, United States - C33_3D | ecosystem: Environmental > Aquatic > Marine > Unclassified | place: USA: California...
CGGCAATCTGAGCCACGATGCCTCGACTGGGCTGGTGAGCGTGAAGGGTAATTTCGATTGCAGCCGTCAGGGTCTGAGAGATCTGAAGGGCGTGAGGTTTGGAACGGTCACAGGGTACTTCAACGCCGATGACAACCTGTTCACCACTCTGGATGGATTCCCTAGGGAGATCTTGAGTCACCTGTATCTCACCAGCAACCCCCTCACCTCTCTGAAGAACGCACCTAGTGAGGTTGGTGGACATCTAACCCTTAATAAAAACCAGCTCACCAGTCTGGAGGGATTACCCAGGAAGATCGGTGGCGCGCTATGGGTCTCAACGAATCCAGTTTCTGAAGAGGTTCTTCACAAAATAGCCCACCTCATGGGAGGACTTTTATATCAGAACTACCTGGATTCAGTTGAACTTCTATGGAGCGAGATTCCTATAGAGGATCAGGTTCTTTTATACAGACCAAATTTTTATTGGATTGGTTCCGAGGAGAAAAGAAAGATTGAGGCCTTTCTGTTTTATAGCAACATCAAGAACATGCTATGACGCACCTTATCCATGGATATATAGTTCTATGAAGCACGTCACACCATATACAGTTTTTGAATCCGAATTTGATAAATTTAATAAAGAAGATCTTATAATATTCTATAAGATCAAAGCCCTATCAGGGGAGAGCTGGTTTATTGAAGGTGATGATCCGCCGGAGGATCTTCTCGATGAACTTGATGAATTTGCCGAAACTTTGAATACCGACCTCTCTATACTCGTTGATCTGACAAAAGAGGGACCAGGATATACCGATGTGTGGCTAAACAGAGGGGTTCTAATAGGCGATGCGATTGAACATGGTGATGGCTTATCTCCGGGAGAGGAAGTAACAGAGGATGATATATGGGAGGAGAACAGAGAATACTTCAAAGAGGAAAGAGCGGAAGCTATGGAGGCTATTGAGAAAAATCTGGACCCAAAATCATTGGAGATGGTGTGGCCATCACTTAGCGACAACACCAAGGCAGCTTTATATACACCAGATTTAAAATGGGTGAGTCCCGAAGAGGAGAGAAAGCTGAAAGCTTTTAAACTCTACAATAGAATAAAAGACGTGATCTAATTTCACCCGATATATAGGGTAATAAAATAATAAACCATGATGAAAACAACAAAACTATTACTAATGGCAGCCGCAATGCTTGCCTTTACAGCATGCTCAGAGAAGAAGCATGAGACCCAAATAGAAGTTGCACAAGAGAATGAAGCTGGTGTGCTTAGAATTCACAAAGGCAAATTTGCTTTCTGTGGAGCATCTGCTGCAGTACCTACCGGCAAGACAATTGTTATCCAAGGTGTTGAATATAAAGAGGGATGCGCTATCTGTCCTGTACTTGACGGACCTTCTATCTCTAATCTAGCCATGTATGGAAGTGGTGGTACTTGGGGAGATTTCAACGTGGCTACCGCCTTCCAAACCCCAGACGGAAGTGATAAGACAGTTTGGAGTTTATTCTGGTACTTCGACACCACAACAACTATTCCTCAGTTCAACCCTGCAAATAAGCAATGGGAGATGATGAGTCCAGTGAACAGAGCATTCACGATCAACATGGAAGATCCAGCTACATCTGAGAGCAACATGTTTGCCATGCCTGGTGTGATCTTCGACACTACAGAGACTGGCATAGTGTTAGCTAAAGTTTACGGACCACTTAATGAAGCTGCAGTTCCTTTACGTATAGCAGTTCCTGTTAAAAATGGGCAGACTTCAGTAACAGCAGCTAAACAAGGATTCCCTTACCCTGTTGGAACTCCAATTCCTACTATGACTGAGAAGAAATAGTCTGGTTCGGAATATATAAAGAATAAAAAATTACGAACTGAATGAAAAACCTCCAACTATTCGAAGATTTCAAAGAAGGCCCAATGGAAAAACCCGCAGGGTTCTTTTCTAGAATTGCTAGCGGTGCTAAGAAAGCACTAGGATTCGAGAATAAAGAAGACAGAAAATCTTTGGAAACATTGCATAATGCTACCTCAGCTGCTCGCCAGCAGGATTGGGTAAGTAACGTAAGAGAGATTAAACCAGGTGTGATTGTTGCTTGGATAAATGACAACTCTTTTCTTGTCGACAAGAACACTCCAGAGATTATTTATAAGGGTAAGACTTTAGATCTACAAAATGTTGAAGACGAGGCAGGATTCCTTTATGATAAGCTTGTAAGAATCAAGAACAGAGCATAAGAATCAATTACATAATCTAAAAAGCAGGCTTTTGTCTGCTTTTTTTGCGGATATATAAATTATGAAGCACGTTACACCATACCACGTATTTGAATCCGAATCAGAGCCAATCAGAAAGGTGTTCACTAAAGAACAGATGAGATGGCTTGATAAGGGCGTGTTGGGTGGAGCGTATGGATCATGGGAGTATAATCCTTCAACAGGTAAGGTTGATGTTTACGGGAAATTCGTCTGTCAGGGACAAAAATTACGAGACTTTAAAGGAATAGAATTCGGAGAGATTAAGGGCAGTTTCGATTGCAGCTCCAACGCTCTCACCTCCTTAGTTGGCTCACCCGTTTTTGTTGGTGCGAATTTTATCTGCGCACAGAACTCCCTTAAGAACCTAATAGGATCTCCGAGGGAAGTTGGTGGAGATTTTGATTGCAGTGTGAATATATTGGAAACTTTAGAGGGCGCACCAGAAAAGGTTGCTAGAGTTTTTGATTGCTCTAATAACAAACTCACCTCACTAGTAGGAGCACCCCAGAATGTCTACTATACTCTTCACGCATCTGAAAACAAGCTCACAACTTTAGAAGGATCACCTAGGGAACTATTAAGCTCATTGAACTGTAGCGACAATAAGCTCACCTCATTAGTAGGAGCACCAGAGGTAGTGAAGGATATCTACTGTAGTAGAAATCTTATCGTGTCTCTAGAAGGTGCACCAAAGACTAACGGGATTTTCTGCCGGGACAACCCAGTTTCTCCAGGCACTCTAAAAAATATTATAGAGATAATGAATCAAGGAGGGGGAAGTCGAAGAAGAACATATACGGAAGCACTAGAAGAATTTTGGCCTGACATGCCAGATGAGGATAGAATTCTGATGTACAAGGACAATCCTGCTTTAAGTCAAGAGGAGATCAGAAAGTACAAAGCTTTATCAACATATACCAAAATTAAAGGCATGATTTAAAATATATAAGGATATAAAAAAATTACCATAATGAAGTACATTAAATTATACGAAACATTCGATTCTTCTTCAGAGCCAATCCTAGAGGATGCTTATAACAGAAACAAGGTGGCTGTTATTGCTAAGTACATTAAAGATAATCCGGCGGCAAAGCAGGCAGCAGAAAACTGTAAAACTTTATGGAAAGCAATGCAAGGTACAGGAACTGATGAGGATGCAATATTCTCCGTCTTTTCTAAGATTAAGACCAAGGCAGAACTAATTCAGCTTATGGCACTTTGGGATCTGTTTGATTTTAACTACTCTTCAGGCGGTGGGTCTGGTTTAGCTTTCTTTGGTGAATTGATCTCAGGTAAAGTAGACGCATTCAGTAAGCAGGTTTCTAATAGATGGAACATATTTCCTGCTATGATGAAGGACGTTATATCAAGCATGAATTTCTGGAAAAAAGATGGCGGTACAGGAAACGTAGAGGCTTATTGGAAAGCAAGAGAAGAATTCTATAAGAAGAATCCGAATCTAAGATTAACAAAACTCTCTTATTGGTTGAAAGAGGAATTAAACGAGGAAGAACTTGCAAAACTTAATGGCATTGTTAAGAAATTTGGAGTGAAATTTTAAATCCCAATTACATAATAGAAAGAGCAGGTTCATCCCTGCTTTTTTTGTGATATATAATTAACATGGCAACAGCAAGACCCTTTTCATACAATACAGGATCAGCTATAGCGGGAACTGAACAGGTTGGTAGTTTAGCTGTAGGCTATCCCACAGCAGGATTTTCTGCTACGGGTCTTGAGTGGTGGAATGGACCAGACGAGGATACTGGATATGTTATCGCAGAACCTGTTCCTGGTGACACCCAACCAACTCCAATAACTGGTGTTTCTGGATCTGTTGGATTTTATAGGTCTACTGATCTAACCGAATCGTCTTTCATATCGATTTCTAATGTTGTTGCTAGACTCTCTGGTGGAGGACCTTTTTCAACAGGAAGTGCCGCTAAAACATGGCTAAACACCAACGGGTACTGGACTTCGTTTACAACTATACCTTCCGGAATGGTTTTATATCTGGATGCTTCGAATCCATCATCATATTCGGGAAGCGGATCAACTTGGTATGATCTCTCAGGTAACGGAAATAACGGAACTCTTAACTCAGTCACTTATAGTTCAAATGGTCCAGATAACATGTATTTTACCGGATCTTTATCTTACGTAAGTTTCTCTTCAACCAGTCTTATTCCGACACAGAATGATCAATATACTATTAGTCTATGGATTAATGCCAATTCTATGGCTGGAGCATATGGATTGATCGGATGGGGTAATTACGGTTCAAACAATCAGGTGAATGCTTTCAGAATACTTGCTACTAATGGATTGGTTAACTATTGGTGGAATAACGATCTAGCGGTTTATCCTTCCGGATTTAGATCTCTCCAATGGTTTAACGTGGTTGCAGCATTCAACGGGACAACTAGAACAATTTGGGTAAATGGGGCCACTGCAGCTTCAGACACCCCAGGATCAGGTCATGCGGTTCCGAATGCTAATAACTTAACTATAGGGGTTACAAACGGCTCAGAATATTTCCCGGGTAAGATAGCAGAGGTTCTTGTTTATAATACTGGTCTAAATTTCTCTAGCGTTCAGTCAATCTATAATACTGGCGCATCTAAATACCTTTCTCCAGTACTTCAGAATCTAGTTCTCTACTATAATCCTGGAGATTTATATAGTTATTCCGGATCGGGAACATCATTAAGTGACATGTCAGGTAACTCCTTGACCAGTACACTAACCAACGTTACCTTTACCAATCCATACTTAAATTACAACGGTACAAATGCAACTGCATCGACAGCAGATAGCGCAACATTAGAACCAGGATCTGGTGATTGGACCGTAGAGATTTGGATCAATCACTCCGTTATAGCTGGATCTAGTAGATGCGTGATAGGTAAGACTGACGGAGGTAACGCAGCTGATTGGGGGTATGGTATTAGAACAAATTCTTCAGGCTCAACATACATGGAGGTTGGTAACGGCACCACTTCGATTACTTCACCTTCTTATACATTGTCAACGAATACTTGGTATCAGATTGTAGGAGTCTGGACTAATGTTGCTTCAAACTCAATTGCTCTTTATGTTAATGGGGTTAGCCAAGGAAGTAACAGTCACTCCTTTGCCAGTATTAAAAACACAACACATTCGTTATATATGGGATCTTTCGACGGGGGTGCAACATTCGGACAATGGTTCAATGGTAAGTTTGGTGTTGTAAGGATGTATAACTCAGCCCTAACCGCTTCTCAAATATCTCAGAACTTCGAGGCAACCAGAAGCTTCTATGGAATATAAAATAAAACAAGGATAATGTTCAAGTACATCTCAGAAATACTAGCACAGTTCACCAGAACACAAAGAATAATGGCGTTGTTGATGGTTCTAACCACTATCACCATAATTACCATTGCCCCTAGCTTCATTTCATCCATAACTACAGACAGAAAGGAATTGGAAGATCAGATAGAAAAGCAAACTGAAAGGATAAACTCTCTTGAGACCCAGATAGACACATTAGATCAAAGACTTAGAGAAGGTCAAAGATCTTGTACTCAAGAACTCTTTCAAAGGGAAAGTGAGTTTATAAAGATGCTTGATGAGATACGATCGGAAGCTTTCAAGTGTAAAACCCTTGAAGAACGTCCTAAGGTTCTTATGAGAAGTAATGGATCAGATGGAGAAGAACCAATGATGATGAGAATGGAACAAGCTCCGAGGCCCGAGTCTAAACCTGATATCTCGCCAATTCTTAAAAAGATTGACAAGATGAAGAAAGAAATTAAGAAGAATTAAACTATTTCTCGTCTAAAGGGTAAATGTCTTCGATCCAGCTAGGAACCTCGTCCAAAAGTTCCATCTTATCCGAATAACCGTACTTTTTATAAGCTTTTAAAGGCAATATAGCGTATTTCTCTTTCTTGTCTTTAGAAAACTGTTTATGAGCGAAATCGAGCACTAAATCGTCAATTAAAATTGCTATGTGAGCATCTTTAGCTTTCTCTGTCTCCGGAAAGTAAACTATTCTAACTGGTGTTCTATTATTCTCCGCCCATTGATAAAATTCTTGGACATACCAAGCACAGTTACCTTTCTTCGGATCAAACTCTTTGCCAACCCTTAGATCGTAATCCTTTCCAAGATCCCTTAGAAATTGGTCCGCAATATTTTTGACTCCTGGCTCGGTAACTTTAAAACTGGTTGGAACCATTTGATTCTCGTAATCATCAAAGGTTCTGATAAATTTCATCATACTCTATATATCCCCTCCGTTAGTATCATATATACAGTATCCGGCGGGTTTAATCCCCCATTTTAGGACCGGAGTGGTTACGATCACTGAAAGACGGGAATTCGCTACTCTCGTCTTTCTTTTTTAGATATATAGAGCAAATAAAAGAATAACCATGCTGAATATAAAAATGTATGAAAGCTTTGTAAACGAATCTCCTGAGATGCCTAACGTTCCACAATTGAGAACACAAACATCTGATGTTTCAGTTCCATCTAATGAAGAGCAGCCAGTAACAAGAGAACAGGAAGCTATGAGAGCAAGACTTGAAGCTGATGTTAAAAGAATGTACCCTAATTTATCAATTAGACACACTCCAGACGGACAATCAGGTGTAGCAATAGATAACAATGTAATTTATGCTTCGGATCATTACGAAGCTTTTAACGCATTCTTATTTGGTCTTGTAATGGCTAAGATGCAAGAAGGAAGAGGCGGAAACGATAGAATGCCAACTAGATATTAATTATGATAGACGTAAAATACGGATTTGAGATAGAGGATGTAAGGAGGTTCATTGAGAAACTTACTCCATGCAAGAAGGTGACTTTTATTACAACCTCCAGCAGAAGCCCTTACGTCGAGAAATTTGGCGAGAGCCCAAAATCATCACAGCTTGCTAGAAACTTAGCAGATAAGCTAAAACAACGTGATATTAAGGTTGAGATTATAGATGCTGCTAAACTGAATATACATAATTGTTTAGGATGTGTTAGTGAGGTACATGGTAATAACTGCGGCGTTAAAGAATCTGCTGTTAAAGACGATGTAAAGAACCCACACGGGCATCTTAGATGCTGGGCTTCACATGACTTCGAAGATGATGAACTCTATAAGATAGCAAACGCAATCTATGATAGCCAGGCAGTCATATTCTTCGGATCACAAAGATGGGGAAGCGTTAATGCAATTTACCAGAAGGTCATAGAAAGACTTGACTGGATAGAAAACATGCACACAACACTCGGTGAGAAAAGCACAGTTGAGAATATAATGGCGGGTTTGGTTGTGATAGGTCAAAACTGGCAGGTTGATCAGAGCTTAACCACACAAAGAAAGGTTTTGGAATTCTTTGGATTCCAAGTACCTGAAGAGCTTTTCATGGGCTGGCAGTACACAAGAGACGCTAACGAAGAATCCCCTGAATCATATAGAGACGCAGTGGATACTTTCGAGATTGCTTGGAACACACCACTATTCCATTGGGAGAAAGAGAAAGGTACAGAATTAAGCACCGACGAGAAGCCAAATGAATCAGAATCTTTCAGAACATTTAAAGAATTCAGAAACAATTTATAATGAGAAGAATACTTGAGTACGATCTATATCAAAATTCCTCTGACAGGAGAATTCTTCTGTCTGAAGAATTTAAAGCGGAGGGAAATCCAAAATGGCCTACAAACTGGAAAGAGATGGATTTATGGAAAGAACTCGAGGAAATGGGATTCGAAGACGTTACCACACCTATCCAGGCTAAAAATGGTACCATCATGGTGGTTAATAGAGAAGTTCCATACATGTATCCAAGCGGAGTTGTTTTACAATCGTCGGGTTACATCAGGGACAAGGGTGTAAGCTCTGGATTTATTAAGCAATATAAGACCGCATTTACCCTTGAGGATCTTTTTAATTATTTAAAGGATAGATGGTCAAAGGAAATGAAGAGGATGAATCCAGAAGCAACTGGAACTTTGACAAAAGAAGATATACTCCTAATAAACAAATCAACTAAAGCCCCTTGGAAATGGAATCCCAATACAAATTCAGTTGACGTCGAAGGTGCGGTTAAACTAGACATTTACAACAATGACAATAATCCTATCGGATTCAAGTTTGGTAAAATAAAGGGAGAATTTAGCATTGATGTGATAGGGAGGGATATTTATTCCATAGAGGATTTTGCACCTTCGAGTGTTAAAAAAATTAGTGTGTGGGGAGGTATAAAGTCAACAAAAGGATTCCCCGCAGGTATTAAAGGTGGGATTAATATAGGCACCGCAGAATTGGAAAGTTTAAAGGATCTGAATTTATCTTTCGGCGCTGAATATTTAATGACAAGATTTTTTGACATTAAACCTTTTGATGTTGAGACATGTCTTAAAGTATTGGAATTAGGTAGTGTCAAAACATATTACAAAGTAGGCGGAGGATATAACATATTACCCAATCACGATGCTAAGCCGGGGTATGATGATAAAGCGAGGTCTTTGGTCACAACAATATTGAGCAACGAGATCCTTGATTCATACTTTAAAAGCAATCCACTTAAAATAACCATACTTGATGCTTACCCTGATACTAAAGAGGGCGTACTGAAAAGAACTGGAATTAGAGATCTCTCCAAGCTGGCTAGGGGTCTACAAGGTGGATGGTTCAACTAAGATATATAAACAAAAAACATATTAAAATGAAACGTATTAAATTATTCGAATCCTACATTTTCGAGGCCGCAAACGCAGAGACTCTAGAGTCTCCCGAAGCAACTAAAGGCGTAGAGGTTGAGGATTATTTAGCCAAGGTTAAAGGCGAAGAAGCTAGCGATAGAGATAAGAACTCTGAGTATTTTGCAGCTTGTAAACAATTCGCAGCCAGCTTTGCTGGTAAATCTTTGAAGGTTCCTAACTACGGTATGGTTCCTAAATCAACTTTTAAATTTGAGGGATTTGCTGATTGCTGCTTTTCGATCATGAGTATGGCTAAAGGAGCAGGTGTTTGGAATAACGCGGTTAGAAAAGAAGAATCCCAATTAGAAACTGGATATTTCCCAACTGCTTTCATAGCTGGATATGTTACCAAGGATAAGTCATTTGCTGATATGGATTTTAATGCCGAAGTTAATGGGCCAAAGAAAACTATTACACCGGCACTATCTGGATATTATTGCTACCTTAACGTTCATAAAAGAATCGGTAAAGATCTTGATCTAAAAGGAAATCCTGAGAAATTTACTATGCAAGAATTAGTTGCCTTAGATCCTCAGTGGAAGGGATACTTTCAGAATCTAGTTAACCTAGCAACCAAATTTCAATAATACAATTTGATCATATAAAAAAAGGCCTGAGGGATCAGGCCTTTTTTTATTTTTAGTGGTTATCCCTTATTCGAAAGTGATAACGATTTTAGCTCCTGTTTGTTTAGCTAATGCTGACAACGTAGCAAAATCAGCTGAGATGCTCTTCTGATCGATTACTCGAGGTTCAGAAACACTCTTAACTTGTTTCGGATTCTTCACCTTAACCATTGCCTCTTGGCTTCTACGAGTGTTTGAGGTCAAAGTGGTAGGAGCAACAACGGTTTGACCTTTTGAAGAAGCCAAACGACCTTTGATTCCTAACATACTTTTACGTCCCCAAACAGATGCCTTAGTTCGACCTAAAGCAATTGCAATTTGAGCAGTGGTTGATTTGTTGGATGCCATTTCTTTTAGAATTGCATCGTCTTTCTTTGTCCATAAAGCGTTGTTGGACGGAGCTTTCGGGTTAACCGGCTTTTTTGTGTAAGACATAATTAATTATTTAAAATTATGATGCAAATATACGATCACATTACGGGATAAAAAAATTTTAAGGGGTATTTTTTCATGATATATAGAAAAAAAGAAATCTAATGATACACAATTGGAACGAATGGAATTCACTAAATGAGGCTATCACTTCTAGTGAGCTTGATATTTTAGAGGATTATGCAGATAGGCTATTCAAAGAGCTTGGACTGGATGTTGAATTTAGTAAGCATTTCAGGGAAAGAGTTAATGATCCAAGAAATAGACAACCAATTACCCCGCAAGAGCTTATTGGCCTATTCAAAAGAGCTTACGAGAAGTCAGGTAAAAGAATATCTCAAATGCCACCAAATGCTGAGGCAGTACTTCAGGATATGAGAACTGATCTTAATACTCCCTTCGTTATTGAATTTGATCCCAGAAACGGGGAACTAGATCTGGTCCTTAAGACTATAATGAGAAAGAGGGACTTTATGACCACAAACGATAAAATAATAATCTAAATAAAACAAAAAAATGAAAACAAAAATTGTAATTCTATTTGCCCTATTAGTCACGGCCATATCTTCGTGTACTACTAGCGAAAACGATTTAAGATATGTGAGAAAAAATGCCAACTCGTCTGAGGCTTTGGCTGACATCGAAGCTCTTGATAGCGCAATGACTGTTATGAAACTAAAAGGATGTGACGATCCAACCAGCTGGTACTATCAAGCTGCTATTCACTGGGTTCCTTCACATATCGACTCTAATAAGTTATGTGAATCATATAGCGACTGGACAGAATTAAAAATGGCTTGGGATGAGTGCACGCACTCTCACAGTGGTGCTGAAGAAATCAATTTCCTTATCTGGCACAGATTATACATCTGGCATTTTGAAAAGATCGTAAGAAAACTTTCAGGTAAATCTGATTTCGCATTACCTTATTGGGGTTACACTAACTACGACAAGAGAGATAAGATCATGCCTAAGAAATGGAGAGATGTTAACAGTTCTTTATACGAGGAAGCAAGACTTGATTCTTTAAATAACGGTCACCCAATCAGCGGCGGAACATTAAGAGTTATTCAGAGCACTTATCCTAAGATGATGCAGATCACTGACTACCAAACATTCAATTCTTACTTTGATCAGAACATTCACGGACAAATGCACAACTATATCGGATCTGGTAACAATCCAGGATCTGTTTGGTACTACAACAAGATCTATCAACGTAATTCTCATTTTGGTATGATGTCAGAAGTACCGAGTGCAGCTTTCGATCCTATTTTCTGGGCTCACCACGCTAATATTGATAGAGTGTTTCAGCAATGGTTAAACTCTCCAAACGGTAAAAAGATTACTCTACAGCAGTTAAAAGACAACCCATGGAAATATCAATTCTTCGACGAGAATGGTAAATCTGTTGTTTACACTCCGGAGGAGGTATTAGCCATCGTTTACAACATGGACTATGATTATGATGACGTAAAGGTTAAGGAGAATTTAAAAGCTTCTGATGCTAACATAGGACCAAAACAAATTATAGGTTCTGAGTCATCTAATAAAATTCTAAAAGAAGCTGCTACTCACGTAGCCACTTTAAATAAGCCTGCTAAGTATAATCATCAAAAAACTCTTTTAGAGATCTACACAACATTCGACACAGATCCTACCGGATTCTATGAAGTTTATGTTAATCACGCTGAAGGTAAACCATATGACATGCAGAGCGAATCTTTCGTAGGTGTTATGACATTCTTTGGTGCTAACCATAGTGACCCTAGAAACAAAACATGTCTTAAAGGATGTTGTAATCCAGTTAGCGAAGACGGTAAGCTAATGACTGTTTTCAAATACGAGATTAACACTTCAGACAAATATGATGTTGTTGTTTATAAGAGTGGCGGAATTCAAACGCCTAACTTGAAGGTAAACAAAGTGGTAATCAGAGATTATCAAAAGTAAGATGAGCACTATTTTTTTAACGATCCTAATGGCTCCTGCAATAGTCTGGGGCTGGACAGCAACAGTATTCTTTATACTAGACTTCATCAAGTCACGTAAAAACTAAAAAAAAGGCGGGTTATCCCGCCTTTTTTGTTATCCTACCTAGCATAATCTTTTTGGCCTCGTGAACGTGCCACTTAGATGTTCCCTCGCTAATCCCTATTATATCTCCAATCTCACTGTGCTTAAATCCTCTAATAAAAAGATCCATTACTCTTTTTGTTTTCTTGGGTAGTCCTTCCATACTCTTATAGATGTAATCCACGCTATCTCCGATTTCTGGATGCTTAAAGTTTTCATATTCTTTTAACTCCACTACATTCATCGATTCTCTTGCTTTCAGTTTACGCTTTAGATGATCTATGGCTGCTCTTTTTATTATAACAGAAATCCATCCTTCGAAATCCCCTATTCCGCTATAAAGATGTATTTTCCGAAAAACCCTACAGAATCCCGTATTAACTATTTCTTCAGCATCTTCTTTTGAATCTACATATCTTGAAATGTATGCTGCCATTTTTCGGCTAAGTAGATCGTATAGTTCTCTTTGGGCTTTTGGATCATTAGCTTTGCATCCGTACATTAGATCCGTTATTTTATCTGCCCTATTCATTCGGCAAATATAAAGAATAGACCCGGAGATAACTGGATAAAAGGAAGGCTTTTTAAATGCCTTCCATTATCTTTTCTATTTCTCCTAGATGATATGAGTTGCTCTTAACACTTTTCATTTTCTTATCTAAGAAAAGATTGTGACTAATGACACACTTAGCATTGTTACCATAGTAATTAATGGAGCTGTCTATATTAATTGGATACAGCTTGTAGTCATTCCTATCCCTCTTTTCTAGATAGAAAAATTCTCCATCCTGTACCATCACTTTGAAGTAACTAAACTCGTTGTAGTCGTACTCACAGTAAACACCTTCTTTAATCCATTTGGTAGTTGCTTTCGGCTTAATGAAAGTGTGTTCTGATGTTTTCGTTAGATAGTTAACGATTTCTTGTTTGATTTGTTCTTTTGTTTTCATGATTTTTATTTATTTTTATTGTTAATTATTTTTTAATCCATTGGTAGTAACCTTCCATTAGTCCATTGTCGTGTTTTTCGAAAAGTCCTGATTTGTAAACTGATTGGACATTGTGTGGATTAGACCCTTGATCCTTTCCATTCTCGTCATAGACTTTCCAGGTATAATAATGGTGCATGTTCGGTCTGAGCTCTGGGTCATCTACTAGTTTATTTTGGAACCATGTCCATCCTTTATCTGAGTTAGTCGAAGCTCTCTCCTCGCCATCGGTCTCAAATCTTCTTTCGTTTGAAACCGCAGATTCATAAGCTTCCTTAGCCTCTTTGAGTACCCCATTTTCTCTTTCCTTTCTCTGTGATTCTATGGAATATCCCAGACTGAATTTGAATTTTGCTTCAACATCTTTCCACTCAGGAATTCGATAGGCGTCTACCATATCGTAAACCATATCATAAACGTCTTTGCAGTGGATGTCTACTTTGTTACCCTGTGTGCTGTAGTTCCAATTTCCATCTTCGTCGATGTAACTGTAAGGGCCATCCCAGTATCCTGGTTTGAGTTCTGCTGCAAAGGGAACACCTCCTTCCATTCTGATGTGTGCTTCTCCACTCGGATCTGCTTCTTGTAGCATTTTAATAAATTCACTTGTTTTCATAGCTTTCTTTTTTTATTTGATTTTTAGGATTACATAGGGGCAAATGAGAAAGGCCTTTACGAATCTCTGGCGATCCATAAAGGCACAATGATGTATACTCGTCTACGTCAGGCTCAAAAAACAATGATGCCTCTGTTAGATGAGAATATTTCTCATGAAGTTTTAATAAGTGTTCTTGTGATTTTGCGGAAAGACAAATTATAGAGTTTGACTCTTCTTTCCATTTGCCGAATATTTCTGGATGCTCGTAAGCAAAGTCGGCGATTGAATGCGTGGACTGAACCACTTGGTAACCTGGGTTGATGTCTTGTCTTGTTACGATGACAAGTTTCGGTTGTTGAAATTTAATCTAGTTCATGCTTATTATATATTTGTTTTTAAAAATGTTTCATTTCCTTCTTATCTTGACTTGTAAAGTACTGTCAATTTTTCTCTGCAGCTACCGCAACCTGGCAAAGTTCTATATCCATTTGTCACATGTTCTTTGTATTTGTCGTCCATTTCACAAACGTAAGCCAGCTTTCCATTATAATAAATGCAGGCAAAATCATACCAATCATTCTCTATGATAACGGTATATGTAGAAGTCATTGCAGATCCTCCTATACCTTGCCATCCTCCTGAGGTATTACCCCAAGTTTGTTTAACCACATGAAGATTGATTTCATGCCAAAAGTTAATTTCTTGTCGGTTCAGCCAAGTATCTTTTTCTCTTTTAACCACCTTCTCATTCCAAAATTTTACTAACCCTTCTCTTTCTTCTCCACTTGTTAGTTGGGTGAAAATGTTAGGTAAGTACTGATAGTCAGATATCGATCCTGTGATGTGTGAAATGTCTTCCAATTCTATTTTTAACTGCCTCATAATTTTATTTTTGTAGCCAGGACAGGACTCGAACCTGTTACCTTTGTCTTTTGCTTTTTATTGCTCACCAACGCGCTAACCCGTGCGCTACCTGACTGTATTAACACCCTAATTTATTCAACTTGCAGGTGTCGTGGCTGTCCTTTACTCCCACTGGTAAGTGGTTATTGTAAAGTTAGAAATAGACTTATGAAACGTACGTTGTTCTTTACGCCTCTTTGATCTTCTCCGTGGTTAGTCAAACCAGATAGAGCGTTTCCCTATCAGAAGTCCCATGTAGGTAATCATCCTACTTCTCATCGTATTGGGCATACTATTCGGAGATGAACCGAACCGTGTAGTCAGGACAGGATTCGAACCTGTAACTTTCGTATAAATAACTAGCGTCTACCAATTCCGCCACCTGACTATATTTTTCAAAGAACTTTTTCGTGATCCTAGCAGGATTTGAACCCGATGCTATCTGTTTTAGAGGCAGACTCGACTTCCACGCCGGTTTAAGCTCTAGGACCATTTGATTTACATTACAAATATAATCATTGATTTCGTATTAAAAAAATGTAAATCTATTTATTTTCTTCCTTTTTCACGCTTACCCACTCAGGACCTGTTTTCAGAAACTCTTCAAACCTCTCCGCTACAGTTGGACCTAATCCGATAGCTCCGTAGGTGCCAGGACATAGTTTATTGAGAAGAAGGTGCATTTGGCTGATTTCATTCTCAATATCGTTCATCCTATCTCTTGAAGAGATTTGTGATATAACATGATTGTCCCCTGAGTTATCCGTAACGGAGATAACATCTCCGATGACCTGAATATCTCCTGAGTAGTTGAATAGTCTAGACATATTAATAATTTAGAAAACGAGATGTTCGAAATTTTTGTACTTGAAATTCTTGTGGATGGAGTTGTAGTCTGAAATCTTTAGTATAATTTCTTTAGCTCCCCTTTTGTTCGGTTTGATTGCGATCACATCCGTGTCCAGAACCTTTGTTATCTGTCCTATATAATCCCCGTCTATTTCGAAGTATCTTCCAACGTAATCCTCGTCGAATTCTCTAGGATAGATCCTAACACCTTTGTGTAAGATCTCTTCTATAATCTCTCCGCCTTTCATTTCGGTTAATTTGGTCACTGTGTACTTCCCAGTGATCTTTTTAACGTTAAAGACGTCCATGAAAACTGAAGGTGGCTCGTTATGAATGTTGATCTCCTCGATAATAGATTTGACAACATCGATTGTGATCACCTCAAGATTAGATATTGAAGAGATTAGCTCTCCCTTGTGCTTCTTGTACTTAAGAAGATCGTCCACAATCTCTTCAATGACCTCTGGCGAAAGATCTTTGAAAGTTTTTTGGTATCGGATCCTGCTAGGTCTTTGTAAAAGGTTTTCGTTGATGTAGGTGTTGTTTGTGGTAAGCATGAATAGCTTTCTGGAAGTCGATGTTAATACTCCATCCATCACAGTCAAAAGTTCTGCATCCTCGCCAAATACTTTTTCGTACTCGTCCATCATCACGATCACATCTTGTTCGATTTCGTTTAGGAAATCGGGAATCCCTCCTCCTTCTGGATTTTCATTGATCAGAATAACCGGTAGATTTAGTTTGTTGCAGATCACTTTAGCAGTTACCGTCTTACCGGTTCCTTTGAGACCGTTTAGAAGCACACCCAAATTCTTATTGGTCGAGTTCCATGTTTTGATAACACGATCAATAAGAGCTGTTTCCAAGCCGTATAGTTTGTGGCCAAACTCGAACTTCCCTTCTATCCTATCGAGATAAAATCCGAACATGCTTTTATTCAACACATACACTCCTGCTGGGAGAGTTTTGATGTGCTTAGTTGTTTCTCCGAGGGTAAATGTGTTACCGTCCTGATTCCAAATATTTTTCTTTTCCATGTTGTTTTTTTAGCGGACTACTGTTTCAAATGTTTTTCCAGATTTTAATTTCAATTGGTCTACCCAAGACCGAGCTTCCCTATTGGTTTCGAATACTTTCGCTACGGTAAGTTCGTGAGATAGATAAATTTTTACGTGGGGTTTGCGAAAAACCATAGGTTCTTGGGGTAAAAGTTTGCTAATGATTCTTTCGTCCATGATGTAAACTTTGTAGCCATATTCTTCTAGCTCTTCCACAGTGTATATTTCACCTTCCCATGAGTGCAGATCCAAGAATCCTGCGGGAACTGCTGATTGGGTTTTAATCAGTCCGAAAAATATTCTCTTTTCTGGTATGGCATCTACCCATTTGTAGCGCCCTACTTCACTTTCTTCGGTCAGTTTTATACCTATGATCTCGTTTATGTCAAAAGTTTCTTCTACCATTTTGTGTTTAATTTTACCAAAGATAATCTAAATTCACGGGATAAAAAAATAAAACCCACAAAAAAAGCACTCAATGAGTGCTTTTAATTAATTGGAGAAGATTAAATACTAGAAACGATCCAATAGAAAAGAATCCCAATACCGAATCCTACCGTAGCTAATATTACATAGTAGGCAACGTTTTCGTTATTGACAACTTGTCTTCTAGATCTCCCCTGATAAGAATCATAATCCCAATTAATGTCGTCGTTTAATTCGACTTCGGGTTTTTTCTTTTGTCTTGCCATGTGGGTGGATTTTAGGTTTATACTTAGAATTATCTTTTTGTTTCTTCTTTTATATCATGTTTCCTTCTTCATCAAATTCATGACCACCTGATCTCAAATTGGATTCTATATTTTCGTCTGACATTAATTCCTCATAATGACTCTCTAGTTTTGTGTATAGATCGTCACTTTTTTTCTGAGCCCAATCTGTAATTACGGGCTCTATTTTTTCGCAAACGTCGTTAAGATCTATCTCTATTATCATACCCAGACCAAGATCAAGCTCAATCTCATCTTCCCCGTCAACTTCAACTAAAGCTGAAACGGTTTTGCTGTGGTAGTGTCTATTGCTTTCTCTCTGTATTGTGATGTATAGGTTATCCGAGATCTCGTTTAGTACATTTTCAAATTTGCTTGAAATTTTGCTACCAAGTCCAACCAGCTCTGGTGTAACCCCTACAGATTTAAGAAATTTTCTATTGTCCGATACCCTTCCGGTGAAAGATGCGCCGTCACCCTGTGAATAGAATCCAGAAAACTGGCAGTCCACATTGATCATGCCGATCTCCAGAT
>Ga0222714_10002919_pt1 | contig 17758 bp, 16 predicted proteins | sample C33_3DmetaG_FD_165048 | JGI IMG/M metagenome (GOLD analysis project Ga0222714, IMG submission 165048) | Estuarine water microbial communities from San Francisco Bay, California, United States - C33_3D | ecosystem: Environmental > Aquatic > Marine > Unclassified | place: USA: California...
GCGACATCTAGCGTCGCAAGTGCTCTTGCATGAGTTCAATCCCTTGGAAACATGACGCACCGCGCCCTAAGAAGAAAAACGCGGCGTCCGGCAGCATGCAAACTATGCAAATATGCTGCTTAAATAACCGTTTGGCGGAATAAGGCGCCTGGCGCCTCAGTCATGTTTAGCTGATGCGTGCTGCGTTTGATGGGCTGCACCCGCTAGCCACGGCAAACGCGTCTGCAAAGTCGTCGGAGTGCCGCGCTTAGAGCTGCGCACGCGCACTGAACGATTCGTAAATTCGAACCCTGAGGCAGAAAAACGAAAAGGCCACCCGACGGATGGCCCTTTTTTGTTTTTTGGTGGTGGAGTATAGCAGACTAGCAAACACTCATCCCGCAGGAGTGAGGCGTACCGTCCTGAAATTGCCCCTCAATGAGGAATACGGGGGGCATCCAAGGACCTGCTCTAACCACCTCACTGGTTAGGGAATTTCCGTCCCAGTGCGTGTGTCGATTGCTTGCTCCAACTTAGTGGCGCTTGCGTAGATCTGATTCTATCCCCGTCTAGCGTTTCTTACCGCCGCCAATGGTCCCGCCCGAAAAGGTGGCTGTGTGGTGCTGGTCGCGGACATCTCGAACTCGCTCGGTCGCCGAAACCATGTTGACCGAACGCGTGACCCGCCTCAGATCCACTGTTGAAGGATCAGAACTTAATTTCTGCTCCAAGGCCTTTTTGAAGTCAGAAACTCAAGAGTCGGAGGTGATAGCTGCAGTGGAAGGAGAAAACCGTGCCGTCAGCTCGTGTCCGTCCCCTGGGTAGTGCAGTCGAACAGATGTGACAGGCAGGTTTCCTATCCAGGTACGTCGCTGAACCAACAGACAGGGGGTTTGGGGTTCGATCTTCAACAAAAGCGCCACTTCCTCTGGTGCACCTTCTGCCCTGATCCGGTGCTCTGCTGATGTCCAGGGAACATGGTGAACCAACCACGGACCTGGCGACTCTTTAGAAAAATCCTGTTCTGCAGCAGCAGGTACGGCCTGCAGGTTGATCAAGCGTTCCTCGCGGCAGAAAGGTTGATGCCACCACCATGCTGCGGTTTCGCCGCCTGCTCAACGAGCAAAAGTTGGGCGAGGCCCTGTTCGCACGCGTGGGCAAGGAATTGCAAGCGCGCGGCATCAAGGTCAACACCGGCACCATCGTGGACGCCACCATCATCGGCGCACCCAGCTCCACAAAGAACGCGGACAAGGCCAGAGACCCTGAAATGCACCAGACCCGCAAGGGCCAGCAGTGGTACTTTGGCATGAAACTGCACATTGGTGTGGACAGTCAAACCGGACTGTCCCACAGCGCAGTGGTCACGGCGGCCAACGTGCATGACAAACATCCACTACCTGATTTGCTCCACGGCAACGAACAGCGGGTCTATGGCGACTCGGCCTATGCCAGCCAGAAAGCGCTGATAGCCAGCAAGGCACCCAGGGCCAAGGACTTTACCAATCAGCGTACGCGCCGCGCAGGCGAGGTCGATGAAGTGCAGCGGGCCAAGAACCGCAACAAGTCGCGGGTGCGTGCTCGGGTTGAGCATGTCTTTGCGGTGGTCAAGCGGCTGTGGGGATTCACCAAGGTGCGCTATCGCGGACTACAGAAGAACGCCACACGCGCATTCACCGCCTTGGCGCTGGCCAACATCTACCTGTGCCGGGGGCATCTGCAGGGACAGTTGCGCCCGTAAGGGCCAAAAGCGGGGCCTCAAGGCCACGCGAACGGCCCAAATGGCCGGTGCGGGGGATCGCCCGGCCCGAAAAACCGCGCAATTTAGTGCAGCACGGTAAATTTGGATGCCTTGTTCAGCGTAGCCTTAGATTCGCATGGATCCAGAAGGATTTTCGACCGCACAAACGACAAAAAGCCCGACCTGTCCTAAGACAAGCCGGGCTTCATTTTCAGGGTTCTATCGCTGATTGCTCTCGGTACCACCGCTGTACCTCCATCAGCATCAGGGTGGTCTGCGCAGCATCCTTGCTCAGCTGTTCGCAGCTTACCTCTCCGGCATCTCCTTTGGGAGTAGGTAGAGAGTCGGTGCGGGCTGGAGGAGTTCCGGCGGTAGCTTCGGAAAAGGCGGACAAATCCCCGCCACCGGCTGTGGTGATGTTGCACACCCCGCCAGTGCGACTGTCAGGCTGGCGATCAGCCAGCAGCTTTGACCTTTTTGCGTATTCATTCGAAATCTCCTGCGTGATTTGAGCTTGAGTCTGCCGCACATCGGCAACGCGTTGTTCCTGCCTTGCCTGGGTCAGCGCGATCTTTTGCTTTTCGGCATCCCATTCCTTCTGGATACGAGATGCGCCAATTTGCATGCCGAACAGCAGCGAAATGGGCAAAATTAGTGCCCCCAAAACGTGCGACCAGTTGGCCAGCATGAAGCGGCTAAGCCAGCTCATGGAGCTTCTCCGTCCAAGGCCAGCAGGTTGTGCTGTTTGATCAGACCAATGACCTTGTCCGAATAAGCGGGGTCAGTCGCATAACCCGCCTGCGATAGCGCCTTGGCAAAAGCCTGCGCAGTGGTGCAAGCAAAGCAAGCTTTGTAGCGGGGGTTACGCCTCAGAAACGCGGCGTGGTCATCAATGCTGGCTTGCCAGCTTTCGTATTTGCGCCACTTGGCAGGGACAACCAACCATTGCCCTTTGATGAATTCCTTGGTTGGGAGAGTCAAGGTCTCCCCCCTCCAACGGCTGTCAGCCTTGATACCAAAAAGGTTGTTGCCATTCCTGGCCAAACCAGACTCCCCCCAAGCGGACTCGAGAGCAGCTTGTGCGATTGTGATACTGGCAGGAACACCAGAGGTTTTGGCTGACGATACGGCGGCAGTGGTGAGTCGCATGATGAATTCACTGGGATTCACATCAGCTCCTTCACGTCTTTAGCCACTTGGTCAATTGAGTCGTCACGGCGGTTGTCGATGAAGGCAAAAGTCCAGCGAACCATGGCCCAACCTGGTAGGCCACATGCAAAGATCAATCCACCCAGGGCGCACAGTCCCATGGTTGAGAAGGCCCAATGGTGTAACCCAAAGTGTTCGACGGTGATGGCGCCGCCGCCAATGCTGGACACCACGGTGCTGATCAGGCCTACGGCCCATTCCCGTTTGTTTCGAGGTGGTGTCATGAGCATGACTACTACGGCGGCCAGGGTGGCCCCGCTGGCTACTGCCGCTGCGGTGCCTCCCAAGGCCTTATAAGCGACGGCCGCACTTGCCACACCAGAGCTTGTCGGTTCGGGCATACGAGTCTCCAAAGTAAAAAACCCGCATGACCAAAGCCAGGCGGGTATATGTTGAAATGGATAGTGAAATGAGAGCCGGACTCAAGTCATCACAGATTGGTCTTGGATCAAGATTGGAATCACACGCTTGGTGGCCACTTCAGGAACACCACAGACTTCCCCGAAGATGTCCTTGCGATCCTCACGAAAGCCACCCTCGATGTAGTACGGAATGCAGCCAGTCAGGTACTCGATTGCTGCTGCCAGAAATGGCACGTTGTCCGAATAGGCTGCGTCACAGCCCGCATCCCAAAGCGGACCTTCCAGAAACATGCATGAGCCCTTGCACAGCTGCAGCACAGGGCAGCTCGAACAGTCCTTGCGCTTGCTCCAGTGAGTGGCAGTTCGCATCTTTACGGCTTGCAGGTTAGACACATGACCTATGCCGTGCAACTGGCCGTTGGGCGCAATTGAAGCGGCGCTCACGTTCTGGCATGTCAGGAGATTGCCGTGCAGGTCAACAGCGATGCTGTCGGCCTTATCCATGCCGCACTTCTGACCAAGCGCTGAAGCAGGCCTCGCAGTGCGAATGGACTGCACGAAGTCCATGATCTTTTGGTGCCCAATTTTGAAGCTCGCCACTTTACCCAAGCGCAACTCCTTGTAGGACATAGCACGAAAGCGTATGTGATCTGCATCCGACTGTAAAGTTGAAGCCAGACCACCACTGTCGTACGGGTCAATAAATGAACCCTCACCAATTCGGACATCTTGGCCAAAGTGATCTTTAAGCCATTCCTGGATGTCTGCACGACTGCGATTGTTTTCGTGCAACATTGCGTTGATACTGATGCGCCCCTGCGGATGCAAGCGAGCATATAGATCCATGATGGCTGTATGTTTCTCGGGATCTTTCAGCGGATCGGGGCCACGGGTGGACTGCCCAGGCCCGTCATGGGACAAGCCAACAGAAAAGCCTAATCTGTCGAGCCACTCGTTTTTTGCAGAATCGAGCAAGCTGCCATTGGTGATGATGCTGAACTGAGCCTCCGAGTACAGGCCGCGCAGGCGTTCGGCCAGAGGTTTGAGCGTCTTCCAGTACACCAAGGGCTCGCCACCCCAGAACTCGATGCGCTCTGGTAGCTCAATCAGAGCGTCTGTCAGTTGACTGATGAAAGGCTCGATGTCCTCCGGGTTGCTCGCATCCGCATGCGGCACAAAGCGCTGGTTGCAGTAACTGCATTCATAGTTGCAAGACAGCCCCAGGCTGATCTTGAGGATGCGCACTTGCCCTTTGCGACCGGGTTGGTTGACAGACACCACGGTGGCATCACGGAAAGTGCCAGGCTGAACAGGCACCACCGGCGTGCCGTCCTGCCAGGTCAGCGTGGACAACTGGTTGTCGTAATGCAGCAAGACTTTCTGGTCGTCTTGACGCAAGGCGTGAATGGTGAAAGTGGTCATCAAAACCTCATTTCTTTGTGCAGCTCGATGTAGCTGTGACTGGCAATCTGAAAATTCACGACCAGGCACATGCGCGTGCCCTGCCCCCTGTAGGGGTTGGTTTCATGCCAGACGTAGGCGGGATGGATCAGGGTCTTGCCGGTATACGGCGGGATGGATAGCACTTTTTCCCAGTAGGGATAGTTCACAGCGCCACGCGGGTCTTGCAGCAGCAATGCGTGCGTGCCATGGCGGTAGGACTTGCCCATTTCAGGGTCGTCATGGTCGGGGATGTCCAGGTAATGGATCAGGACGTGATCGACAGACTGGTGATAGTGCGGGAAGGTCCTACCGCCTGTCGTTTGCACATTCCCAAAGCATCTCCCCACAAGCCTCAACTCATCCGCCTGCTCGATATTCAAGGCTTGGCGTAGGTATTGCCTGTAAGCGTTGCAGGCCATCAACTCGAAAGAGACGATGGCGTTTTTCTCGGGGTGCTTGTTGGCCTCGTCGAAAAGGTTGTAATGCGTCGATGCGTAGAACTGCTTGGACTGCATGAATTTGAAGAAGTCTGGCGAAGACTCTGACAACTTGTCACGATCTGCCTCTTTGCGTTGCAGGACTGCCATGAGTTGCTGGCGCATTGGCTGTGGCAGCTCCATGTCAAACTCGGCAATGGGGGTGACCCAGTGGTTGGTGATCTTCATGCAACCACCTCAAATGGGACATCCAGCAGACCGGAATAGTTTCTGAAACCCAACTTGACCTTAAAGGCGTCACCAGAAACCAGGCCCAAGGCATGAACCTTGAACGAGGCTTTACCGTTGACGCTTCGCACCCGGCGCATCGGTAAATAGCCACCGGTTTCCTCCAGGTACAAAGTGGCATCCCTGCCCTCGGTACTGACCACCTGGACAGTGACTTCATGCAGTCCATCCGCTTTAATCTCTCCACCCCCCGAGATCAACTCAAGCCTGGGAAAGGCCTCGTCCATGTCTGGCAAATAGTTGTAATCTTTGGCCTCGACAAATCCTTGCACATTACTTCTGTAACCCAAGGACAGGTTGTATTTGAGAGTCATGCTGCACTGGGTCAGCGGCGTATTGGCGAATGGTTGGTAGACGAACAAATTACTGGGGGTGCCCAAATTTCTGACCGAGCGCATGGGATGCATCTTGGTTGAAGTCTCAAATGCGATCGCGTTGTAAAAAGGGCGAAGATTGCCCTCATAGTCCACGCCACACACCCAAACCGCAGCATCAGACTTTTCTCCGCTACGGATAGACGGATCATCCAGGTCCAGTAAAGAATATGAAGCTGCCTTGAAGTAACGACCTGCCAAATTCGGTGCAAGTGATTCACCCATAACCAAAGGCTTTCCCAACTGCACACAGGGAAGTCGGTCGTGGTAAACCCCAGTCACCTTGGGCGGCAATTGACCAGGCACGAAATGCCCTTCAAAGCGCAATGACCGGATACTTTCTGATTGATCGTCACCGGGATCGGCATCGGCTTCAAATATGTGCTTCTCAATCTCGGTATAGGCGCTCAGGCAGACGACCCGCTCGGTCACCACCAGATCCAGAAAAACTGGATACGACATGCTGGATACAGCTTTAAGAAACATGTAGACCTCCTAGCAATTGCACTGACAGTTGCAATTGCAGTTCGTGTAGTAGCGGACCATGCGGTGAGAAATCTGGCCACCGTTGTCCATGAGTTCGTGGTTGATGAGGTAATGGGGACCGCTGCCATAACAGTTGATGACGTTTTCTTCGCCCAACTGGAAGGCAGTTGGACTTCCTGAGGTCACCTTGGAGCTGATCGGGCGAACACAATTGCCAACGGATGCAAAGAAGTAGTCATGTAACCAGCCGTAGTTGGCAGTCCACAAGGAGCCGCCGTTGTTCATGTACATGTCCCAGTTCCCGTCGGTCTTTAAAAATCCCATCAGGTTGCTGTTGACGTGTAAATATCGGGTGCTGCCCTGGTCTGTGTCGTAAAAGTCGATCGTGGGCGAGGTGCTCTGAACAGTCTGGCTGGGCAACGTGAGGCGCCCGCTCATGCTGTCGCCCGTGCGAGCCACGCGGCCTGATAAATCGATGCTGACGGTGGCATTGCCATTGGCATCTGGACCACCGCCATTGACCGAACGCACGAAGGCTGTTGAGTCATAACCGTCCAGCCGATCGGAATCCGTTGCCTTGGCGCTGATCCCCAAGTAGGCCGAGTTGTGGTTGTGCGAAGCCGATGCGAATGCACTGGCATGCTGGCCATCGAGCAAGTCTGCATCGAGACCAGACCCTGAACCATCCACCGTGAGGAGTTTGGCCAGCACGTCCGCAGCGGTGTAGGCGGCGGCATTGAGTTTGGCCGCGAACTGGGCATCAATACCACTGGCCAGGTCCATGATGAAGCGCCAGTTGTCCGGGTTGGTGCCGATCAACTGGTAGAGCTTGAGCTGGTCCGTGCGGTAGCACAGCATGCCCACCTGCTGATTGGTGGTCGGAAAGGTGGTGCCGCTGTTACAAGAGATCGCCGTCTTGTCGTTGTTCAGGATCTCGATCAGAGAATCGGACAACGTTCTGGACGACGGTATGTCGGTGAAGTTTTGCATGATTGACCTTTATGTCAGTACCCCTGAGCAATCCAGGTGAAGGAGCCGGTCAAGCGGGTGCCGGAACTGTTTTCGAGGACGGCAGTAAAGCCTGTAGTGGTGACTGCGCCGACCAATCGGGGAATTGCTACAGCAGTGCCCCCCTTGTGGGTCATGGTCACCTCCGGCGCGACCCTAAAGCTGCGCGAGAAGTTGATCGACGCACCAGAGGCTGCATCGGTAATCTGGGCAGTACCCCGGTCGAAGATGTCTGGGACGTCGACCGTCACCCGCAAAGCGTCAATGAAAGCTCGGTCTGAGTTGCGCGAATTCAAAATGGCCCGAAAAAGCGCACGACGGTACGTGTAGTCGCCCTGAATGAAATCTCGGAAGTCGGTGTAACCAGGTGGATGGCCTGCATCGACGATGGCAGCGAAATCTTGTTCGGTGATCTCGGTGCTAGCGACGATCATGTCGCTGATCACCCCGTTGGCATGCCTGCGGTATTGCTCAGCGAGCGCCAATGCCTCACTCGCCGACAGGTTCATTGCCCTTCGCAGTGCATCCGACACCGAAAAGCCTTCGGCCAGATTTCGGCGATAAGCCACCGTGCGACCAAGCGTCTCGCCCAGGGCCACAGCCTCGGCTAGCCGCTTGACCGTCTGCCGTAGAGCCTTGTCGCTTATGCCAAAGGCTTCAGAGAACGGTTTTCGCAGCTGCTTGACACCCAAGTCGCTCACGCCCAGGCCTTCGCTGATCCGCAAGATGAACGCGATCAGGTCGGTATAGGTCTCGGCAAAGGCCACGGCCTCTGAGATCCTTTTGGTCATCAGCCGATCCAAGTCATCACTAAGCCCGAAAGCTTCGAATGCGTTTTTGGTTACACCCCGTTGAGGCGACTCCGACATAGGTAGACTTTCGGCCAAGCGTTTGATACTTCCCTTGCCAATCGCATCGACCCAAGCGAGGTTTTCCGAGGTGCTTTTTGTCAGTGTGCGGACTAGGTAGTCAGACGCCAGGAAGGACTCCTGTAACTCTTTGCGGTCCGATTTCCCAATGGCCTCGCCGAATGACATCTGTTCAACCCAGCGAAGCACATACGCAATCAGGTCCGAATAGGTTTCTACAAACCCCAGGGCTTCAGATTCGCGAAGGGTCAGCATTCGTGCCAGCTTTTCTGCGAAAACCAGCGCCTCGTTGGATCTCTTGGTCAACCGCCTGCCATTGGCCTCAAAAAACGCCAGGGTCACAGCCACTGCAATGGTGTAAACCGCTGGATAGGCTGTAGTCCAGTTCTTCCCGGCACTGGCACTTGACCATGTAAAGCCAGCCGATCCCCACGTATACCTAGCCCCCTGGGTCTCATTGACAATCACCGTATCAGGCATCTCGATCAGCTCATCGTGAAGGTGAATACAGCCGTCAAGCTGTCATCCGCCCCTTTGTTGACCACCGGAAAAACAACCCGATCGAGCATGATGCCCCCGGTCGAAGCATTGAAAACGCCAGCCTCTGTCAGTGCACCCGTGCTGTCGCCCGCCAAGAAATCCGCGCTGAAGGAGAACGTCTTGGTACCCGCCGTGTGCGCGTAGGTTGCGACATTGCGGTCAATTTCGGTCACAAGCGCCGACTGGGTAGCAGCCGCTGCTGTAGTGCCAGTGCCCAGCGCAATGAAGCCCATCACAGCGGGTCGGCTTGCGGCTTTGCCAATGGCGTCAGCAATGAAATCAAAGCCAACGTTGACGATGATGTTGTCTTTGTGGACCGTCTCGACCTCACCACTTGCGCGGCGAAGGATCAGGGTCATTGCACCGTGAAGCTGCATGGATTCGTCGATCATGAAATGTCCTTATTCAAAGCAAAGAAAAAAGCGCTGCCTCTTTCGAGAACAGCGCCACGGTTGAAAATGAAAAATGCGGCTAGTACAGACGCAAACTGCTGAAAGCTCCGATGGGCGATAGCGCCGAGCTGGCGGACACCACATCACCGCCCATCCGACCGACAAAAAGTCGTCGCTCGGTGGCGGTCTGGCATACGCCGATGCAAACTCGGTCCGTAACCGAGACCCCAAAAGGCACGTTCACTCGTCTGGACAGTTGGTCCTCCAGAAAGAACGCAGCCGTCGCGGTGTCGTAGCCCACCAGGAGCGATCCTGCGGGACCAAGAGCCGCCCAGATCACGCTGGTGGTGACCTCTGCCGGGATGAACCAAAAGGAGGTGTGAAACACCGACGGGATGCTCACCGACCAGGCCACACGGGTGGTGTCCCTGACCAAGAGACCGTCGCCATACCGACCGGCTGCGTAGCCGACGCCTGCCGCCTGGCTGGAGACTGGGGTGCCAAGCCCACCATCTAAACCGACTGTCGATCCATTGAGACGCCATCCATAGATCTCACCAGCTTGCAATACATCTTCCCTGGCAATCTGGAAACGGGCATCCACGTTGGAAATCGCACCGTCATAAGCCCACTGACGCCTGGCAGCATCGCTGCTCCAAGGGAAATTCGCCTCCAGCCATGTGGTTCGGTCATCAACCGAGGCTCCGAGGCTATTGAGCAGCGTGTTCTGGGCTCGGATGGGAGAGACAAGGTCTACCTCAAAGAGATACTCAGCCGTCTGGGCACCGGTGCTCATGCGCAGAGCGTTTCGACCGTTGACCGAGACGACCGAAGCGAAGTGCTTGGTGCCAGGAAATCCCAGCGCCTGCTCATCACGTGCCAATATCAAGTTGGCGTTCTGCGGCTGGGCAACCACCGTCGACACAAAGGTCGGCGTGTCGCTGTAGATGCCAGGGGATGCGATCGCCTTGATCCAGAACTTGCGCTCTCCGTCAAACCCCGAGGGCAGCGTATAGCTGGTGGACTTGACCTCAGCCACAAAGAGCGAGGCATCCCAAGCCGCACCCTCACGAATCTCATACCCGACAACTTCGGGCTCTGGGTTGGGCTGCCAGCGAAACTCCAGCCGGTTGGCTGACTGCACAACGTCGAACTGACGCACCGTAGAAGGCGCTTGCAGGCTCAGTACGAAGGTGGTGACGTGGGCGCTGTAATTGCCTGAAGTGTCGAAAGCCCGAATGTGATACGGGTAAAGGCCAGCCGCGCTTTGGTCGTGAACCATTTGCGTGCCCGCCGTGTTGGCTACCAATTGGCCAGCATCCCAACCGGTGCCAACACGGACTTCATAGCCCGCGAGGTCCGCATCTTCGAGTTCATCCCACGTGATCAGCAGATCGGAGACCCGGCGCTGGACCAAGAAGCCCGTGACATCCGACGGCGGCAGGGTCTTACCCAGAACCGTTGCGCTCAGGGTCGCAGGAACACTCTCCTTGCGCGTGATCCCGATCGCACGCAGGCTCAATTCATACGCGCCTTCTTGTGCGTCCCGGATTTCGACGTAGTTGGCGCTGGTGAGCGGAAGGCTCACGAAGTTGCCGCCTGCCACCCGATAGGACAGCCGGTACGCAACAGCGGTCTGCACCTCGTTCCAGGACACCTGAACCAGCACCTGCGCCTGGTCTTTGACCCGGTACAGGCTCTCCTGCATGGAGAGCCCAGTCGGTGCCGGTGGCATATCCGACAGGACGGTGATCGAGCGGGGCTGCAATGCCAGCCCCTTTTCAATCGCATCGAACTTGCTCGGGTTGTGAGCGAGTGCGGTGACCTCGTGCACCCCAGGATCCCGCTCGGCGACCGCAACCACCCGAAAGAGTTGCGGCTCGATGATGGACGAGGAAAGCACCCAAATGGCGCCAGTCTGCGGCACCGCACTGAATGGGATCGTCACCGTCAGGGCTCGACCCGAAATCGGACCTACCAGCCGCTCCTCAACCACCCCAGTGGGCAGAATGACCGATAGCCGCCATGGGAGATCCGCTGGCAGGTCCTGATCCAAAGTGACCGTACTGGCAGTTGCCGCAGCGATTCGGCCCCCAAGGCGCATGCCGCCTCGAACTGGATCAGCGACCTTGATGACGTCACCCGGACGCACCACGGCACCCTCCAGGCCCGTGCGGAAGGTGACGATCTCGGATTCCGACTGCTCGGAATACAAGAGCCACTTACCCACGCGGTGAGCCTGGCCCCTTGAGGTACATCCCAGCGCCACGACTTCGCTTTGCACGATGCCGTAGCGAGCGATTGCGGCGGCGTCCTCGACGTACTCCACCTTCTGGCGGTAGAAGTCTTCTGGGTCGTTCCATGTGACCAAGGCCACTGTGTGCCGCGCCTTCGCCGAAGACCCCTGGTAGGCAAATTCGCCATCCACAACGTTGCTGGGGGCGAACTGGTAGACCGGATCAGCGGGTGCATCCTGCGTGACCGTGATCGCGCCACCGGACCAGTACACCATGCCCCGAAAGATCGAGGCCATGTCCTGCACGACCTTGTAGGCCTGCTCCCGCGTCTGGAGGTACAGGTTGCAGGCAAAGCGCGGCTCAAAACCGCCCAGCCCGTTGGGAACCAACTGGTCGCAGTATTGGGCTACCCGGTAGAGCGCCCACTTGTCGACCTGGGCCTCAGGGATGTAGCCGCCCAAGCCGTAGCGGGTGCTGGTCACCAGGTCGTAAAAGCACCAGGCAGGGTTATCGGTCCAGGCAATCTTGAAAGTGCCATTCCACACACCGCTGTAAGCGCGCATGGCTGGGTCGTAGTTCACAGGAACGCGAACCCGCAGCAACTTCATGTCATAGCTGCGCCGCGGGATGCTTGAGAATTGGGATGCATCGACCCGGAGCGCTACCAGGGCACTGTTAGGGTAGCGCAGCTTACTCTCGATGACCTCGGTGTAGGACTCCACAAAGGTCTTGTTCTGAATCGCACTTGAGGTCGAATCCGCCGTGATCCTGCGCACACGGATATCCCAGGGGCCACTGCCCGTAAGCGGCACGTAGTAGCTGCGCTGGTACTTGGTCGTGGTCTTGCCGGAGATCGTATCGTTGATCATCTCCACGAACCCACCGCCGTTGACTTGGCGATCGATCGCAAAGTTCACCGCGCTGCCATTGAGATCGCCATTGGTCGTGTCCTGGTTGGTCAACTGCGGCACGCTCACCTTGACCCGAACGGCGTCCACATCCGGGTCGGTGATGGAGCGCACCACCGGCTGGCTCGCCTTGACCTCTACACCGACGACCACCTCGTTCTCCACGGACGAGAACCCGGGCACATAGCTTTGCTGCTGGCTGCCGTTACGGGTCTCCAGGTTGACGCCAGAGAAGTTGGTCGAGCCATCAGGGTTCTGAATCGGCGTGTCGTCCAGGTAGACCGATTGGAGGCCATCGACCAGCCCCTCGATCTCACCTTCAGAAATTAGGTCAACCACCCGCGCGTAGGCTTTTGAGCGCAGGCTGTCGGGAGCCTCCTGCGCCACACGAGCGCTACCTCCACCGCCTTTGCCGCCACCGCCCGCACCAATGATGAGTTCAGTCATGGCGTGTTTTTTCATGCGGCAATCTCATCCACGTCAATGCCGGCGCTGATCACCGCTGAGCCCACAATCAATCGGCCGTAACCCACCGGCACGGGATGCCCCTGGGCGGTGGTGTTGACAGCACCATTGAAGCTGTAGCTTGGCTTGTTTTCTGGGCGCTCTGAGGGCTCCGTGGCCTTCGGCGTAGGCGCAATCATCTGCGCCACGCCACCAAGAATCATGGCTGAGCCTACCGAGTAGAGCGTGGCTTGTGACAAAAACGCGCCCGACGCCGCCCAGCCCAACGGGTTCCACCAAGCGACTGCCAATAAGGCTGCACCCAGCAAGATCTGACCGAGGCCATTACCACCTGCACCAGAGACCACCGGGGCAATGGTGATGCGGCTCTGTCCTGTCGGCTCATGCAGACGATCCAGTGTCAACGCCTCACGACCAGCCAGCACGCGGTAGCCCACACCACGCTCTCCTGAGGCCACCAGTTCCCGCTCAAAAGCCGGGAAATTGGCCGCCAGCGCTCTTATGGCCTCGCCAGCCGATGAGATGGCCAGGCTATGCCTGCGGCCAAAGCGGCGTCCAAGTTCACCAAGAAGAATGATTGTGACCATGTCTGAGGATGTGTGTTGTGACTTTTTGCCAATAGCCGCCGTAGACATCTCGACTGGAAAGACGCCCCTGCAAGTGATGAAGGATCAGCCCGTCTCCGAGATAGATCGCTGCGTGATTCGGAACGGGCGACGCCACCTGCATCAGGAAGCAGTCCCCAACCTTTAGTTCATCGGCATCCACCGGGAAGAAGCCAGCCTGGGCAAAGTTTTCCAGGTAGAGGTTCTCCCCGCGCTTCCACCAGTCGTCAAAGCGCGCGAAGTTGGGCAATTCCACCCCGCGCTCTGCTCGGAACCAGTCGCGCACCAGGGCGTAGCAGTCGAGCACGCCGTGAGACCATTCGCGGCCTACCAAGGGAGCGACGTAACCCGACGGATCGATACTTGCCCAGGTATCTCTCGGCACACTCACGATGTGCCAAGGCAAGCCACTGGCCTCACACGCCACCCGGTCAGCCTGACTCGGCTCGGGCGGCAGACCGGGGTGGCTGTGCACGACGGCAACGATCTGGCCCTGCTCATCGGCTTTGGCGTAGTCCTCGGGATGAATCACAAACTGGTCGGTTCCAACTCCAAGGTTTCGGCACGGCCAGTAAACCTCACGACCTTTTCGAATCAAAAGGAGTCCGCAAGACTCGCGAGGGTAGGCTTGCCGAGCGTGATCGAGCGCCAGGGCTTGGTTCTCGGGCAACATCAACGCATCAGCCCTGCAGCCGGAAAGCCACCGAACGGCAACTCGGCGTTTTGCCCGAACCGGGCCTTGCACGATGACAGGCGCTTGCCGCAGATGTCCAGGCTGCTAGAGCCAACCGCCTGGTCATTGGCATCCAGGTAGACCGTACCGGTGTAACCACACTCTGCCCCACCGTAGCGCCAGGGGCACACGTTTTGAACGATCTGCCGACGAGGGAGTGTGACTCCCTCCAGATCGAACGATGCGGCCAACTCAAACTCGACCACATCCCGCGTTTCTCTGGACTTGCGGTCGACGTAGTACACATCATCCGCGAATTCGGCCGAAGGATCGGCCGTCGGATTGACGCCGCCTTCAAAGTTCACCGCGTCGAGGTATTTAGCAAGCGTCCTCTTGCGCGTGATCTTGGCACCCACCAGGTCCTGGTAGGTGAGCACAAGCGCCGTGATGACGCCTGTGACATTGGCCACCCGCAGGCGCGGCCGTGGTACCTGGCCGTTGCCATTGAATTCGAAGCCTTCGACCTCAATGGGAAATGCCTCATAGGCGTTGCCCTGCCAGACGACCCGCTGCTGCAAGGCATTGGTTCCGGCGTGAAAGCGAACCGGCCCCTGGCCAAACAGTGCCAGATCCAGCACAAAGAATTCAATCACGCTACTGGGCGCGAGCTTCTGGATTTCGGAAGTGATGGCTGCTGTGGTCATGAAAGGTCGAACACCTGCTTGAAAGTAGCCCGTACCGTTTCGACGTTGGGCTCATCGACTGATCGGCTCCACTCTTCACACACGAACTTGGCGGGAGTACTGCCAGGCGGTGTCCAGTCAAATGCCTGAACGGCACCGCGTGCGCGTAAGAATGCATCAATCGCAGCCGCCTCGAAGTTTGTACGCCCACGAAACTCCAGCGACCAGACCTGGGACTGGGTGTTAATTCCAAAGGCCAAGCGCTGCTCGTAGCCGTCACCAAAAGCCACACGACGTACATTGGGTCGAATGGATAAATTGGCTCCGATCGAAGGGGTCCAAGTAAAGGTCGCCATCTACACCGCCCTGCGCCCGTCAAGCAGGCCTCCTGCACGCTTTTGAGCAAGCAGTTCTTGCCGCACGGCGCTGGCAATCGCCCGGCCAAGATCCCTTCCGCCCGATTCATCGCCACGGCTGGACGCACCAGCATCGGAGACGCTCACTGATATGTTGAAGACGTTTCCACTGGATGCACTGCTGTTCATCGTGACCGGAATGGAGCGCCCGTCTGGCAGCGGCACATAGGCCTCAGGCTTGCTGCCCTCTCCAAACAATGCCAACTGGGGCGAGTTGGCAATGCCGCCAGAGGCGTAGGTGCGCAGCGCCATGGGTCCAGTAGAAGTCATCACGCCCCCATCAGCGAACCCAAAGAAACTACTCATGGCCTTGGCCAAAGGAAGGGTGATGGCGCGTTGGATCTGGATCCGAATCAGGTCTGAAATGATGGAATTAGCAAGAGACCGGAAATCGAGCTTGCCTGTCATCACAAAGTTCACCAGCGCATCCGTCATCCCGTTGAAGGCGCGCACTGTGGCCGACTCCATCTGCTTGCCAATTTGCTCGGCCTCTTCAGCCACAAGACGCAGCCCCTTGGCAAAACCTGCCTCTGGGTCCGCCAGTTCCCTCACGCGCTGATTGAGCAATGTGGCACCGTCTGCAGCTTGGCGGGCGGATTCCTCGATCTTTTTCAGCGCATCGGCCAGCTTTTCATTGCCCGGGGCGGCCTCTACCAACTCGCGGGCCTGAGCTGCCATCGTAGCCAGTTGGTTTGCGCTGTCCCTACGGGCTGCTGCCAGGCGGCGCAGAGACTCCAGCTCGCTGATGGCACCTGTCTCACGAAGCGTCTTGACCTGCTCCTCGATCGCACGAAGTTCGCTTTGCCCCCGCGCGGCCTGCTCGGCCAAATCCTTCATCGTCTCGCCCGGGAGCCGGATCTGGCGCTCCAGATTGGACTGCTGGGCCTCACGCTCGAGCTTTTGGCGTTTCAGGAGGATCTCTGCAAGGCGGTCTTGCTGCTTGAGCTTTTCCTGGGTGGTCTTAGCGACCGACTCCAGCCCACGACGCAAAATCGCTTCCTCCTCATTCGTCAGTGCCCGCAACCTCTCAGTGAAGTCCTCCTGAGCAGCCAGACGGGCCTCAGTCGCTTCCTTGAAGCTGATGTAGCCCTGGCTTTCATAGAGGTCGATGATGCGTTGCCGGTCTTTGAGGATGGCACTCTCCACATCCACCTGCCCCTGTAATCGCTTAATTTCACTGTCAATGCCTGCCATGGCGTTCGCAGTGACGGCGCCAGTTGCCGTGCTGTAGTTCAGGCGCTTCCTGGGCGTAGACGCTTGCGTGACGGCGTTTGAGGCCTCAGTACCCTTGCGAATGTCCTCGAATCTTCGCGTGACCGCATCGGCCAGCAACGGCATATCCCAAAGGTCAACGTAGTTCTGGTTGGCCTGAGCGACGATGGCATTGCGCTTTTCAAGGGCAGCCTGCAGACGTGCGCGGTTTTCCTCTGAGAACGGGTTCAGGCCCTTACCACCCGCCAAGAACGTACCGGCAAGTTCGATGTCAGCCCAGACAGCAGAGAAACTGCCGATCACCGACTTGATGGTGTAACCAATTCCCCGCAAGGCATCGATGACAACCGCGATGGCGTAGGCCGTCTTTTCTGCCCAGTTGGTGAGCGTGCCCTCAGAGCGCAGGCGCTGCACGCCATCAACTGCGTTGTCCGTTCCCAAGACTACGTTTTTGAGCTCTTGGTACAGCACCGACAGCGAGGGGATTGCGGCGGTAACGAGGGTCTGCGCCGCAAAGTTCGATTCGGCACGCATACGGCCCATGGCCTTGGAGGCCTGGTCGGCTTCCTCGATCTGTTTGGCTGTCAGTCGAATATTGAGGTCCTGGTTCTCCGCCAGATCCTTGAGGAAGGGCAGCATCGTTGCCCCTGACTTTCCAAATAGCTCCATGGCGATGGCTGTCTTGCCAGCGCCGTCCTCAAACTCGGCCAGTTTAAGTGCGACATCGTTCATGACCTCTGCGGGATCACGCAGGTTGCCGCTTGCGTCCTTGGCACGCACTCCCAGGAACTGGAGGGCCTTGGTCGCACCGGCCGTTTCGTCATCAACACCCGCCAGCCCTTTGGACAGCTTGGACAGGTTTGCGCCAATAGCCACCATGGCCGTGCCTGAGATGGTCGCGACCGGGGCGAATCCAGACAGCGCCGCAGCGCTCGCGCCTGTTTGCTCCGATAGGCCCTGAAGAGCCGCCGCCGCTTCCACAGTATGTGTCACAAAGTCGCGCAGCGCAGCAACCGACGTGGCTCCAATTGCTACAGCAAAGGCTGTCTTGGCTACGCTGGCCACTTGCTGCATCGACGCCTTCATGTCATTGGCGTGGCGATCCAGCAGGCGGGCTGTGCGTCCCAAGTCTTCACGAAACTCGGCAGTTTCAGCCGAAAGTTTGACGACCAGGGAGCCTAAATCAGCCATTTTTTTTCACCTTATGAGAGAACAGGGCCTTGAAGCGGGCGACATTCAGGCGCGCGTTGCTTTGGGGCGCTGATCGTTCTATGAAGGGCATGAAATCCTCAGGCGTGAATGCCCTGGAATCCTTGGTGCGATGGGCGTTGGCAAAGGTCGCAGCAACCACGCCGCTTCTCAGATCGGCACGTACTTCGCCAAAGGGCTCCAGCTGGTAAAAGGCCATCCACTCGGTCAGCTCATAAGACC